>WNFA01003675.1_pt1 | contig 12765 bp, 11 predicted proteins | sample 5400481 | NCBI WGS metagenome assembly WNFA01 (sample SAMN13153340, study PRJNA577476) | soil metagenome | isolation source: 120 cm saprolite under Douglas fir tree site 2 hole 1 replicate 2 | place: USA:California | collected 2015-04-18 | reverse complement strand
TCCCGTCACAGCTCAGTCGAACAAGTTATACCGCAGGATGCACCAGAGTGTGGAGAGTCCGTCTTTCCAGGTGATTTTCTTGCCTTCTGAATAGGTGCGGCCGGCATAGGAGATGGAAACTTCGTAGATCCGCCAGTTTCCCTTCGCGATCTTGGCGGTGAATTCCGGTTCGAAGCCAAAGCGATTCGACTCGAGTTTGATGTTCTGCAGGATTTCGCGGCGAAAGACCTTGTAACAAGTCTCCATGTCGCTGAGCTTCAGGTTGGTGAAAATATCGGAGAGCAACGTCAGGAACTTGTTTCCGGCGTAATGCCAAAAATAATGGACGCGTTGCGGGCCGCCCAGGAATCGTGAACCGTAAACCACGTCTGCCCGGTCGTCAAAAATGGGCTCGAGAAGCGCTCCGTAATCCTTGGGGTTGTACTCGAGGTCGGCGTCCTGGACCAGTACGACGTCTCCAATGGCCACTTCGAAACCGCGGCGCAAGGCCGCGCCCTTGCCGCAGTTCTGGGGTTGGAAAATGAACCGGATATTCTCAAGGGAGAGTCTCGCCTTGCCATTCTGCACGAGGACCTCGCGCGCACCTTCGGATTGGGCCTTGTCGAGATCCTCCAGCAGCGGGCGCGTGCCGTCTGTTGATTTGTCGTCTACGACGATGATTTCCTTGTCGATCGGCACAGCCTGCACACGCAGGAGCACCTCTTCGATGAACGCGCGTTCGTTGTAGACTGGGATGACGACAGATACCTTCATTTTAATTCAGGCTTCTCCAGTAGGCTTATAGAATCCGCGTACACTGATCGCACTCATGCCGCCGGCTCCCAATTCGGCCATCATGATCAAGTAAGGGCGCACAGAACGCAAACAGTTTAGCGTGACTTCGCTCACTGGACACCGCTGTCGCCCTTTTCAACGGCCGGCAAATCGCGTTTAACCGGATAACGTCCCCGCAGGGAGTTCCGCCGGATTACCAGCAAGTCGAGGAACATCTGTATGCCATCCGCGACGACATTCACCTTGGTTCCAGAGTCGTGAGACCATCGCACGGGAATCTCCGCCACGCGCAAACCGTGCCGCTTTGCCAGGAACAGAATCTCGGGATCAAACCCAAATCGCTCGATCCGCTGTTGTTCAAAAATGATTGCTGTCCGTTCCCGGCGAAACGCTTTGAAGCCGCACTGTGTGTCGGAAAAATCGATCCCCGCGATCCGGCGGACCAGGCAGTTGAACAAGTTGCCTGCCTGCTCGCGAAATGCGGATTGGTGAACTACGATTTGACTCCTGTCTAAAGCGCGGGAACCGATCGCCGCGTCGTAACCTTTTTCGCGCAGCGCCACGAGCAGCTTATCCGCTTCTTCGATCGGTGTGGATAGATCCGCGTCACTAAATAGAACGATTTCACCGCGGGCTTCCAGTACGCCGTGCCGCACGCTGTAGCCCTTTCCGCGATTGCGGCCGTTGGAAATAAGGCGCAGACCTGGATATTTCTCACGATAGCTCTCTATCAGATCTCGCGTCGCGTCGGAGGACCCGTCATCCACAACAATGATCTCAGCACGCAACGGGCGCGCGCTCAGGAAGGCGCCGATCTGCTCGATCGCCTTCGGCAGGCGTTGCTCTTCATTAAATGCGGGGATGACGATGGAAAGGTCCAGGGGCGGCGAATTCATCTGCGGTCGCGCCCCGGACAAATTCGCGGCAAGCGGTTCGTACCTCCACGGGCGAGATTATATAGTCCGACAAAGTATTCGTCCACGCGGCGAAGCAGGACGGACGAAGGGAAAGCTGAATATTTCCGAGGCCGAGATTTCCGTGGCTCGTGCCTGTCTGTAAATGCTTAAAATTAAGACACTTAATATGAAATCGCGAATTTGAGACGCAAAATTCACCGGAAGGAAAAACCAAAGAAATTACTGGACGGGCGAAAAGTTCAAAATCCCTGAGACAGCCTGATTCGAAAGCTTAGACGGCAACCGGTTCGTTACGAATGATTTCGTAGCGTTCGATGACCGCGGCTACGCCAATGCGTGACGTCCCATTTTCGGGTCTCTTCTCGACCCGAACCACCTTGCCCATCGCTCGAATAAATACTTCCGAGCCCCGCGTGACTTCCGAGGGCAGCGTGAGCGTAATATCAAGCTCGGCGCCGGCAGTCAGGTCCCGATCGATCGTGAAGTACAAGCCGCGAGTGGAAATGTCGCGGGTTTTTCCGTTCCGTGAAGAATCCTTTTCCACCGGTACACGAATGATGACCGGCAGAGACAGGTCGTATCTACGTGCTGTTCGTCGCTCGGTCATCGCTCTCTCGACCCCCGTTGTCGAAACTTCCGCACAAACTCCCACGTGAAAATGGGTGCAATCAGAATTCCAAAGCAGGGAACATTATCTTCACCACGCTCGATTTTAACAGCGCCGGCTCTTTGCCAATTGCGGCAAACCCCGATAGCCGGAACTGCCCCTTAACTTCTGTCAAACGAACAGTTAAAAGATTCAGCAACGAACCTGAAAAGCAAAATCACAACGCATGCAAACCCAGACCTGTCCGGCTCCCCAAAACGCTCGCTCACTATAACCGAAGTATCGCCTCTTCTGCACAACTCACGCATTCTAATTATCCCAAATACGCAACTAGTTGCGGTCGCATGCTTCGCTATCTATTCCGGCCAGCCGGCGCCAGAGACGCCGGGGCCGGATCGGAATTGACGTTTTCTTTCACTTTGGGTGTCTCTTTGGCGCTTCCACGGCCCGTGCGGTCAGCGTCCAGGCCAAACTGACGAATCTTGTATAGCAGTGCCTTGTAGCTGATGCCGAGCATCTTAGCGGCATCCTTGCGGCACCAGTGAGTTTTTTCAAGCGAATCCGCGATCGCTTCCATCTCCGCTTCATCTTTCAGACTGCGCACGAGCGCCTTCAAACCTTGTTCGCGCGCTGGAGCGACTTCCTCTCGCGGAGAAATGCGCTGGCGCGTCGAAGCCATTTCGAGGAGCTCGCGGAAACTGCCCTCGTCGTCTTCCAGGATGACGTAGCGTTTGACGAAATTTTCAAGCTCGCGCAAGTTCCCGGGCCAGGGATAACGCACGGCCGCTTCGAGCAGATGCTGGGAAGGAACCACGGGTTCCTTGTTGAACTTGGCGCTGTATTTCTGCAGGAAATGCCGGAAAAGCAGGGGTATTTCCGTGGTGCGCTCACGCAGCGGAGGAACATTGATCGAGAGGACGTTGAGACGATAGTACAGGTCCTCACGCAGGCGGCCCGATTTCATGGCCTCCTGGATCTCCACGTTGGTCGCGGCCAGGACGCGGACGTCGACATCGATTAGGTTGCGGCCACCTAGCCGTGAGTACTGATGGTCCTGAAGGACGTGCAGCAGTTTGGCCTGCAAGTGCGGGCTCATCTCCGCAATTTCGTCGAGGAAGATGGTGCCCTTGTTGGCGAGTTCAAATTTCCCGGGTTTCGAACGAACGGCGCCGGTGAAAGCGCCTTGTTCGAATCCAAACAATTCGGATTCGAGCAGTTCGCCTGGCAGCGCGGCGCAATTGACCTTGATGAAAGCTTGGCTGCGGCGCGTCGATCGCATGTGGATCATGCGCGCGACAACTTCCTTGCCCACGCCGCTTTCTCCGTAAATGAATACCGGTACGTCCACCGGGGCGATCTGGAGAATTTGCTGGCGGATGCGCACCATCTGCGGGCTGGCGGCCAGGAAGCAGATATCTTCCGTGATCGCGTCGCAATACTCCCGTAGAGACTTGTTTTCCGCTCGAAGCTGCTGTTTTTGCCGGCACTTCAGCATAGCCACATCGAGCTCGGCCTTTTCGAAAGGTTTGGTCAGGTAATCCTGCGCGCCGAGGCGGATGGCTTCGACGACGGTACCTACTTCATTCGAACAGGAAAGCATGACCACATTGAGTGACCGGTCGATCTGCATCAACATCTTCAGGGTCTCCAGACCACTCAGTTCCGGCATGAGCACGTCCAGGATGACGAAATCCGGGCGGTCTCCAGCTTCAATCTTCTCTACCGCTTCCCGGCCCGACACCACGGTTTCGACCTGGTATCCATCCACTTCGAGCAGGGTTCCCAGATATTTCCGAATGCTGGGTTCGTCGTCCACCACAAGGATTCTTTCTTTTTCGGCCATTTGTGCTCCCACCTTAGGTATTTCAAAATTACCTACAGATTGTCTATCGGCAGCAGGAACGTAAAGGTGCAGCCCCGTCGCGGTTCGCTGTCCACCCATATTTTCCCGCGATGCGCCTGAACCAGGCGCTTGGCAATCGCCAACCCCAGGCCCATTCCCGAGGACGTTCGGTCGACTCGAACGAAATCCTCAAAGATTTCTTGGTGATGCTCGGAGGCAATGCCGGGTCCCGTATCCGAGACGGAGACCTTCAGGCTGTTGGGATGTTGCACGCGTTCGCGCCTGCGCTCAACCGACTGCATTTCCTCGGCGGAGCGGCGTTCCCAGAAGTGGAGTTCCGTGCGCAGCGTCACGTGGCCACCCGCAGGCGTGTGCTTAAGTGCGTTATCCAACAGATTGGCAACCGTCTGCTGAACTTTCTGGTAATCGAACTTGAAAATTGGCAGGTCTCCGCCAAGAATCGTGTCCAGTCTCACGTGCTTCCGGACGAAGGCTTCATGCCATCGCGTCGCCAGTTCGCTCAGGCAATCCCGCAGATCGTTTTCCCGCAAGTGCAGGACAAGCTTGCCGCTCTCCAACGCGGAGTAGTTCAGGAACATCGAGACTAGACGGACCAGCCGCTCGCAACTATCTTTCGACTCCTGCAGGATGTCGCGCTGTTTGTCGGTTAGCTTGCCGAGCGATCCGGAGAGCAACAGGTCGTAGTAGCCTTTGATGACCGCCAGAGGAGTCTTCAATTCGTGAGCCGCCGAGGCCAGGAAAACAGTTTTCTGGCGGTTTACTTCCTGCAAGCGCAGATAGGCGGCGAGCAGGTTGCGATACGTGATCTCTCGTTCCTGCAGCAGTTCCTGCACGGTATGTTGTGTGGCGACTGCGGGATCTACAGCTTTGCGCTCTTCGGCATCCTCAATCCGAACGACGAGCCAATCCGCTTCGGGGAGCCATTGGATCCGCGCGAGTACCTTTCGCGAACGGCCGTCGAATTCTAAATCCAACTGGTGCTCGCCGGCTTCGATCTGATCCAGGATTGCTTTCTGACGCAGACGAAGCACGTCGGAAAACAAGTTCAGGTTGGTGCCGGGCTTGAAACCGTGAGACTCCAACCGCTGTTTGCCGCGTAGATTGGCAAGCAGAATCCGCCCGGTGCGGTCGGAAACCAGGATCGGCTGCTCAAGCAAGTCAAGCAGGTTCGCCAGTAGGCTCAAAGGCAGCGTTTCGTTGACAGGCGATTCGAGTACCGGACCACGTTTCAAAATTGGTCTCCTCGGACACGTATCCGCTTTTGACAGAGCGGAGAACTCCATTTAATTCTCTGCGGTTTTTAACGGGGGACCTCCGGGATACTGTCAAAACGCAAAGGCACTGTCAATGGTAAATGCGTCCTATTTTGCACATATAAAGAAAAGCGATAGCCCGTGTCGGAAAGCCGCCTGTGGAAAAGCAATTCCATCCCCATTTGGCAGTCTATAAATCTATTATTCACAACAAGATGAGAACGCGCTGTTTTTTGTGAATGATGGCAACGCATGTGCTACCACCAACGGGGTACTAGCCTAAAAGTACCAGGTTTTGGGCACTGGGAAATTGTTTTCCCATATCCTTTGTTTCAGAGAGAAGGTATGCGCTTAACCCCCGCTGAGCGCCGGCGTTCTCCACGGATTCATGTACAGATTCCAATGTTCGTTCGAGGCGTAGACGCCGCCGGAGCTGAATTTCTCGACCTAACGAAGACCCTGGATATTAGCGCTACCGGGGCCTTCCTGGCGAGTCCACGGTCGCTGCGTGCCGATCAACTTTTGAACCTGACGATTCCTGCGCCGCCGTCGCCGTCGTCAACACTACCAGCTGAGACTCCGCCGATCCAGGCGCGAGTTCGCCGTCACCGCATTGCGAGCGGCATACACTTGTTAGGCGTGGAATTTCTTAAGGCGCTTGACTGATGTCCCGCAAGAACGGTCGAGGAACGTGTGGTAATACAATGGCCGGGAAGAGTGCGCAAAAGTTTGCGTTCCCTCCTTTGTTTGTTCCCTTGATTCTATTCTGAGTTGATTTGGAGCGGTTGCTAATCGTTTAGCGTCAGTACCTTAGCATGTATTCTAGGGTGTGCTTACGCTCGATCGGATCGATGGCAGAGCTCGTGCACTGCTTTTCATGCACAATATTGCTCTCCCGATTCCCCGTTGGGGCAATATGGAGTTTCGACAGGACTCTTGATGCCGCAACCTGGTGACCCCAACCCGCACCGTCTGTCGACCGAGGACGCCTTTCTCGAGTTGCTAACCGACACGCTCGAAACTATGGAGCGTCCGGCACGCGGACCATTTCTTGAGAAGTTTCTCAAGTCCATCGCACACGTGGATCTCAATGAAGCGACGAGTCTGGACATTTGGGATCAAGTTCTGGCGCGAAAGCGCGAACTCTCTGAAAACGTCGGCAAAAAAGTAGCCTTGCAGGCGGCGTTGGTGGATGTGCTGGCTTCCGCGGATCTACTGCGTCTGCCGATTTTGATGGAGTATGAAGAGCTTCGAAAGCTTCAGATCAACGCAACAACGGATCCCCTGACCAGCTTGTACAACCGGCGTTTTTTTGACGACTACTTTGAGAAGGAACTCAACCGGTCCATCCGGTATTCGCACCGGCTCGCGCTGGTCGTCTTCGACTTGCATCGCTTCAAGGAAGTAAACGATCGCTACGGGCATCCCCAGGGCGATATCCTGCTTCAAATGGCGGCCACAACTTTGCGAAAATCCATGCGTACTTCAGACTACGCGTTCCGGATTGGCGGGGATGAATTCGCGCTTTTGCTGCCGCAATCCGACCCGGAACAAGCCACTGCCATGAGCCGCCGTTTGCGCGCGGCCTATGCGGCGACGATTGAGCCCCTTCGTCTGGGTGTTTCTCTCGGGCTGGATTATGGTTTGGCAGTCTATCCGGACGACGGTGAGCGACAGGAGATCCTGATTCGGGTTGCCGACGAGCGGCTCTATCAATTGAAAAAGGCAGGACTGCCTCCGACCGAGGGGCCAGCAGCTTCACCCAGCACCCGTCCGCCTGCAAGCGCCGAAAAGCAATCTCCTCCTCCTGCGGTGGGACCGCCCTCCGAGGCATCTTTGAGTGCTGAAGTAAAGAGGCCGGCCTTGGAGCGCCGGCGGTGGGAGCGCGTTTCCCTGGCGGGTACGCGCGCCTACGCACTCATTGGAGAGGGAGTCGAGCGCACGGCCCGCGTGTTGGACTTGGGCTATGGCGGAGTAGCCCTCGAGACGGCGCGGCCGGAAGAACTCGAGGAATCATTCAACGCTGTTCTCCACGTGCCGATTCTGCCTCCCGTTCGTGTGACTTTGCGCCGCATTTATTTTGGACAGGGAAGCTCGGGCAGCTCGCGTGTTGGCTGTTCGTTTGTCACTTAAGGGGAGATGAGCTACAGCTTTGCTTAGACTTTCACTCGCCGGGCTGCTGGCGTAGCGCACGAGCGCTGAACAGCAATGCCTGTTGCACGCGGGCTAACCCCAGTCCCCATCGCATCTCCGCTTGCTCGGCCGAGACTCCGTGGGCAACCAATCGAATATTCAGGCAGTACCCACGACGCTTCTGGGCGGGGAAATCACAAGGCGAAATCCGCAACACTGCTCGCATCGCGTCTCCGGAATCGCGCTCCAACAGGTCCTTCAATCCGGCAGTGAGATCCACATAGCGATCTTGTTCGAAATTGAGGGAAGGCTCCGCAAAAACGAGTCTCGCTTGCGAAGCAAACTCGTAGGCTTCCCCGGCAGTGACGCCCGCCTGTGAATCGCTTTGCGTGCTGACGGATGCGCTGCTAAACGAGGAATCCGGACTGTTCACGGCGGCAAGGAAGCCGCGCAAAGGCAGATGTTTCCGCGCCGGGGCAATCCGTTCTACTGCGCGAGGGTTTTCGCGGAGGTCCACATAGTTTTCGGCGGGTGGATAAACCGTCGCCGGCCCGCGGCCTTCCGTGTCATCAATAATTTCGACGCGCATCAACGGGTGCGGGCTCCGCCGGGAGCGGGCTTTACGCGCCGTCCCGCCGCGGCGGGCCGGCTTCCCGCTCGCCGCATCGCCTTGGCGGGCGAGTAACGCGCCGGCGACTTGAAGCCCGCCAGAAATTGGAGCCCGCCAGTAAGAAAGAACGCTATCGTTTCTCGCAATTGCGCACAAGAGGAATCCGGCGTCATTCTCCCATCGTGTGTAGGCGCTCGTCGTATGGACTTCCCAGCAGCGGGTCGATCTGCTGGCGGAACCGCTTGGTTTGTGCGGCGGCTTCGTGTGCTTCAAGCGCCTGGCGGTTCTGCCAGACTTCGACCAGAGTGAAGTGGTTGATCCGCGAGACTTGAACATAGACTTCCACGCGCACGGCTCCCTTTTCCTTACGGCTTTCCGCCGCGTACTCGTGCAGCAATTTCGCGCCGGCAGCGGCCTCCGTCGGCAGGACGTCCACATGTGTCACGACATAAATCTTATCGCTCGTCTTGGGCTCTTGCGCGCGAGCCCATCCCGCAAGGCCTAGCGTGGCCAGAAACAAAACCGCACATACGTGGAACTTGCGACGGACCGATAGTGCATTGGTATTCACGGACATTTCCTTCCTCCCCGTATCGTTAATCCTTCGGGCCCCAATTTCTGGCGCACATCAAAATAGCCCGCTCCCGGCGAAGTTCGCACCCGAGCGTTAGAATGCGCCGACCGGCTTCGTATGCAATAGATTTCTTGTAGCGGCGCAGCAACAGGTAACTTTGCCTGCTGCCAGGTTCCAGTAGGACAGGCACTCTTGCCTGTCCGCTCGTCCTCGGCGATAACGTACCGGACAGACAAGAGTGCTGTCCTACCCAGCAAACTGACCACAACCGGAGCGTCCCGCTTGGCAAGAATGCCCGGAATCGCGTATGATTGCAAATTGTCCGCTGACCAAGCGACGCGGCTGTAGTCCTGGCGCCTAGCCGGGTGCCGCGCAGACCGGCCAGACGGCAGGAGACCTCGATGAAACCCAACATTCACCCGGACTACCATCCTGTAACGGTGCACTGCGCCTGCGGGCACACGTTCCCGACCCGCTCCACGATCAAGGGCGCATTGCTGCGCGTCGAAATCTGCTCGAACTGCCATCCTTTCTTCACCGGAAAGCAGAAACTGGTGGATACGGCGGGCCGCGTTGAGCGTTTCACCAAGAAATACGAGAAGGCAGCCGAGGCTCAACAAGCCATCAAGGACGCCAACAAGAACAAGAAGAAGTAGCCCTCGCTACACTGCGGTTTGGTATTCACACCTCGCGCGCCAGTGTAGAATGCCGCGCGATATAATGTTCCCGGGCTCCAAGTCGCCGACGCCCGCCCAGCCAGATGGCGGGCTTTGGCGACGGCGCGCGGAGCGCGCACCCGATGGCTTCTCACCCGATGACTTCTCCGCAGCCGGATAGCGTGCAATTCGAAGCCGCCGCGCCGCGCGTCACCCTGCGAAATCACTTCGCGCATCCATACGATTCAGCGATCGCCGCGGCGCGCACGTGTTACGCGCCGCGGATCATCGGCCCGGAAGAAATCACTGACAAGCAGCGAGTGCAAATCGGAGCGGCCACGTTTTTCGGCGGCCACCATACGGTCTACCAGCACGCCCATTTTGAATTTGGCCTCGAAAACGTCAGCCGGCAATTCGTCTGGTCGTTCCTGCACGCGCACCCGTTCTACAATTCCGAACAGCAGAGCCAGCGGTACGTGCGCCTTACGCATGCACTTGCCTATTTGCCGCCCGAGGCGCCCGGATTCGGCGCGGCCGAGCGCGAGATTTACGAACACGCCGTCGCGCGCGCCTGGGAATACTACCGCGAGCTGACTGCGCTCCTGCAGGGTGACGCGCGGACCATCCTGGGCGACATCTGGCACATCAGTCCGATTTCGCATCCGAAACGCGTGCAGAAAGTGGACCGGCAAGCGGAAAAGCGCGCGATAGAAGTCGCGCGCTACGTGCTGCCCGTCGCGGCCGCGACCACGATGGTGCACACGCTTTCTGGGATTGTGCTGCACCGGCTGTGGCGCATGGCCGCGGCTTCGGATACGCCGGCCGAGGGCCGGGCCGTCATCGGAGAGATGGTCGCTCGCGTTCGCGAGATCGATCCGCAATTTTTCGATCGCTTCGGCAACGCGCCGATAGAGCCCGAGGAAATGCCGGAATGGGAGCGGGCCCCGATCGGATCGGGGCAGGCCGCGGAAAGTGGCGCATCCAGTGACGGCGTTCACCCCGAGACTCGAGGGGTTCACCCCGAGTTGCGAGGGGAAGCATTTTCGCGTGAATTTGACGCGCGCCTCGCCGGGCGCGTCTCGCTCCTGACCGACTTTTCGCCGCAGGCGCCGCGCGTTGTCGCCGAGGCCTACCGCGCCGTGCTGGGCCTCACGGAAAGCGCGTGCTCCGATGCGGAGGCGATCGACCGCCTGCTCAATCCCGCTCGCAACACGTACCGCCTGGAGACACTCAACGTCGGCGTGCATGCGCCGATCATGCGCGCCCTTCAGCACGCGAATTTCACGTTTGCGAAAAAAATCAGCCACACGGCCGATAGTCAGGACCAGCGGCACCGCATGGTGCCCGGATCGCGCCCGCTGCTTGTTTTAACGGACACACGCGCGCCGGATTTCCTCACGCCCATGCTCATCGCCGGAAACGCCCGCGCCCACGAAGTGTACGAACGCGCGATGGCCGACGCCTGGGCGGCGAAAAACGAATTGCTCGACCGAGGCGTCCCGCCGGAAATCGCGCTTTACTTGCTGCCGAACGCAAAGGCGATCCGCCTCGTCGAGTCCGGCTCCCTGCTGCACCTGCTGCACAAGTGGACGATGCGGACGTGCTTCAACGCGCAGGAAGAGATTTACCAGGCCTCGATGGAAGAGGTCGAGCAGGTTCGCGCCGCCCTCCCCGCGTTTGGACGCTATCTCGGGCCGCCTTGCTACATCCGGGCCGGCATTGCCTCCCCCATCTGCACGGAAGGCTCGCACTTCTGCGGCGTGAAAGTCTGGCAGGAATTTCCCAAGATCGAACGGCGCATCTGAAAAACAGATGACCCGCAACGGAAGCCTCGCCTACTACCTCGCTGCCTGGATTTGCGGATGCTTCTTCATGGCTCTCGGATTCTGGGTGGATATTCACTGGTTGCGCGGCGCGTGGTCCCAGGGAGAATTTCTCGACGTTGGTTTCCTGGCGATCTGTTTCTTCGGTTTAATTCTTGGCGCCGTTCCGTCCCTGCTCTTTGCGTGGATGTTGCGCCGCCTGATGAGGGTTTTTGCTATCGAGCGATTCCGGTTCTGGATATTTACGGGAGCGGGGCTGGCTCTGCTGCTTATATGGCTTTTGGGCAGCGTTGGGCACTTGGCTCGCGATCCTCGACTTCTTCCTTACTCCGCGCTTCCCATCTGGCCGTTCTTGCTTGTCGGACCCGTGTCAGTACTCGAAGCGGGGATTTGGGCGGCGGTTCCAGTAGGCGCGGCAACCGCGGGAGTCCTCTTCGCCGTGCACCGCGCGTTTGCACAAAAGGCAGAATCATAGCGTCGTTGATACTTGTGGGTCGCAGCTTTTAGTAGCACTCTTGCCTGTGCTGGTTTTGCTGCACTTATCATCGATGCACAGCCAAGAGTGGCTGTGCTACTCGACTTTTTCCGCAAAGTGTTCAGCCGCGACAAAAGAGAGTAACCGGACATAGGCTTTTAGCCCCTGAAGCTTCAGGGCTTGAAAGCCCCTTCGCAAATCACATGGTTGTCGGACCTAAAGGTCCGACCCACAAACCGCCGGCTGGTACCTGGCGCGACCAAGCGCCAGCGGTTTCTTATGATGGTTTGGAACACGGGTCGCGGATCACGAGCCACCCTTCGCTTTCACTCAGGGTTCATCCTGAGGGGACTCACCCTGAAGGGCAAGCGAATCACGTCTGCACTAACTTCGCCAGCGCAGTGTCACCGGCCCATCGAGCGGATGCACCATCGGCGCGCCGGTCTGCTGCGCCGCGAGATACGCCGCCTTCAACTGAAAATACCAGCGCGCCTGCCGGTCGGCGTCATCGATCAGCATCATGCGCGGCTGCACCTTCAGCCCCGGCTGCTGCCGCTCAATCACGTCCTGGTCCTGCGCGATGAAACGGTTGCCGAAAAACTTTAGGAACGGAGTCACCGGAAACCAGCGGAACAAATTCCACGCGGCGACAAAATCCAGGCGGCAGAGATCGCGCCGGATCGGCGTGACCGTGGTGCGATTCGTGAACCAGTATTTGCCGCAGCGCACCTGCTCGGTGCGCACGTTCGGCAATTCAAAATCGATTTGCGTCGTGATTTCTTCGCCGTAAAAACGCAGCAACTTGTACGGGCCGCTGTTGGCGGAAGGCGCGTGCGAGCTCATTCGAAAGCCATTGGGGATCGGCTCGAATGTTTTCTGCTTCTCGCGAATGCTGCGCCGGCTGCGCCACCACCATGATTGGTGCACGAAGAGTCCATGCGCGGGGTCCATCAGGCCAACGATTCCCGTGTCCATGCTGCAAGGGAGATCGGCGGTGAGATGCTCGATGCGATAGCGCTCGCTGAACTTCGGCAACTCCGGGACGGGAGGAATCGCGGCGCGCTCCACCTGCCCGTCCG
>WNFA01003673.1_pt1 | contig 12767 bp, 10 predicted proteins | sample 5400481 | NCBI WGS metagenome assembly WNFA01 (sample SAMN13153340, study PRJNA577476) | soil metagenome | isolation source: 120 cm saprolite under Douglas fir tree site 2 hole 1 replicate 2 | place: USA:California | collected 2015-04-18 | reverse complement strand
CCGCTTGTTGGCCGTGAGTTGATCCGACACTGCTCGGCCTCCACAATATGGCCTGCTGGCGACGCGCTCCGAATGCCCTGACTTGACAAGTTACTGGGGGATGGATTACTAGAGACCCATACACAGGCAGAGGATTGGCAATTGGGGGATCGATTTAGGATCGCGGGGACTTCATGGTGGGATTGGGCAATTCTCAACACCTCGCGCGGAGGACCGTTCAATCCGAAAGAGGAGGAACTTCCATGATGAATCCAAGAAGATTTTATGGAACTCTCTTGCTGTTTTTTTTCTCAGTTGTTCCTGCGGCGATCGCGGGCCAGGCCAAGCCCTCGTCCCCTGCTAACCAGCCGGCAAATCTTTTCAAGGACGTGCTCGATCACAAGGGTCAAATGCAATGGAGACAGGCGCCGCCGCCCGGAATTCCCAATGACGTATGCCAGATGTTCAAGGCCTGCGAGGACAAAGGAGCGCCGAAGGTTGTTACTTTGCCTCGCGCCAATGACGGAGGCCAGCCGGTAGCAAGGGGCCTATTCCTGAGCGGGACGAAAGATCCGAAGAACCCTGATGCCGTGATTCTCGAGCACCAGACCGTCTCCGACCTATATTTTTTTCTCGTTTCGCCCGAGGGAAACCTTCAAAAGGCCGCGTACATACAGCAGGGAGGTTCCATGTGGCTGCCTATCGCTAATTCCCTTGCGCGGCCTGTATTCGAGAAGGATAGAAACGATTGGCACGATTGGGTCGTGAAACTGAGTGCAAGCAGCAAGTAAAGCGGCAGCTGCCCCGAGTGTTCGTTTTTATCCGCATAGCGTGGCAACCGCAGCGGAAAGTTTGAGTTGGCGACAGCTGTGGGTAGAATGTGGGCGGCCTAGATTGGCGCACATGTGAGTCAATCCGGTGCTGACGATACCGATATGGAACTGGGAAACGGGAAGTCCGCCTTCATGAGTCCCTCCTTATCTCACAACTAACTGAAAATAAATAACTTAGTATCATGTTAACGTCCCCAGTTTGGCGAACCTTGTGCACCTGAATCTAGGGGGTACCAGAAGTTCGTCACAACCACCAGGGGAGAACCAAATCTAGGGTATGTCCTCATCGGCTGGTGCAAGCTTAGTCCGAAGCGGCTAGGGTGGAGAACTTCGCGCTCGCATATGAAAAGATCGATAGCGCTCATCGGCGGCTTGTTGATGTTCTGCGCTGTATGCGGCGTTGTTGGCACGCAACAACCCCAGGCGCGGGTGGCCCAGACGGCCGACCTGGCCGCGATGAACATCGAAGACCTGATGAACATTGAAGTCACTTCCGTCTCAAAGAAGGAACAGAAAATGTCACAGGTGGCGACGGCAATGTTTGTCATCACCCAGGAGGATATCGGCCGCTCGGGGGCAACGAACCTTCCGAACCTACTGCGGATGGTGCCGGGTGTGGACGTGGCCCAGATCAACGCCAATACCTGGGCCATATCCGCGCGCGGTTTCAACCATCAGTTTTCCGACAAATTACTCGTCATGATAGATGGCCGGACTGTGTATACGCCGATTTTCGGAGGCGCCTATTGGGACACCCAGGATGTTCCGCTGGAGGACATTGACCGGATTGAAGTAATTCGCGGACCCGGCGCCACTGTATGGGGAGCCAACGCTGTGAACGGCGTTATCAACATCCTGACAAAAAAAGCCGGAGACACACTGGGTACCCTGGTGACGGGCGGTGGCGGGACACAGGATCAGGCCTTTGGCACTGTCCAATACGGTGGCGCCATCAAGGGAAATACAAGCTATCGAGTCTTCACAAAATACCTCGATCACAATCATTTCTCAGGCTTGCCGGGGCAGGACGCAGCCGACGGTTGGCATTTACTACATGGTGGGTTCCGTGCAGATGGCAGCCCTTCCCCAAAGGATTCCCTGACGGTTCAGGGCGATCTGTACGCTGGAAGAGAGGGAGCAAGCATCGATCATATTGTCTCGTTCTCTCCTCCCGACAATGAAAATGCAACGAGACGAGCGAATCTCTCCGGCGGAAATGTCCTGAACCGCTGGAATCACATTTTTTCAGACCGGTCCGACACGACGCTCCAGTTCTATTTCGATCGGTACACGAGGTCGGGTCCGGAGTCTCACGAGGTCCGGAACACTTTCGACCTTGATTTCCAGCATCGCATGGCCTGGGGCGGGCGGCAGGACTTGAGCTGGGGTGCGGGCTATCGCCGAAGCGCGGATCAAACCATCGGCACAATTGACCAGGCCTGGGTTCCAGCCACTCGAACGATCCAACTCTACAGCACGTTTGTGCAGGACGAAATCACCCTCATACCCAATCGTATATTCATCACGGTTGGTACGAAGCTGGAGCACAGCGATTTCACTGGCTTTGAGCTTGAGCCGAGTGCCCGCGTGGCTTGGACTCCGAGTGATCGCCAGACGTTCTGGACGGCTGTCTCGGAGGCTGCCCGCACTCCGGCCCGCAACGACGCGGATGGGGAATTTAATGTCGCGGTATTTCGACTACTAGACGGAACTACGGCCGAACTCACTGTTTTGGGAGGCCCGCATCAGAAGACCGGACGTCTGCTGGCAGTAGAAGGTGGTTCCCGGACCCAGCCGCTAGACCAGGTTTCCATTGATCTATCGATGTTTTTCAACAAGTACCACGATTTGAGGAGCTTAGAGCCGGGCGTACCATTTGCCGAAACCAACCCAGTTCCTCATATAGATTTTCCGATGTTGCTAGAAAACCAGATACACGGGACGACGGACGGTGTCGAAATGGCGGTCCATTGGAAAGTAACAGATCGCTGGACTCTGAGCCCTGGCTACACGCTTCTGCAAATGCATATGCACCCCGACACGATGAGTCTGGACACGACGACCGCCCCAGACCTCGAGGGGTCAAACCCGCGCCACCAGGCCCAGCTCCGGTCTCATGTGGAAATGTTTCGGGGATTTGGCTGGGATACGAACCTCTACTTTGTCGACCGCCTCCCCGCTCAATTCGTGCCTTCTTATACGCGGCTCGACACGCAACTGAGCTGGCGGCTCGGAGAACGCTGGCAGCTAAGCGTTGCCGGGCAAAACTTGCTCCAAGACCATCACGTTGAGTCCAACGATATAGCCACTAGTGTGAATTCGTCTCAGGTCAAGCGCTCCGCCTACACAAAAATGACCTGGAGGTTTTGGGAGCCATGCGGACCCGTAACCGCTCCGAAACCGCTCGCGTTCGAACTCAGTCCGCCGTTAACGTGGACGCGGCGATTCGAGCCAAGTTGTTGAGCTTGGCGCGACTAGCCGGGCACAACGGAAAGGAAGGTGGCTCTTGAGATGCACCTTTGGACCAAGGTCCGTCGTTTTTTTGGACGCACGGGCACTGCATCGGGAGCAGCAGATCGTCCCTATGGTGAGGCGCAACAACTATGGGCATTTCACGTAGAGGTCTCGTCTACGGCGGCCTTTCACCGCAATTCGGAATTCGAAGCGGCCCAGTGCCGGTCCAAGCGGATCGGCTCACGATTTGCATGCGCTGTCCTGCTGTTGACCTGGGCATCGCCGTTTCCCTTCCGAAGTATCCACGCGCAGGAAGCCCCTACGGAGTATCAGTTGAAGGCTGCGTACCTGTTCAACTTTTTGAGATTCGTGGAGTGGCCCGGCGATCCGCAGGAGGATACACACGGGCCTTGGGTCATCGGAATCGTCGGGGACAATCCCTTCGGTGACGAGTTGACACAAATTATATCGGGCAAGACCGTGCAAGGGCACGAATTGCAGGTAAGGCGATTTCAAGCCGGCGAGGATCTCCGCGCCTGCCATGTCTTATTTATCAGCGCCTCCGAGAAGAAACGCCTTCCGTCCATGTTGGCCGCCTTAAACGGTTCAAGCACCTTGACCGTTGCGGACATGGAGCATTTCCTCGAGTCCGGCGGAATGATTCAGTTCGTGATGGAGGAAAAGCGCGTGCGGTTCGGCATTGACGTCGGTGCGGCCGGCCGGGCGCGGCTGAAAGTCAGCTCGAAATTGCTTTCTCTGGCTCGCACGGTCACAGGAATGGAACGGGTAGGCAGCAACTGACATGCGATGGTCACGCAAACTTTCGCTTCGCCGCAAGATCACGTACGTGATCATGCTTAACACGTTTCCGGCTCTATGCGTGGCCAGCATTGCGTTCGCCGAGTACGGAGTATACCGCTTCAAGAAATTGCAGATGCAAGACCTGAACGCGCTGGCGAACGTCATGGGGACCAACAGCACGGCGGCGCTGGCGTTCAAGGATCAGAAATCCGCCACGGACGTTCTGCAGGCGTTATCGGCCAAGCCGCATATCCTTGCGGCGACCATCTACGGCCCGGATGGCCAGCCGTTCGCTGTCTATCATCGAGGGGCTTCCAAAGAAACCTACAATCCGCCGCCCGTTGAAAACGAATCCAGCCGATTTACCGCGGACCGCGTGTTGATTTTTCATGAGATCACTCTGGAGGGAGAAAAAATCGGAAGCATATTTCTCGAGGGGGACACCGTCGAATACCGGCAACTGCTGGAGGGCTACCTTCTCTTTTTCGCGCTGATTGTACTGGCTGTTTCATTGGGGGCCTTTGCAATGGCGGAGCGGCTGCAGCGCCCCATTTCCAACCCGATTTTGCAATTGGCCTGGACGGCCAAGATGGTTACTGGAAGCAGGGATTATTCCATCCGCGCTGGAAAACAATCCGAGGACGAGGTCGGCGTCCTGATCGACGGCTTCAATGAAATGCTGGCCCAGATCCAAATTCGTGACGCCGAGTTGAGCAGCGCGCGCGACGACCTGGAACGCCGGGTGGATGAACGCACCCTCGAATTGGAACAGGAAGTGGGCGACCGCCAGCGTGCCCAGGAAGCATTTCACGAGAGCGAAGCGCGAATTCGTCTCCTGTTGGACTCGACCGCGGAAGCGATTTACGGAATCGATCGGGACGGCCAGTGCACGTTCTGCAATCCCGCGACGCTTCGGCTGCTGGGCTATCAGAAACCGGAAGACCTTCTCGGCAAGAAGGTGCACAGTGTCATACACCATACCCATGCCGACGGAACCCCTTACGCGCAAGAGGATTGCACTATTTCCGCCTCGCTGAGCAAGGGCCAAGGCATTCACTCGGATGAAGAATTTTTTTGGCGCGGCGACGGCACGAACTTCCCCGTTGAATACTGGGCCTATCCAATTCGTAAGGAAGGCGAAGTGGTTGGCGCCGTCGTGACCTTCCTGGACATCACCGAGCGCAAGGGGGCTGAAGAGGCCCTGCGAAAATCCAAGGAGGCGGCCGAAGCGGGCAGCCGTGCCAAGAGTGAATTCCTGGCAAACATGAGCCACGAGATCCGCACTCCGATGAACGGCATTATCGGGATGACGGACTTGGCGCTCGATACCGACCTCACCAGCGAACAGCGGGAGTATCTCAGCCTGGTGAAGTCGTCGGCGGACAGCCTCCTGCTCGTGATCAACGACATTTTGGACTTCTCGAAGATTGAAGCTGGGAAATTCGAATTGGAAGAGACGGAATTCAAGATCCGCGATCTGTTCAGCGATACCCTCAAAACGCTGGGCGTCCGCGCGAGCAAGAAACAACTGGAGCTCTTAGCCCGCGTCTCAGCGGCAGTCCCGCAGACAGTCGTAGGAGATCCGACGCGCCTTAGGCAAGTGATCGTGAACCTGGTTGGGAACGCCATCAAGTTTACCGAAAGAGGGACCATCGTCATTGACGCGGAACTCGAAAATGAGTCCAGCGAGGGTGTTCACCTGCACATCCGTGTTTCGGACACGGGAATCGGAATACCATCCGAAAAACAGGAATCTATTTTCGAATCCTTCGCGCAGGCGGACGGGTCGACCACGCGCCGGTTCGGCGGAACGGGCCTGGGCTTGACCATTTCTCGCCGAATCGTGGAAATGATGGGTGGACGCATGTGGGTGGAGAGCGAGGTCGGGCGCGGCAGCGTATTTCAGTTCACCGCAACCTTTAAGCAGGCCGTGACACCCGCATTCGACCGAGCCTGGCTCGAGCGGCAGACACTCCAGGGACTTCCTATTCTTGTCGTGGACAATAACGATGCCCACCGGGGCATTCTCGCCGAGATGCTGGCCAACTGGCAAATGTGTCCGGCATTGTGGGAGACCGGAGCGAGCGCGCTGAGAGCGATGGAAGCGGCACAAGGCACGGGCCATGCCTTCCCGATCGTATTGCTCGACGCAAAAATGCCGGGGATGGACGGTTTCGACTTGGCGGAGAAGATTCAAGACAATTCCGCGCTGGCCGGCTCCGTGATATTGATGCTCTCCTCCGAGCGCAATTTGGCCGACAAGGCGCGCGCTCGGGAGTTGGGCGTGAGTGCGTTCCTCACTAAACCCATCGGCCAGTCTGAGTTGCTTGACGCTATTTTGCTGGCGCTGGGCCTACGTGCTGTCGAAGGCCATGCAATCGAAGCCCCCCTGCTCATCAAGGAAACGCCCAAAGGACGCAATCTCAACATTCTACTTGCGGAAGACAATCCAGTGAACCAGAAGCTGGCGATCAGGCTGCTCGAAAGAGCGGGCCATAACGTTGTCCTGGCGGCCAACGGCAGGGAACTGCTCGAAGCGCTGGGCAGAGTCCGTCCCCCCGGCTTTGATCTGGCGCTCATGGACATTCAAATGCCCGAGATGGACGGAATGGAAGCCACAGCTGTAATCCGTGATGGTGAAAAGTCTTCGGGCGAACACCTGCCCATCATCGCGATGACGGCGAACGCCATGAGAGGTGATCGGGAACGATACCTCGGCGGAGGAATGGACGGCTATATCTCGAAACCGATCAATTCACGCGGCCTCTTGGCGGAAATTGAAAGATGTCTGGCAGGAATCGAAAGGAACTCGACAATGACAGAAAATCCTACGCAGCACGGCGAACAACTGGACCGGGCCTCGCTTTTGGAACGAGTGGAAGGCGATCGGGAGCTGCTGGCCGAAATGATCCAGTTGTTCCTGGCGGATGCGCCGCAATTGCTCGGGGCGATGCGGAGCGCGCTTCAGCAGGGTGACATGATTTTGCTGGAGCGGTCCGCACATTCCATGAAGGGCGCAGCCGGCAATATGTCGGCGCAGGTTACGGTGAACTCCGCCTTACGCCTGGAACAAAGCGCGAAAAAGGGAGATGCGGAATCATCAAAAGTAAATCTTGGGGCACTCGAAGCCGCGGTCGAACGCTTGCTTCCAGTACTTGCGGATTTGTGCCAGGAGGTTTCGAAATGAAGATCCTGATCGCCGATGACGAGCCCGTCTCGCGCCGGATGCTGCAAGGACTCCTTACGAAATGGGGCTATGACGTTGTCTCGGCAGAGGATGGCAAAGGCGCCTGGGAGCAGCTGAATGCACCGGACGCGCCTCGCATTGCCTTGCTCGATTGGATGATGCCTGGGCAGAACGGCGTCGATGTGTGCAGGGAAATGCGGGCGCACCGGCCCGAACCCTATACGTACATCCTTCTGCTCACCGCGAAGGACGCCAAAGAGAGCGTCGTGGAGGGCCTGGAATCGGGCGCGGATGATTACCTGACCAAGCCGTTTCATCCACAGGAATTAAAGGCCAGACTTCGCGTCGGGCTTCGCTTGCTCAATCTTGAAGATACGCTCGTACAGGCCCGCGAAGCGATGCGGTTCAAGGCCACACACGATGCGTTGACCGGGGTCTGGAACCGCGGCACGATCCTGGAAACGCTGGACCGGGAGATCAGCCGCTCCCGGAGGGAAGGTGTGTCGTTGGGTGTAATTATCGGTGACTTGGACCACTTCAAGTCAGTCAACGACACCTACGGGCATCTCGCGGGGGACGATGTATTGCGGGAAGCCACCAAAAGAATGCAGGCCTCGGTGCGGCCTTATGACGCGGTAGGCCGTTACGGGGGCGAAGAGTTTTTGGTCCTTCTGCCAGGTTGTGACGCCTCGGAGACGGCGGATAAGTCCGAGCAACTCCGCACGGCAATCTCTCAGTCGCCCATCGAAACGCCATCCGGGCCATTGAGGATCACCATGAGCCTCGGCGGAGTTGCCACCGGGAATTGGCCGGACGACAACGCAAATCAGGTATTGCAAATGGCTGACGCTGCGCTCTATCGCGCCAAGGAGGAAGGCCGGAACCGCGTTGTGATGGCCGGCGCTGCAGAGCATGAGGAGGCGCACCAGCCATCCCTCGAATTTTCGTCCCATGGGCCGGAGGAAAAATGACAATCTTCGGCGGGGAAAAGTCAGTTTGCCGACCGCGCAACCGCGCGACGCGCGCTCACTCGCGCTTGACGAAATACCTCGATCGATCCAGGAGCGGTCCGCTCGCGCCAGGCCTCAAAGCGATTCGCAAAATTCTCGAGTTGCAGTAAATAGCCCGGGTTCTTCATCGCCTCGCGCTGGGCGGGCACGATAGCCTTCATTTTTTCCCAGGCGACCCAGCCTTCCGTCGAGTTTTCAAAGAACATCTCATCGTCAATCAGCCCCCGGTTCGCCATTCCGGCGGCCATTTCCCAATACGATAGGACCATTCGGAGGCTGGCGTTCTCCTCGCTGCCCATCGGATATTTCGACAACAATTCCTGCGGCGTGTTGGCTTCAAACTGGCCGTGGAACCACGCGCGTGCTTGCCGCATCCGTGATTCGCGCCGCAATTCGTACAAACGCAAAAGAAGGTTTGCTTGTTCATGCGTGACCTGTCCCATAGAGTTATATCCTCCCGAATTAGGTTGCGGAATTTGATCTTTCCCGCGGATATTGCAGCGCCTCGCTCCCAATGATTTCCACACGCTGCACTCCGTTCCAGCGGATCTGTTCCTGATCGAAGCGGTTTTGAATTCGGCGGCGGAGCTCCCGGGCCGCATCATCCTGCCGGCCTGGAATCGTGCGAAGCTGCAGGCGCAGCGTGACGCCGCTCAGCCCAAACGATTCGATTCCGAGTACGCGCGGCCCATCGACGAGAACTGGCGACCATGAGGGATCGGTCCGGAGTTCCCCGGACACGCGTTCCAGTGCCGCGAGCGCTGCGTCGCACGAGCCGTTCGAAGGCAGGGCGATGTCCACAAAGACCTGGCCCCAATCCCGGCTGAGATTCGCGACCTGGGAGATCTCGCCATGGGGGATGCTCACCAACGCGCCTTGGATATCGCGTACCACGGTGCGGCGGAGGGTGAGGTGTTCGACGCGGCCGACGACCGCGCCGATCCGCACTGTTTCACCCACGACGAATTGATCCTCCACAATCACGAAGAAGCCGTTGATCAGATCGCGAACGAGGTGTTGCGCGCCGAAACCGAAGGCCAGGCTCGCCAGCCCCGCGACCGCGGCAATGGGCGTAATGTTGAACCCGAATTCAGGCAGCGCCATGAGGATCGCGCCTACTATGATCACGGCCGTTCCGGCGCTATAGAGAAGACCGGCCAAGGTCTTGGCGTGCTGCTCGCGCATTCGCGCGATCCGGCCGAGGCCTTCGGCGCCGGCAACCGGGATCAAACGGCGTGTCAACGCGCGTAACAGACGGTTCAGAATGAAGGCAATCAGCACGATGCTCGTCAGCCGCAGGCCGCGGCCGAGCATCAAATCACTCCATTTGAATACGTTTGGGGCCATACTATTCGGGTGCGATTATAGCATCAGCAGCCCCCAGGGAATCGAGGGGTGGCGGCTGGCTCGCAGCCCACAGGAGAATCCAATGAAAACCGGACGCAGGTCGTTTTTCCCGGCCTTGGTGGTAACATTGGTCGGAGTGAGGGCCCTATTCGCAGGACAAACAGGGCCGAAGGGGCAGAGCCCCCGCGTGCCTCACCTTCCCGATGCGGGCGAGTCCAACGGATCACGGGATGAAGGTCCTGCCTTGCCACCCCGCGATCCAAAGGAGCAGTTGAAAGAGAATCAAAAAAATCTGAGAAGTGATGTGGATCGTTTGCTCCAGTTGGCCCAGGAACTGAAGGACGAGGCAGACAAGACGGAACAAACCAATGTGCTGTCACTTTCGCTGGTCCACAAAGCCGAGGAAGTTGAAAAACTCGCCCGGCAGATCAAAAGTCTTGCTCGCGCGTCATGACGCTTCGATCGAAGCGAGTTTTGGCAATGGACTTCATAGGCTTCAAAAGTGGGCTTCACTAGGACTCTTGCCTGCGCAGTCCTTTCGTAGAGCACGTGACGTGGCGCACAGCCAAGAGTGGCTGTGCTACTGCCAAGCTACCCCACTCCCCGAATTTTTGACCACGCTGGCTAATGATTGATTCAGGTATACACTCGAGAGCGAGCGAAAGCATCGTCGGGATCTGGACCACAATCTCCGTTCAACGGGAGTTCTTATGCGGACCTATAAACGAATTTGGCTGGCGGGCCTGCTTGTTGCGTCGATTTCGGCCGTTGCACATAGCTCTTTTCCTGGGCCGCAAGCGCCCGGCAGCGCGGACGTTCCTGTTTTGAAAGGCGGGGCGGGATCCTGCACATCCGACTTCGTGGTAAGTGACTCATCGGGAAAGGGCGTCTACGACGCCAAGATCGGCATCCAGATTAAGTACGGGTTTATGGGCCTTCGCAAGCTGGACCTCACGGTCGGCACGAACTTTGAGGGCAAAGCGCGCGTCGAAGGTCTGCCCGAACAAATCAAGGGATCAGCCGAGTTCAAGGTCTCGCACGGAGACCAAAGCAAAAGCGTGCCATACGATCCCCAGGCCAATTGTCATGCGCGGCATGAAGTCGTTCTCGGGGATAAGTAAGGGTCACGTTCCGGAAAGCCAGCCTGACAAGACCTATTACTTTTACTCGGGAAAGTGGTGCGGCTGGGGAGATTCGAACTCTCGACCTCGTGCTTCGGAGGCACGCGCTCTATCCATCTGAGCTACAGCCGCACGCTTCCTTTTATACCACGGTTTCAAACGTGGCACTGTGCTTGCCATTTCTCCCCCTACCCAGCCTGAATTCTCCAATAGACCGGCCTTCCACTGCTCTGGACACGGTTTCTTCTGGGTTGCTGACGGTTCCGCTTTCAGTTTACAAGTTGTGTAACAGTATCGGATCTCAAACCAGGTCTGGGCCTGGGTCGCCTTCAACGTCGCGCTGAAACCACTCCATATAATACCTCGTAAGTAAATCTATAAATTAAATTTGGCATCTATCGTGGCCTGTCCTCCCCGGGCCTGTACCAAAATTGTACTTCTGACCAATTGTTGCATACCAAGCAGGAAGATAGGCTTTCCTCACGTTGGGTAGCCCCTCACAGGGACCGTGTGGGAATCGGGGCGCTCTTCGATGCCCGGCCCGGTATGGCCGCAAAAAACCATGATGGGAATCAGACCGCGCTGAATATGGCCAATCTCTAGTCTCCGTGGGGGGCGATCGCATGAAACGCTTTGTATCGAAGTTTACGGTTATAGTAGCATTTACCTTTGTTGCAGCAACTATCACAATATCAGCCCAACAGCCCGTTTCTCTTCCGGAAGCGCCAGACGGATTTGACGGACTGACGAACGGCTCCGTGCTGCAGGCAGATATGGACGCCGCTTCGATGCAGTTCCAGGAGGTCGAAGCTCCGGCGCCGAACGGTCTGGGCCCAGTCTTCAACGACGTATCGTGCGTTAGCTGCCATCAGAGTCCGGCGACGGGTGGGGCGAGCCAGATTCTCGAATTTCGCGCCGGCCACTATGACTTCAGCAGACCTTCCTGGTTTCAGGAAAGACGCCACATAGGAGACACGAACGGCAGCGTCGGAACGTTCGTCGCTGCAACCGCTATCACCGCGAACGGCACACCGATCCCGAACAGGTCCCTCATCAACCAACGCGCGATTTGCCCTGAAGCGCAGGAGCACCTGACCGGTGTCGACAACGTCCGCGCCACGCGGCTTTCTCTAGGCCTGTTCGGGGATGCCTTCGTTGAAGCTGTGCCGGATGCCGAGTTGCTGGCAATCGCCGGGCAGAACCACGGCGAGGCAATTATGGTCGACGTACTGGAATCACCAGGGACGAAAGAAGTGGGCCGCTTCGGGTGGAAAACGCAGCACGCCAGCCTGTTATCGTTTGCGGCCGATGCATATGTCAACGAAATGGGCATCACGAACCGCTTCTTCCCGAACGAATCGACGCTCGTGTGTAATCCGACAGGCATCCAAGAGCCCAACAATCCCATCAAGCCCACCGATGACCAAGATATCGACACGTTCACCACATTCATGCGCGCGCTCAAGGTTCCGTCGCGAGGTCCTATCACCGACTCTGTAAATCAGGGGCAAAGGATCTTCGAGCAGATCGGATGCGCGAGCTGCCACGTCGAAACACTGACCACAGTACCGACGGGCACTACGATTCACGGCGGCATGTACGCCGTGCCGGATGCCATTGCGGGGAAGCAGTTTCATCCGTTCGGCGACTTCCTGTTGCACGACGTCGGCACGGGCGATGGAATCGTGCAAAACGGTCCTGCGGACACACAGGAGAAGGTTCGTACAATGCCGTTGTGGGGGCTTCGAACTCGCACGCAGTTCCTGCATGACGCGTCTGCGGCGACATTCCATGAGGCGATTGAGCGGCATAAAAATGAGGCCGCGAACTCCGTGTCCAACTTCAACCAGCTGGGTCCTGCTCCGAAGCTGGCGCTCCACCTGTTCCTCGCGTCGCTGTAGTTCGCCCGCGAGGGAGGCCTCGCAAGAAGCCTCCCTAGCGGTCTGTCTGAACCGAATATTCTGTGTTCACAACATTTCTCGCTCGCCAGGCCCAATCTCCCGGTTTTAGTTCACAGCTGATGGAATGAAGTAGT
>WNFA01003672.1_pt1 | contig 12768 bp, 13 predicted proteins | sample 5400481 | NCBI WGS metagenome assembly WNFA01 (sample SAMN13153340, study PRJNA577476) | soil metagenome | isolation source: 120 cm saprolite under Douglas fir tree site 2 hole 1 replicate 2 | place: USA:California | collected 2015-04-18 | reverse complement strand
GCCGTGGATCGTTGTGGTGGCCGGGCTCGTCGCCGTGGCGGCCCTGGGCTATGTCGACTTCGCGACCGGCCCCGAGCTCACTCCTCTCCTTTTCTATCTCGCCCCGGTCGTCCTGGTGGCGTGGTACGCAGGTCGCGGTCCCGCGTTGGGCGTGGCCTGCGCCGGTGCGATCGCCTGGCTCCTCTCCGACGCCCTCACGCACGGTGCCTACGCGCACTGGTCGATTCCCTACTGGAACGGCGTGCTGCGGCTCGGGGAGCTGGCCCTCGTCGCGGACCTCGTGGCCCGCTTGCGCGCGGCCGCGGCGCAGGAGCGGGACCAGGCGCGGGCCGACCTCCGCACGGGCGTCGCCAATCTCCGCGCCTTCTACGAGCTCGCCGAAGCCGAGATCGCGCGGGCACGACGCTACCCGCACGCGTTCTCGGTCGTCTACATCGATCTCGACGAGTTCAAGCTCGTGAACTTCCGCCTCGGCCACGAGGCGGGCGATGCCGTGTTGCGCTCGGTGGCGCGCGGGCTGACGGGGGTGCTGCGGGCGAGTGACGTGGTCGCGCGGATCGGCGGCGACCAGTTCGTGGCGCTGTTGCCCGAGGCCGGGGCGGCGGCCGCCCGGCTGACCGTGGAGAAGCTGCGCCAGGCCCTGTCCGCGGTGGTGCCGGCGCACGGCTGGCGAATTACGGCGAGCATCGGAGTCGCGACGTTCCTGGTCCCGCCCGAGTCGGTGGATGCGCTGCTCGCGGCCGCGGACCGCCTCATGTACCAGGCCAAGCAGACCGGGAAGAACACCGTGGTGCACGAAACGCAGAACGAAGCGCCGGCGTTACGCTGACATGCGACGGCAAAACATCTCGAGCGGGGCGCCGTGGGAGCCGATCGTCGGCTACTCGCGCGCGGTCCGCGTGGGATCCACGGTGCATGTGGCGGGCACGACGGCGACGGGGCCCGAGGGCACCATCGTGGGAATCGGGGACGCCTACCTGCAGGCGGTCCAGGCGCTCAAGAACATCGAGCGGGCGCTCGCTCAAGCCGGGGCGTCGCTCGCCGACGTGGTGCGGACCCGTATTTACGTGACCGACATCGCCGACTGGGAGCGTGTGGGACGGGCGCACGGCGAAGTGTTCCGGGCGATCCGACCGGCTACCACGCTCGTAGCCGTGAGCCGGCTCGTCGCGCCCGAGATGCTCGTGGAGATCGAGGCGGAAGCGATCGTGCAACGAGACAGATAGATTCAAGATGGAGGTGAGCCTTGTCGGTCACAGAGGTCAGTAAACGCGCGACGGTCGCCTGTCCGTTTTGCAGCACGCTCAACCGGGTGGATCTCACGCGTATCACCGACCGTCCCAAGTGTGGCAGCTGCGGGCGGCCGATCTTGCTCGATCGGCCCATCGCGGTGACGGACGCGACGCTCGATGCCGTCCTCAAGGGCACCGAAGTGCCGGTCGTCATGGACGGATACGCCGACTGGTGCGGCCCTTGCAAGATCATGGCCCCCGTGCTCGACGACTTCGCGCGCGAGCGCCAGGGCGAAGTGTTGGTCGTGAAGCTCGACACCGACCGCAACCCCGGGACCACGCATCGCTTCGGCATCCGCGCTATTCCGACGCTGATCGTCTTCCGGCAGGGGCAGGAAGTGGGCCGGCAAGCGGGCGTGATCCCGCGGCAGGCGCTCGAGACCCTCGCGGGACTCTCGGGGCCCGCCACGTGACATCCGGCTCGCTGTCGCGCTACGAGTCGATGGAGCCGCCGGAGCCGCGCGCGGAGAACGCTGCGGTGTCCGAGCGTTCGCGCGCGCTGACCCTGGGGCTCGCGGTCTTCGGCGGCGTGTTCGGCCTGCACCGTTTCTACACCGGCCGCACTCAGAGCGGGGTCTGGATGTGCCTCACCATCGGAGGGATGGGGATCTGGTATCTCTATGACGTGATCGTCGTCGCGGCGGGCGATTTCCGTGACGGCGATGGGCGGCGGGTAGCGCGGTGGGAAGTCTCCGATGCCGGGATCGGACCCAGTGCGTCGGACCGGCGGGTGTCGGACCTCGAAGATCGCATGCTCGGGCTCGAGTCGCAGGTCGGCGAGCTGGCGGAGCGGCTCGACTTCGCGGAGCGGCTGCTGGCGCAAGCGCGGGAGCGGGGAAGCTTGCCGAAGGGTTAATCGGTTTACTGACACCATCTCGAGGATTCATGAACATCGGGGTCCCGAAAGAGACCGCGGCCAACGAGCGCCGTGTGGCCTTGACGCCGGACGTCGCCGGGCGGCTCGTGAAGGCCGGCTTTGCGGTCCTGGTCGAGCGGGGCGCCGGGGAAGCCGCGTCGTTCGGTGACGACGCGTTCGGTGCCGCCGGGGCGACGCTGGTCGCCACGGCCGCCGACGTGCTCGGGCAGAGCGACATCGTGCTCAAGGTGCAGCCGCCTTCGGCAGAGGAGGCGCGGCTGTGCCGCGAAGGCGGCGCGCTGGTCGCACTGTTCCAGCCCTCGGCCGAACGCGAGACCGTGTCTCAGCTGGCCGCTCGCCGGGTGACGGCCTTCAGCCTGGCGTTGCTTCCCCGAATCACCCGGGCGCAGCCGATGGATGTGTTGTCGTCCCAGGCGACCGTGGCGGGATACAAAGCCGTCCTGCTCGCCGCGGCCGCGACTGGGCGCTTCTTCCCGATGCTCGTGACGGCGGCCGGAACCCTGTCGCCCGCCCGTGTGCTGGTGCTCGGTGCCGGCGTCGCGGGGCTCCAGGCCATCGCCACCGCGCGCCGCCTCGGCGCCGTGGTCTCGGCGTTCGACGTCCGGGCGGCCGTGAAGGAACAGGTGGAAAGCCTCGGCGCGAAATTCCTCGCGATGCAGATCGGCGAGCAGGCCGAGGCGGCCGGTGGGTATGCGAAGCCGCTGTCCGAGGAGACCCACCGCCGCGAGCTCGCCTTCCTCGCTGAGCAAGTCAAGGACGCCGACATCGTGATCACCACTGCCGCCATTCCCGGGAAGCGCGCGCCGATCCTGATCACGGCCGACGCCGTCCGCGGCATGAAACCAGGCTCGGTGATCGTGGACCTGGCGGTCGAAACCGGCGGGAACTGCGAGCTGGCGGAGGCCGGGACCGACGTGCGGCGGCACGGCGTCCTGATCCTTGGCCCCGTCAATCTGCCGAGCACCGTGCCGGTGCACGCGAGCCAGATGTATGCGAAAAACGTCTCCAGCTTCCTGCTGCATGTTACCCGAGACGGCAAACTGCTGTTGGATTTCGACGATGAGATCATACGCGAGACCTGCGTGACCCACGCCGGGGAGGTGCGGAAGTCATGATCGACGGTTTGATGACGGCCCAGGCCGTGCCGGCCGAAGCTGCCGGGGACTACTGGTCGATGCTGTTCGTGTTCGTGCTGGCGACGTTCATCGGCCTCGGCGTGATCCGCCGGGTGTCCCGCCTGCTGTACACGCCGCTCATGTCGCTCACCAACGCGATTTCCGCGATCGCGGTCGTCGGATCCATCGCGGTCACGGGCGCCGAGTACCCGAAGACCATCCGGATTCTCGGGGCCATCGCGCTGTTCGCCTCCATGACGAACATCGTCAGCGGGTTTCTCATCACGGACCGGATGCTGAAGATGTTCAAGAAGCAATGACGTACGCCGTCGACCAGCTCGCTGCCATCCTCGCGACGGCGCTGTTCATCTTCTCCCTGTATTGGATGAACGACCCGAAGACTGCTCGCCACGCCGTGGTCGCGGGCGTCGCGGGGATGCTCGTGGCCGTCCTGGCCACCTGGTTCCAGCCGGCCATCGTGCACCACGGCTGGATCGTGCTGGCGATTGGGGCCGGGTTCGTGGTGGGGGTTCCCCTGTCCCGTGTGCCCCTGACCGCCGTGCCGCAGCGGACCGCTCTCTCGCACGCGTTCGGGGGGCTCGCCGCCGGGCTGGTCGGGACCGCGGAATATTTCCTCGGTTTGACCGAGAACCCGGCGCAGCTCACCGCCTTCCGGACGAGCGCCATCGTGGCCGAGGTGATCCTCGGGTTTCTTACGTTCACCGGAAGCCTCATGGCCGCGGGCAAGCTGCAGGAGGTCAAGTGGATCCCGCAGCGGCCGGTGACCTACCCGGGACAGAACTTCGTCAACATCGGTGTGCTGGTGGCCGCCGCGGCGCTGGGCGTGGTGGTCGTGATGCATCCGACGGCGGCGTGGTCGGCCCAGGCCTTCTATGCGATCGCCGGGCTCGCCGTGCTGTTCGGCGTGCTGCTCATCATTCCGATCGGCGGCGCGGACATGCCCACCGTCATTTCCATCCTGAACTCCTACGCCGGTCTCTCGGCGGTCGCCATGGGCTTCGTGCTCGACAACAAGCTGCTCGTCACCGCGGGCGCGCTCGACGGCTCGAGCGGCCTGATCCTCTCGATCATCATGTGCCGGGCCATGAACCGATCGTTCACCAACGTGCTGTTCGGCGCGTTCGGGACGGTGCAGAAGGCGGCTGCCATCGGAGAGCAAAAAGCCTGGAAGCAGGAGACGGTGGAGGGCGCAGCTCAGCTGCTCGAGCAGGCGAGCCTCGTGGTGATCATCCCGGGATATGGGATGGCCGTGGCCCAGGCCCAGCACAAAGTGCGCGAGCTGTACGACCAGCTGACCAAGCGGGGCGTGACGGTCAAGTTTGCGATCCATCCCGTCGCCGGGCGGATGCCGGGCCACATGAACGTGCTGCTCGCCGAAGCGAACATTCCGTACACCGCGCTCGTCGAGATGGAGGAAATCAATCCCGACATGCCGCAGTGCGACGTGGCGCTGGTGATCGGCGCCAACGACGTCGTGAACCCGGCCGCGCGCTACGCCAAGGGGAGTCCCATCTACGGCATGCCGATCATCGACGCCGACAAGGCCAAGACTGTGCTCGCCATCAAGCGCAGCAAGAACCCCGGCTTTGCCGGCATCGACAACGAGCTGTACGTGCAGGACAACACCTGGATGCTGTTCGGCGACGCCAAGGCGGTGCTGAGCGACCTCGTCAAGCAGTTCGGCAGCGGCGGTCTACACTAGAAACGCCGGAGCGCTTCGAGCAGCTCCGCGTAATCGCGAACCATCCGCTCGACGGAGTAGCGCTCGACCGCACGGCGTCGCGCCGCGAGCGCGAGGGCCGCCCGGCGCTCATGATCACCCAGCAGGTCCTGCAGGAGGCGGCCGAAGGCGGTCGGGTCCCCGGCTGGTGCCAGCACGCCGGCCTCGCCCACGAGCTCGGGCGTCCCGCCGCCGCCCGCCGCCAGCACCGGCCGCCCGCACGCGAGCGCTTCGATCAACGCGAGCGCGAACACCTCGTCGGGGCGCGTGTGCACGATGCACGTCGCCGCATTGTAGGCCGCGATGAGCTCCGCCGAGTCCACCTGTCCAACGAACCGCACGTCCAGACCGAGCCGCGCGGCCTGCTCCCGCAGCGATCCCTCGAGGGCACCGGTGCCGCACAGCACCAGCGGTGGCGCGGGCGGCGCCAGTCGGGCCACGCTGTCGAGCAACAGGTCCCAGCGCTTCTCGATCTCCAGCGCCCCCACGCCGAGGAGAACCGGGCCGTCGCCCAGGTCGTGTCGCCGCCGGAACGCGCGCCCCGCCGCCTCGTCTGGGCGGAACAGATCGCAGTCCACGCCGTTCGGGATCACGCGATGTCCGGCCCGGCGCATGAACGACGCCTCGGCGAACGCGCGCTGCGCGAGCTGCTCGGTGAGGAACACCGTCAACGTCACCCGTCGGAACGCGAGGCGCGTCAGCAGGTCGCGCGGGGGGCGGGGCGTACTGATGCAGTACACGACGACGAGCGGCGTACCGACGGAGGCGAACGCCGCCAGGCGGATGTCGCGGGCCCTGTCCACGAGCACCACGTCGGCCGCGAGCTCGTCCCGTCCGAGCGCCTGCCGCAGAGCGCGGGCGCCTTTGAGGCTCGTATGGCCCACGGGCAGCTTCCGCACACTCACGCTGTGGGCCTGGAAACCCCCCACCAGCGGATCGTAGGCGACCACAGCGGTCGTGGTATGGCCGCGGCCGGCGAGCCCGCGACCGAGGACGGCGAAGACATTGCTCGAGCCGCGCCAGAACCGGCTCGACGTGAGGAGCGCAATCCGCAACTGTTACTCTTGAATCACCGTGATCTTGAACCCGTCCGGATCGGTCAGAGCGAACGCCCAGTCGCCCCACGGGGTTTCGGACGGCTCGCGGTCGAGCGCCCATCCCTTTGCCTTGACGCGCGCCGCCAGGGCGATGATGTCCTGGACCGTCGCCACCCACAGCCGGAAGCCGTCGCCCTTCCTGCGATCCCGTCCCTTCGCGAAGTCGTCCTGACCGAGCATGATGTCGCAGCTGCCCGCTTTCATCTGGATGCCGCGAACCGTCCCCCCCTCTTCCCAGCGCTCGCCGACGACAAAACCCAGCACATCGCGATACCAGGCCACGCTCCGGTCCAGGTCGTTCACGGTGAACGACGCGGCCATGGAGCGGAGCCGGAGCGACTCGGGCTGCTGCCGCTGGGGATGGGGTGCGGGGCGTTTCCGGGCGGGACGCCGGGCCTTCTTTTTCTTCGCGTTCTTCGTGGCCATCGTCGGTTTCCCTCTCAGTCGCAGGCGACGCGCGTCCCAAGCGTAGCGTCCCCTGAGCGGTTCCGCCAGATTTCCGATTCTCACCTTCAGCGGAGTCGGGACGATGCCCACGAGTCAAGCGATGGCGGTCTGGGAAGGCAAGCTCAAGGACGGGAAAGGGAACTTCAAGGCGGGCAGCAGCTCGTTCAACGGTCCGTACACGTTCGCGACTCGGTTCGAGGGGAAGAAAGGCACGAACCCCGAAGAGCTGATCGCCGCGGCGCACGCCGCCTGCTTCAGCATGGCCCTATCGGCCGGCCTCGAAAAGGCCGGGAAGCCCGTGACCCGGGTGGAGACCACCGCCGCGTGCACCCTGGAAATGGTGGACGGGGCACCCAAGATCACCAAGATGGAGCTCAAGGTGCAGGGGCGAGTGCCGGGCCTCGATCAGGCCGGGTTCCAGAAGGCGGCCGAAGAGGCCAAGCGCGGGTGCCCGGTATCGAAGGCGCTCGCCGGTATCCCACAGATCACGCTCGACGCAAAGTTGGAATAGTCGGGTGTGGACGGTGTACATGCTGCGCTGTCGTGACGGCTCGCTGTACACGGGTATCACCAACGACCTTCCAAAGCGCCTCACGCGGCACAATGCGGGGACCGCGAGCGCGTACACCCGCGCGCGTCGCCCCGTGCGCTTGGTGTTTCAGGAGCGCCAGCCGGACCGGTCGGCGGCCCTGCGGCGCGAGGCCGCCGTGCGGCTGCTGTCGCGCGTCGAGAAACTCGCGCTCGTGCGGGGCGGGTCGATGAGGCCAAAATGAGGCCCCAATGAGGATAGACGGGCGCGATCGGCTCGGCCTGGTGGTCGCGCTCCTCGTCGCAGCGATCTGCGTCCGGCTCGGGGTATGGCAGCTCGATCGCTTGCACGAGCGGCGCGAGCGCAACGCGCTCCTGATCGCCGCCCGTGCGCGTCCGCTCCTCGAGGTCGACGGCTCGCTTCTCGCGGACTCTGGTCGCGACCGCCGCTTGGTCGCGCGCGGCGTCTACGATTACGCGCATGAGCGGCTGTGGCACGGCCGGAGCTACGAGGGCGTGCCCGGCGTGGACTTGGTCACGCCGCTCCGGCTCGCGGGCGGGGTAGCGGTGCTCATAGATCGAGGCTGGGCACCGTCCCCGGATGGGTACCACATAGACCAGACGGCCTTCGGGGAAGGGGACAGCGCGGTCGTTCTTGGGCTCGGTATGCTCGCTCCCCGGGCGCGGGGGGACGTGGACCCGGCGGCCCTCCGGGATTCGGTTCCGTACCGGCTCTTGCCCTTCGTCATCCAGCAGCTGCCGCCCTCTACCGGCCCTTACCGCCCTTTACCGCCCGGTCTCATCCGCTGGCCGATCCCTGAGCTCTCCGACGGCCCCCACCTCTCCTATGCCATCCAGTGGTTCAGCTTCGCGGTCATCATCGTGCTGGGGTCGCTGGCGCTGGCCCGGAAACGGGCTGCCGAAGCCGAATTGGAGCTTTCCCGGGCGGGGCGGGGTACCATTAACGCCCTGTCCTAGTTATATTTAGCGACATTCGCCCGCGGTGTGCTGATAGGCCGCTTTCTGCACTCGTGGGCCTTTTCTTGTGCCGTCCGAAAGGAGTCACCTCCTGATGCCTGCAGCTCTACCGCTCAAGGATCCTGTGAAGGTCGGTCAACTGCTCCGGCGTCGCCTCCGGGAACTCAAGCGCACCCCGCGCGAGCTCGCTGAGGCGGTTCAGGTTACGGAAGACTATATGGCGGACCTGGTGTCCGGGCGGCGCCGTCCCCCGGCCCCTGGTCGCAGTGACCTGTATGCGCCCATGACCAAGTTCCTGCGGCTGCACCGCAACGACCTGCCGACGTGCGCCCGCGCCGAGCGGGCGGCGGGGGAGGCCGGCGGTCGGCCCGACCCCGAGGTGTGCCGCCAGGTGTTGGACCTGTGCGCACCCGAGCGTCAGCGGGTGCTGCAACGCCGGTTCGCCCGGCCGGAGGGTGCCGAGCTCGAGCGGGTGATCGTCGGCCGGCTACTCCTCGTGGCTCAAGGGTTCGTGAACCGCAAGCTCGAGGACGAGGTGGGGTTGCGGATGGCGGCGGTACGGGAGGGTTGCACTTACCTCCAGGCCCGCATGCGTCTGCTCGAGTTCCTCGATGCCGATGCCGCGTCGCTCACGCCGCGCGACTGTGACGAGTTCCTGCGGCCGCGCATCACCACGTGGGACATCGACCTGGACACGCACGCGATGCGGATCGTGCTGCGCTAACAATAGGACCTGTCCAGAAATACAAGCGGCGCGGCCCTGGTGGACCGCGCCGTTCGTTTTGCTCTTCGCCCTACGGCTTAGAGCTTCACAACGTTCTGCGCCGCCGGGCCCTTTTGGCCCTGCACGACGTCGAACTCGACCCGCTCGCCCTCGGCCAGCGACTTGAAGCCCTGTGCCTGGATCGCGGTGTGGTGAACGAAGCAGTCCTTCTCGCCGTTCTCGGGTGTGATGAAGCCGAAACCCTTCGCGTCGTTGAACCACTTCACGATACCGGTAATGCGTGCCATCTGCTGTTACTCCTGACTTAATGTTGTTCGCGACGTCGTGCGGACTTCACCTTGCGGCGGGCCGCTGCCTTGTCCTTCCGTCGCCGTAGAGCGCCAGGGCTCTCGTAGAAGCGCTTCCGCTTCATGTCCTGAAACAGTCCGGCTTTCGTGATCTGGCGACGGAACTTCTTCAACACGTATTCCAAACGGTCGCCGTCGCCTACGGTCACTTCCACGCGGTCTCTCCAGTTCAAGTGCCCCAGAAACGAAACGACCCGGGCGGTAGCCCAGGTCCTATTGAAGCAGTCTCTGGTTCGTTATCGCTCGGGGTGGATGATCGCGGGGGGGGCGTCATTTGTCAACACCCTTGCTTGACGCGTGTGCTCACGGCCTCCAGGTTTACGCCTCCGTTCCCGGCACGCCGTCGCTTTCCACCCCGGAGTCCAGTGACGCGAAGGCTTTTCACCGCGACGCTCTTCGCCGCCGTCGTTCCGTGCCTCCCCCCCTCCCTCGGCGCCCAGCGGCCGGACACCCTGCCCTTGAAGCCGACGCGCGCCGTCGACTTCACTACCTCCGAGGGGACCTGGATCTCCCTCGATGTGTCGCCGGACGGACAGACGCTCGTCTTCGAACTCCTGGGCGACCTCTACACGCTGCCGCTCTCCGGGGGCGAAGCGAAGCGGATCACCTCGGGACCCGCGTTCGACTCGCAGCCCCGCTACTCGCCCGACGGCAAGAGAATCGTATTCCTGTCGGATCGCTCGGGCTCGGAAAACATCTGGGTGTGCGACGCTGATGGCGCCAACGCGCGCCCGGTCACGAAAGGCGACAAGAGCCTGTATGCCTCGCCCGAGTGGACGCCGGACGGCGATTACATCGTGGCATCCAAGACCGGCATGCCGATCGGCAGCACCTACGAGATCTGGCTGTACCACAAGGATGGCGGGTCGGGGACCAGTCTCACGAAGGAGGACAAGGGACCGGCGCCCGGTCCCCCGGGACGCGGCACCGCGAACAACGCGCTCGGGGCGGCGTTCGGTCCCGACCCGCGCTACTTGTGGTACGCGCGCCATCGCGGGGGCTTCGGCTACAACCTGAACTTTCCGCTGTGGGAGCTCGCGATCTACGACCGTCAGACGGGGAAGGTGTTCCCGCAGACCGATCTGTACGGCGGCGCGATGCGTCCGGTGCTGTCCCCGGACGGCAAATGGCTGGTGTATGCCACGCGCCACGACGCCGAGACGGGACTGCGCTTGCGGAACCTCGCCTCGGGTGACGAGCAGTGGCTCGTCTACCCCGTGCAGCGCGACGACCAGGAATCCCGTTTCACACGCGACCTGATGCCGGGCTCCTCTTTCACCCCCGACTCGAAGGCGCTCGTGGTCTCCTACGGCGGGAAGATCTGGCGCGTGGACGTGCCCGCGGGGCAGGTCAGCCCCATCCCGTTCACGGCCCATGTGCACCAAGACCTCGGACCCCTGGTGCGATTCGACACCCGGGTGGACACGGCGGACATTCTCGTCAAGCAGATCCGCGATGCCGTGCCGTCCCCGGACGGCCGGCGACTCGCCTTCAGCGCGTTGGACAAGGTGTACGTGATGGATCTCCCGGGGGGCGTGCCGCGTCGCCTCACGAGCGACACGGTGCACGAGCAGGTGCCCACCTGGTCGCCGGACGGCCAGTGGATTGCCTACGTCACCTGGAGCGACCGGGGGGGGTACGTCGAGAAGGTGCGCGCCGACGCTCGGGGCGCCGGCAAGGCGCAGCGCCTGACACCCGAGCCCGCATTCTACGACCACCCAGTGTGGTCGCCGGACGGTCAGCGCATCGTGGTGATCAAGGGCCCGCGCGGTCCGCGCATCAGCGAGCAGAGGGGGCCCGGGTACGAGCTCGCCTGGCTTCCCGCGGCGGGCGGACCCACGATTCGGATCACACCGATCGCGGGCGGTGGCCGGCCGCACTTCAGCCGCGATCCGAACCGGATCTATTTGTACGAGGCGAGCGAAGGGCTGGTCTCGATGCGGTACGACGGCACCGATCGCCGGGTGCACATCAAGGTTACCGGCTTCACGCTCAACCTCCCCGACGCACAGCCGTTCCCCGCGGACGAGATCCTCATCGCGCCGGATTCCAGCCGGGTGCTCGCGACCGCCAGCAACTACGTGTACCTCGTGACGCTGCCGCTCGTGGGCGCGACGCCCCCGGCCATCAATGTGTCGGACACATCCGCCGCGCCGTTCCCAGTGCACCGGCTCACCCGCATAGGCGGCGATTTCATCGCCTGGGGGAGCGACGGCCGCACGGTGCACTGGTCCATCGGACGAAGCTTCTTCCGGTATGTACCGGCCCTCGCCGACTCGCTCGCGAAGGTCAAAGCGCGCGCCGATTCGGTCCGCGCCGACTCGCTCAAGCAGGCGACGAAGGAAAAGCCCGACTCCGTGGCCAAGGCCCGCGTGGACTCGCTCGCCAAACTGCCGGCCTACGAGGCCGAGCGCGTGGACGTGACGATCCGAGTGCGGCGCGACGTGCCCCGCGGCTCGGTTGTCTTGCGAGGCGGCCGGATCATCACCATGAAGGGTGACGAGCTGATCGACAAGGGCGACATCGTCGTGACGGACAGCCGTCTCGCGTGTGTCGCGGCGAACTGCCCGGCGCCTGCCGGCGCCCGCGTCATCGACGTGACGGGGAAGTCGGTCATCCCCGGCTTGATCGACATCCATGCGCATCCGTGGCCCACCTGGGGCATTCACGAGACGGCGGTGTGGAAGTATCTCGCGAATCTGGCGTGGGGGGTTACCACCACGCGCGATCCGCAGACTTCCACTACCGACGTCCTCACGTACGCCGATCAGGTCGAGGCCGGGGAGCTCATCGGACCCCGGATTTACCATACCGGACCCGGAGTATTCGGCGCGTACCTCGAGGAGAACTGGACCAGTCTCGACGACGTGCGCAACACACTGAAGCGCTACAGCGAGTTCTACCACACGAACACGATCAAGCAGTACATGGCGGGGAACCGGAAGCAGCGCCAGTGGGTGATCATGGCGGCGCAGGAGCTCGGCCTGATGCCCACGATCGAAGGCGGGTTGGACTTCAAGATGAACCAGACCGTCCAGCTCGACGGCTACCCCGGGTCGGAGCACAGCTTCCCAATCATGCCGCTCTACACCGACGCGGTGCAGCTCGCCGCGCAGTCGGGGATCACCTACACTCCGACGCTGCTGGTGTCGTACGGCGGGCCGTTCAGCGAGAACTACTTCTACGAGCGCTACGACATCCACGATAACGCGAAGATCCGGCGCTTCATCCCGCACGAGGAGATCGATCAGCGGGCCGAGCGCCGGCCCTGGTTTCGCGACAATCAGTACGTGTTCCCGCGCATCGCCGCATCCGCGGCCGCCATCGTTCGGGCCGGGGGCCACGTCGGCATGGGGTGTCACGGCCAGCTCGACGGGCTTGGCTGTCAGTGGGAGCTCTGGGCCATGGTCGGCGGTGGCATGACACCGCGGGAGGCGCTGAGGGCCGGCACCATCGACGGTGCCCACGGCATCGGGATGGAGCGGGACTTGGGCTCGCTCGAGCCCGGCAAGCTGGCCGATCTCGTGGTGCTGGAGGCGAACCCGCTCGACGACATCCACAACACCGAGAAGGTTCGCTACGTGATGAAGAACGGCCGGCTGTACGACGGCGGCACGCTCGA
>WNFA01003671.1_pt1 | contig 12768 bp, 6 predicted proteins | sample 5400481 | NCBI WGS metagenome assembly WNFA01 (sample SAMN13153340, study PRJNA577476) | soil metagenome | isolation source: 120 cm saprolite under Douglas fir tree site 2 hole 1 replicate 2 | place: USA:California | collected 2015-04-18 | reverse complement strand
TTGCGCCCGCTGCCCTCTATTGCCCCGCCCTGACAACCATTCGGCAGCCGATGGAAGCGATGGGCGCTGCCGCTGCCGCCATCGTCATCGAGGCTATCAACGCCGGCCTCGAAAAAAAGCCTGCCCGTGCGATTCACCGAAAAGTAGTGCCCGACCTGATCGTGCGCGAGTCCACCCACAGCCTCAAGTAAACCACCCGGAAAAATACTCTTCTTTTGACTTGACACCGAGAGAGAGCTGACGCACTATTGACACGTTTTAATAAAGGATTTTTGTGCTTTTCGCGAGGATGGCGGCTCCCTTGTTTTTTGCTTGACAAAGCAAAAGGACTGCCGCCTAATGTCAAACCAACGTGGAATATTGAATCGATTACATACCAGCAGAAAGCTCAATTTTGTACGCCTCGGGAGGCTCGTATGCGTGCTCGCATGTGGCTAGCTGGCCTCGTTTGCGTCTTTTTTGTCTTGCCCGTTGCCGCGCAGAAGTTCACAGGAACAATTCGCGGGTCCGTCACTGATCGCAGCGGCGCAGTGGTAGCAGGTGCCGAAGTCACCATCAAAAATGGCGCAACCGGAGAAACGCGCACGGTCGTGACCAATGACCAGGGCGAATATGTCGCGCCCGAGTTATCGGCCGGCATGTACACGGTCACGGTCAAAAAGGTTGATTTCAAAGAGTCGGTTAGCAAGGGAGTCGAGCTACACGTCGCCAGCACGGCGGTGGCGGATTCCGTGTTGCAGGTGGGCAATGTGAACGAGCAGGTCACGGTTGAAGCTAATTCCGTTCAGGTGGAAACCTCCTCAGGCTCCGTGGGCAACGTGGTCGAAGGCAATGAGGTCCGTGAATTGCCGCTCAACGGCCGCAGCTTTGTGCAGTTGACCCAGTTGATGCCTGGTGTGTCCCCCCAGGCGGCCTTTGACAGCAAGAACAAAGGTCTAATGGCCGGTGTGGATTTCTCCGTGAACGGCAACAGCACCACCGGCAATCTCTTCCTGGTGGACGGTGTCAATGACAATGACATCGGATCGAATCGGACCATTCTCGTATATCCCTCGATTGATGCCATCCAGGAATTCAAGATCTTGCGCAACAGCTACGGTCCCGAATACGGCCAGGCTATGGGCGCGATCGTCAATATCATTACCCGCGGTGGGACAAACAAGTTCCATGGAGGCGTGTACTATTTCGGGCGCAACGACAAGCTGAACGCGACCGATTACTTCAATAACCTGCACGGTGTCCCGAAGGATGTGCTGCGCCGCAACGATTTTGGTTACAACTTGGGTGGGCCGATCGTCAAGGACAGGTTGTTCTTCTTCTGGTCGCAAGAATGGAACCGCGAGCTTCGTGGGAAACAGCGTTCCGCCAACGTACCGACGGCCGCTGAAAAGGCCGGAGACTTTTCCACTCTTCGCGTCGCCAGCGATGGGAGCTCCTGTGAGAATGCGCCAACAGATCCTGTTAGCGGCAATGTTTTAGACAGCGTTCCAACGATCTCCCCCGCTGGCGAGAAGATCGTGCAAATCTTCCCCGACCCGAACTTGTCCCCAAGTCAGGTCAACCCAGGCGACTGCGCGAATTGGGCGGTGTCTTTGACATCTCCCATCTATTGGCGACAGGAAAGCATCCGAATGGACTACCGCCTGGGAAGCGGTTGGAGCTTGTTTGGTCGATACACTCAGGATCATTGGTCCCAGCCCTATCCCAGCACGTTGGGCTTCTGGGGCGATGATCCGTATCCGTCGGTGGAATCCAGTTGGATCCAGCCCGGATATCAGGCGACGATTAAGCTGACGAAGGTGTTTGGCAGCACTGCGGTGAATGATTTCCAAATATCGTACGCTGCCAACCGGATCACGGCGGATCGCGCCGGAACCAACCCGGGGCTAAATGATCAGATCGGCCAGGTATTCTCTCCGGACTTTCCTTTATCCGACAAGCAATCAGGCGCCCAGATGGGTTACCCGGTATTCTGGGGGGGGCTAGGAAATGGCGCCAACTCGGCCGACCTGTGGACTCAGGCTCCGTGGCACAACAATGAAGCGCTCTACATCCTGAAGGATGATTTTTCCAAAGTGGTTGGGCGTCATATCTTCAAGGTGGGCTTCCTTGCTAGCAACAATCAGAAGAATGAACTCGTCAACGGAACTTCCGAAGAGAATACGCAATTCTGGGGTGTGGCTGGTGACGAGAATAATCCAGCCGCGAACAGCAGTGGCAATGGGACCTTTGACGCCCTTTGGGCTGGTAGAGTATGGGGCGCCAGTGAACTCCAGACAAATCCCTTCTCCCAAACCCGTTGGCACGACTTCGAGTTCTACTATGGAGACAACTGGAAGATCCGCCGCCGCGTAACTCTTGACTATGGTTTCCGCTGGTCTTTTTTGCGACAGGGTTACCATTCGAAGGACAAGATTGCTACCTTCGAACCGAGTGCCTACGATCCGGCATTGGGCTCCGACCCATGTAACGGGCTTTGGCTGGTTCCAGGAACCCATTTCTGCCAGGATGCGGGTTTCCTCGGGGGTGTTCCGGGACCCAACCGAGCCCTTAAAGAAAACAACAACCATGCCATCGCACCGCGCATCGGCATCGCCTGGGATGTTATGGGCGACGGCAGGACTGCGATCCGCGCCGGTGTTGGCCAGTTCTTCCAGCGGGAACGCTTGAACCATACTCTGAACATGGCCAACAACGCACCGTTCTCGTTGACGGCCCCTGATATCCGCCGCACTCTGGACACTCCAGTTTTTCAAGCTGGCGCCGGTGCTCCCGGCTTCGGCATAGATCCCAGTGACAAGCTGCCCAACACCTGGCAGTGGAATTTGACGGTGGAGCGCGAACTCCACCGAAACACCAAATTGGAACTGGCCTACGTCGGTAACAGGGGACTTCACATCCTGCGCTATACCGATGCTAATGCAGTCCCTCCCAGCCTTCGCTTGCAGCACGCCCTCTTCAACGACAATGCCGACCGGCCTTTCGGCGCCGGAGCATTTGGAGGGATTCCCTTCGGCGAGTGGAAAGGAGGCTCCAATTACCATTCCCTGCAAGCCCTGTTCCGCACCCGCCTGAAAGGGCTAGACGCCCAATTTGCCTATACCTTCTCTAGGTCCTTAAGCGACACCGATATCACAAGCAGTGGCTCTTCTGGTCAGACCACATCGCTGGAGGATCCCACCAATCCGCGTCGGAACTACGGGCCGAGTTTCATCAATCGGCCGCATACCTTTGTCGCCAACATTGTCTATGACACCCCGGAGTTCAAGGGCAGTAGCCCCTTCCTCAGACATGTTCTGGGAGGGTGGGAATTGGCCACCATCCTCGACTACAGTAGTGGAGCGCCCCTCACGGTGTTTGCCAATTCTCCTGATATAACTGGTGCTCCCGGCGGCTTGACCGGTACGGCAGTAGGTCAGGGGGAAACTCGTCCCAACCGGGTGCCTGGCGAATCCTGCCGTGCGCCGTCTGGTTCGCCCAAGTTCCAGTGGCTGAACCCCGCCGCCTGGACACTGGATAATTACCAACTGGCCACGTTCGGCACAGCCTCTATAGGCCAGTGCGCAGGACCCAGAATAGCCAATACGGACTTCTCTCTCTACCGGAACTTCAAGTTCACCGAGCGGGTGACACTGCAATTCCGCATGGAGTTCTTCAATTTGTTCAACAAGGTGCAGTTCCGTGGGAATTCGCCAGACATTACCAGCATCGACAGCAACATTGCGGACGCCGGGGTTGCCTGCACCGCGGATAACATCGGCGATACCACGAGTCCCTGCTTCGGCCATGCCGTCAACACGGTGGGCTGGAGTTTTGGGCCAAACCCGGCTAACGGTGTGTCCTACGGTCACCAAACGTTCGGCCAGGCTTCGGCCGACCACGGTCCACGCGAGATCCAGTACGCTCTGAAAATAACCTTCTGAGCGTCTCCATTACCGGGTGAGGCTTGACTCTGCTCAGGCCTCAGCCGTTATCCTTTCTTCTCATGTGAAGGTTTCTTGTATGTTTCCTCCGCTCATAACCCGCGCATCCTCCAACTGGGAGCAAAGTTCATCTTCTAGTCCCCCACAACCTCAACCCCACAACCCTGCGCAAGAAAAAATCCTGGTCTCGCAAGAGACCAGGATTTTTGTTTTTGGCAGAATGCTGAAACTCTGAAACCTTTGCCCTACCCCGCCACCCCCACCCGCTCCCGCTTCCGGCTGAGCACCGCCAATCCCTTTTCCAAATCCGCAATCAGATCCTCAGCACTCTCGATCCCCACCGACAAACGGATCATCTGCTCGGTCACGCCCATCTTCCGACGCAATTCGGGATCGATCATGGCATGCGACGTCAGCACCGGCAGCGACACCAGCGAATCCACGCCGCCCAGGCTCGGCGCCAGCGTGAAAAGATTCAGGGCCTCGCTCACGCGGCGGGCGTCTTCCCCGGTGCCGTCGACCTCGAAACTCAGCACGCCGCCTGCGCCCGCCAGTTGCTTTTTCGCCAATTCGTGCTGGGGATGCCCCTTCAGCATCGGATAGTGCACACGCGTTACCTTGGGATGTTGACTCAGGAATTCGGCGATTCGCAGTGCGCTTTCATTCTGCCGTTGCACTCGCACCGCCAGCGTCTTGATCCCTCGCAGCAACAGAAACGCCGCGTGCGGATCCATCGAGCACCCCAGCGTCGTGCGCACTTTGTGGATCTGGTCGATCAGCTCACGCCGTCCCGCCGCCACCCCGCAGATCAGATCGCCATGGCCGGCGAGATACTTCGTCCCCGAATGCAGAACGAGATCAATCCCCCACTCCGCAGGACGGCAATTAATCGGCGTAGCAAATGTCGAGTCAATTGTCGTGATGAGCCCATGCTTTTTGCCGAGCGCCGCAATCTTCTCGAGATCTACCACCTTCACCATCGGATTCGTTGGCGACTCGATATGAATGATTTTTGTATTCGGCCGGATCGCCGCCGCGTGCTGCTTAATGTCGTTCGTGTCGACAAAAGTGGTCTCAACGCCCAGCTTCGGCAACCATTGCGATAGAAACTTCGACACGCCGCCATAGATGTCCTGCTGCGCAACGATGTGGTCGCCCGCCTTTACGAGCGTGAGAATCGAAGTCGTAATCGCCGCCATTCCCGAAGAAAAAAGCAGCGCCGCGTCTGTCCCCTCCAGCTCTGCGATGGCATTCTCCACTACCGTGTGCGTCGGATTCCCGTAGCGCGTGTAAAACCGGTCTGTATCCGTCGCGCGCACCTGTTCCTGGTTGTCGGTGACCTCGAACGTGGAGGTCTGATAGATGGGCGTAGCCAGCGGCCCATTCTTCTTATGCAGGCTCGTTCCCCCGCGCACCGCCTCGGTTTCCTGATGGAACTCATGCTTCTTCATAGTCTGCTCCGAACAGTTCTCAGCAAACTCGTATCGGCGATGTTAGGACGAAAGAATTTCTTACTGAGAACTGAGAACCGGGAACTGAGAACTGGTTCACCGCCGCACCGTCGCCCGATCCATCGCCGGCACCGGCGCCAGCCATTGCTCGGACCGCGCATGCCTTCCGGTGACCAGCTTGTCGAACTCCTGTTGCAGGGCCCGCGTCACCGGCCCCATCTTCCCCTGGCCGATCTTGCGGAAATCAATCTCGCGCAATGCGATCACTTCGGCAGCCGTCCCACAAACAAAGATTTCGTCCGCGATGTACAGCTGATCTCGCGAAAGCGACTCCTCCACAACGCTGTACCCCAGATCGCGGGCCAGAGTGACCAGACTGTCGCGCGTGATGCCCTCCAGAATCCCCGCCCGCGGCGTTGTGTAAGTCACCTGGTCCCGCACGACAAAGAGATTTTCTCCCGTGCACTCCGCCACATATCCATCCGGCCCGAGCATGATGGCTTCATCGAATCCCGCGCGCTGCGATTCCGTCCTGGCGAGAATCGAGCTCACATAATTTCCCGAGACCTTGGCCTTGGTCATCATGATGTTCGGATGCAGACGCGTGAACGAAGCAATATTGGCGCGAATCCCGCGTTCCTTCGCCTCCGCTCCCAGAAACGACTTCCACTCCCATACCGCGACCATGAAACGCGGCTTGCCCGCTTCCACGGTCATGGTGAGCGCGCCATCCAAAAAAATCATCGGTCGGATATAACACGCCGAAAACTCATTCGCTGCTATCGTCTGATGGATTGCCGATCGCACCTGCTCAACGCCGACCGGCAACTCTCGAAATCCCACGATGTGCGCCGAGTCCAGCAGCCGTTCCACGTGTTCATCCAGCCGGAACACGGCCGGCCCTTTGTCGGTTGCGTAGCAGCGAATCCCTTCAAACACACTGAAGCCGTACTGCACTCCGGCGCTCAGAAAGGGCACCACGCCTTCACTGGCGGGTCGCAACGAATCGTCAATCCAGATGTAGCGAGCACTTGCCATCATTCCCTCAACGAACGAACCTTCTCTTTAGAAGAGTACCTGCCGCAGCCTGACCACGGCAAGCCGCGTGACAAATCGAAAGACAAATTGTTTTTCTCCACATATAATCGGCGCGCTCACCCAAACTCATCTTGGAAACCGGACTCAAAAACCGAGTCGCCATCGTGGCTGCGTCCAGTCAGGGGATTGGCCGGGCCACAGCCGAAGCCTTTGCCGCCGAAGGCTGCCGCGTCGCCATGTGCGCACGCAATCGCGAAGCTCTCAATACGACTGCGGAAAAGATTCGCAGCCAGTACCAGACAGAAGTCCTTGCCGAACCGTTCGATGTGACCGACCCGACCGCCGTCCGCGATTTCGTCAACGCCGTGGTACAGAAATTCGGCAGTGCCGACATCTGCGTCACCAACGCCGGAGGCCCGCCCGCCAAGGGCTTTCTCGCGACCACTATCGAGGAGTGGAAGCGCGCAGTGGATGCCAATTTCATGAGCGTGGTCTATTTCGCTCACCAGGTCATCCCCCACATGCAGAAGAAAAAATGGGGACGCATCCTGACCATTACTTCCATTTCAACAAAACAACCTGTCCCCGATCTGGTGTACTCGAACGCCGTGCGCGCCGCCGTCGTGGGACTGGTCAAGAGCCTGTCCAACGAGTTTGGCAAGGACGGCATCCTCGTGAACAACGTCGGTCCCGGATACACCGCCACCGACCGGCTCAAGGAACTCGCCCGGTCGCGCGCGAAGGCGTCGGGCAAGACCGAGAAGGAAATCCTTGAAGGGTTTGCCTCCGATGCCCCCCTGAAGCGCCTGGGCGATCCCCGCGAACTCGCTGACACCATCGTCTGGCTCGCCTCCGAGCGCGCCTCCTACATCACCGGCCAGACTATTCTTGTGGACGGCGGTGTTTACAAAGGTTTGTAGAGCTCGCGCTAAGGGACCTGTTGCGAGCTTCCGCAATCTGCACACGGACGTAATCCTCTGTCTGGTAACGAACGCAAGGCTCGTAAAAGCCCGCCCTGTACCTACCTCCTCTCTTGCAACGTTTGTTGTTTTAAAGTAAGCTTTCGAAAATTTCTAAACATGATTTCAGCAATCCTTCCGCACGACGGTTTGAGGGATAACTGCATGCACCACATCGATGGCTGGCCCGCTCCGTGTTTCTCGGTCTCCCGATGATGCGGCGAGTGCTGAGATCCATTCTTCGTAGGGCTTGGCGGAATTACAAAGGTTTCTCCTAAAGGGGGAAGTGAATGTCGAGTCTAAAATCCTTCACTAGTTGCACATTGGTTGTTTTGGCATTGGCCACGCTCGCCGCTGCTCAGGGCGGCGCCACCGGCGCCATCAGCGGCTCGGTCACGGACGTCACCGGTGCCGTCCTGGCCGGCGCGCAGGTCCAGATCATCAACCAGGACACCGGTGCCGTCGCCCGCACTCTGAAGACCGACGCCAGCGGCACCTTCACGGCGCCCCTGTTGCCGGTCGCGACCTACACCGTGAAAATCACCGCCACCGGCCTTGGGGAAGGGAACTTCAAAGACATCGCCGTGCGCATCACTGAAACCACCCGCCTGACGGCCAAACTTGCGCCTTTGAGAGTCCTGGAAAAAGTTGAAGTCCAAGCCACAGTCCAGACTATCGAAACCACCACTGCGACCACCGGTCAGGCAATCGAAGAGCGCACCATCCGCGAGCTTCCTCTCGCCACCCAAAATTTTCAGCAATTGCTAACCCTCTCCAGCGGCGCGCAGAGCGAACTAAACGCCTCCGCCCAGCTCGGACGCGGCAATGCCCGCGTCATCGTCAACGGCCAGCGCGAAGACAACAACAACTATCTGATCGAAGGCATCAGCGCGACGGATTACAACGTCTCGCAGTCCACCAACGTTCCGCTGCCCAACCCCGACGTCATCGAAGAATTCAAAGTCCAAACCTCACTCTACGACGCCAGCCAGGGTCGCAACAGCGGTGGCAACGTCAACGCCATTCTCAAGTCAGGCACCAAGAGTTTTCACGGCGACGTGTACGAGTTCTTCCGCAACGACATTCTGAACGCCAACGAGTTTTTCCTGAACCGCGCTGGCCAGAAGCGCCCGCCAGTCAAACAGAACATCTTCGGCGGCAGCCTAGGCGGCCCGCTCGGGCCACTTGGTTTTTTCTTCTTGAATTACCAGGGAACCCGCCAGCGCAGCGGATTGTCGCCCGGAACGCTCATCAGCACGACCTTCCCCATATTACCGGCCGACCGCTCCGCAGCGAATCTGGCCGCTGTCTTCAGCACTCCCGCGACGGCCAGCTGCTCGGGTGTTCCAATCACCATCGACGACGTGAGTCTGGCGCTGATGAATGCTACGAGCGACCAGTTTGGCGGCGATGCCAATGGTTTCCTGTTTCCGTCCCTGCCGGGTACGCCGGGTGTGACGGTGGACGATCAATGCAATCCGAGTGTGAACTCCGCGCAATTCGTCATCAGCAAGCCTGGAAAGTACACCGATGACCAGTTCACCACCAACTGGGATAGAGAATTCAACGGTGGCAATGACAAGCTGGCGGCGCGATTCTTCTTTTCGAATGCCGAATCGTTCCTGCCCTTTGGCGCCGGCGGTTTGCAGGCTTCTCTCGGCGGAACCCTTGCCAGCAGTATCAGCGCCACCGACATGAACTTTCCGTACGACCTGCCCGTCAATGGTCGGTTCCTCAGCATCGCAGAGACTCACTTGTTCTCGCCGACGCTGGTCAACGATTTCAGGTTCGGCTTCGAGCGCATCAACAACAGCCTGATCAATATCCCGCCCAGCGGAATAACAGCGACTGATATGGGCATTGACCGGCCCACCAATAACATCACTGATTCCATCTATAAGTTCACTCTAGGTAGTTCCGGTTTCCAAATCGGTCCGACACCTCCCGCTGACCAGTTCCAAACTCAGAACAACTTCAGTTTCGTGGAAACCCTCAGCTGGGTGAAAGGCAAGCACACGTTCCGCTTCGGCGGTGATTACACCCGTGTCAATCTCGACAAACTCTTTCCCCAGGTATTCAACGGACAGTTATTCTTCGTCAACACGCCAGGTGTGGCGCCAACCGGAGGCGGAGCTGTCAATGGAGGCGTCGGAGGCGGCATTGGCGGCATTACCGACTTCCAAAAGCTCCTATCGGGTGCAGTCGACTTCAGCTTTGGTGGTGGAGGTGTCTTCAATCACGAGTATAGGAACAACAACTACTCGTTCTTCGCCCAGGACGATTGGAAGGTCAGGCAGGATCTGACCTTGAATCTCGGTCTGCGCACTGAAATCCTCGGCGCTTTTTACGACAAGCTTTGCCACATTGGCAACTTCGATCTCGACCTAGCCAATTCAGGACAGTATCCACTGATTTACGGAAGCTGTGCCAACAAGTTGGGCGTCACTGGCATGACTGGAGCGGGCAGCGACACAACTCTGAAGAACGCCTACACTACCGGTCTCGGACCGCGTATTGGCTTTGCCTGGGACGTCCTCGGTCATCACAACACCACCATTCGCGGCGGCTACGGCATCTATTTCGTGCGCGAGGACGTGGGCACCGTCGACCAACTCTCCTTTCAGGCTCCGATCCTGCCTATCGCTTTCAGCCCTGGGCCGGCGGGATGCTTAAACCAATTTTTTAAGATCGATCCTGTCATTCAAGGAAGCTGCCAGACTCCTCCGACCCCGAACCCCAACGGTTTGCCCGAAGCGGGAGTTCTAGATCCCACGTTCCTGCCCTGCCTGGGTACGATTCAGAGCTTCCCGGGCGGTGATACCACGCAGTTCCCCAACGTTGGTTGCGCCAGCGGCAGTCCGGGAGTCGTACCCTCTCAGTTTCTGTTTGCGCTCGCTGTCCCGCGACATTTCGTCGCCCCCAATACGCAAACATGGAATCTGACGGTTCAGCGGGAATTGGGCAGGCAGTGGGTCTTGGAGTTGGGTTATGTTGGGACGCACGCGGTTCATCTCCGCGAGACTCGCACAAACGTCCAGGCCAGATTCGCGAGCCCAACCGCCCCTCTCACAGTAGAAACAACAGACGATGGACCGCGGCAGATTTTCTTTAGCACTATCGCAAACGGCATAGCTCGTTCCACCCTTTCCGGAGTCAATGGGTATGGTGGCATGCAGTTGTTCGCGAACGATGCGTATTCGCACTATCACTCTTTCCAGGCGACGCTATCGCGGCGCTGGGGCGCGGGCTATTTCCAGGGCGCCTACACATGGTCGAAGTCTACCGATGCGACGTCCAGCGGCAATACCGCTCTGAACACGGCGTTCAACGATGAATCCGACCTGAGGTTCTCACGCGGCCTCTCCGACTACGACCGCAAGCACCGCCTGACTGTAAGCTATCGCTACGATTTGCCCTTCTTCTCGTCTGCGAGCGGTATGAAACGAACCTTGCTGGGCGATTGGGCGATCAGCGGTATCACCATTCTCCAGTCGGGAACGCCGTTCTCGGTGACCGATTCCGGTGCCGGGACCGCTTTTCTTGCTCCCGGCCTAACCTCGGCCACTCTGGGAGGCCAGTTAGCCGACGGTGGATCCATTGCCGCTGGTAACACCTCAGGTGACATTCATAAACGGCTCGCCGCCTACCTGAATAAGGACAACTTCCAAGCCGCTCCGTTGCTCTACCCCAACGACCCCAACAATCCGACGACAACCTGCGACCCTAAAAACAATCCCAGTTTCTGCACAACGTTCTTCGGCAATCTGGGACGCAACATTTACCGCGGTCCCTTCCAGCAGAACTGGGACTTCTCGCTGATCAAGAACTTTCGCCTGACCGAGAAACAGTCTCTGCGTTTCACGGCTGATTTCTTCAACATCTGGAATCACGCCAACTTTGGCAACCCGTCCTCCAATGACGTTGAGAACCCCGGAGCCTTCGGCAAGATCGTCAGCACCGTCGGAACTCCGCGCCTCATCCAGTTCCAGTTGAGGTACGCCTTCTAGTGAGCGGCGAAACTGCAGCGCCCCGGATTCGGTTGCTCGAACGGGACCAGGTCACATCGGAAGTCGCCAACGTATACGACGCCCTGCTGAAAGCGCGGGGTGTCGTGCCTAACATGTTTAAGACGCTTGCCCACACTCCGCCTTTGGCGCTCGCCACCGCCGGATACCTGAAAGCTCTGCTCAGCGACGGTGCGCTTCCCGGCTTCTATAAGGAACTGATCGCAATGCGTCTCTCTTTGCTGCTTTCGAGCGAATACGCCGTCACGGCCCACGCTCTCTCGGCCCGGCAGAAGGGTGCGACCGATGCACAGGTCGCAGCTGCGCGCGCCAACTTCGAATCTGGTCCATTTACGGACGCGGAGAAGCTTGGTTTCCGCGCCTCCGAGAGGCTGCATCGCTCCGCCGCTGAAATTAGCGATGCCTTCTTCGTCGAGCTGAAGCGGAACTTTACCGATCCGCAGATTATCGAACTGATCGCAACCGCCGCCGCCTTCGAACTATTCCCGCGTTTCGTGGACGCCCTGCGAATCCCGACGACGCCAAGTGTAGGGACAGGTCTATGACCCGTCCATGCCGAGCGAAGCTCGGCAGCGAAGCGGCGTTGCACCTGCGAGCGATGCTTTTTGATGGACTAAGATAGAGTTCATGAAGCCCCTGGCATCTCGACTCTCCGTGCTCACCGGCGAAGGCGCGCTCACCGTCTATCTGCGCGCCAAAGAACTCGAGCGCGCAGGACATTCCATCATCCATCTCGAACTCGGCGAGCCTGACTTCCATCCCGCGGAGCCGGTGGTCGCGGCGCTCGAAAAGGCCGTACGCGACGGTAAAGACCGTTACTGCCCCATGGCCGGCCTTCCCGCGCTGAAAGAAGAAATTGCCGCCTACCTCGACCGCACGCGCAACATCACTGTTTCGCCGGAGAATGTAGTCGTTGCCCCCGGCTGCAAGCTCTCACTCTTCTTCGCGCTCATGACGATCGTCGAGCCCGGCGATGAAGTCCTCTGGCCCGATCCCGGCTTTCCCGGGTACGCGTCGATCACCCGCGGCTTCGAAGGCATTCCTGTCCCCTTCGGCCTGGAAGAAAAAAACAAACTCCAGCCCGATCCCGACGAAATGGCCGCCAAGATTACGCCGCGCACCAAAGCGATCGTGCTCAACTCACCCTGCAATCCGACCGGCACCGTCTACACTGATGCCGTCCAGCGCCGCATCGCCGAACTGGCCGTTCAGCACGATCTTTACGTGCTTTCGGACGAAATCTACGCGCGCATCATCTACGGCCAGAAATACAATTCCATGCTCAGCTATCCCGGCATGGCCGAGCGCACGCTCATCATCGACGGCTTCTCAAAAAGCTTTGCTATGACCGGATGGCGCCTCGGATACACCG
>WNFA01011734.1_pt1 | contig 12769 bp, 8 predicted proteins | sample 5400481 | NCBI WGS metagenome assembly WNFA01 (sample SAMN13153340, study PRJNA577476) | soil metagenome | isolation source: 120 cm saprolite under Douglas fir tree site 2 hole 1 replicate 2 | place: USA:California | collected 2015-04-18 | reverse complement strand
CCAATCCGCTCGACACCCTCCGCGAGATTGGCGACCGGCGATACCAGGGCATTTTCGAGACCAACCTTGGCCTGCTTTACCGCGAGCAAACGCGTTTGCCCGAGGCGCGCGCTCACTACGAAAAAGGGATCACCGCGCTCCGGGAAGTGGGCGATCGAAGATACGAAGGAATGAGCCTGGACTGCCTGGCGAGCACCCTCTGGGAGGAGGGCCGTTTCATCGAGGCCAAGGTCTACGCGCAGAAGGCAACGAAGATGCTTCAGGAAGCCGGCGATCGAAGACAGTCCTCGATCGCCCTGGCCCACCTCGGTGGAGTGCTCGCCTCTTTGGAGCAGATCGAGGAGGCGCAGAAGACATTCGCGGAAGTGGAACGGCTGCTCAGCGAAATGAACGATCCGGTGCTGCGGGCAGAGGCCGATTGCTCGCGCGGGCACCTCGAGCTGGCGATGTCGCACCAGGCATGGTGCAACGACGACGCGGACAACGCCGACCGATTCGAATCCGTCGCCCGCGCGAAGGTCGAGGCGCTTGGCACCGATGTCCTTGCCAGATCTTCCGATGTTCGGGTCGCGGTGCGCCGGCTGTCAGCGGCCGCCGACGCCCTCCGCTCGCTGATGAATGGGGCACCGCCGGCAGCTCCCGCCGGCGAAAGCAGCTGACCCCCCGATCGCGCTGAGCATGATCCTTGAGTCTTTTTCTGGACTTACATTCGTTCCCGGTTAAGCGTAGACTCCCTCCATCTGGGGCGATTGAACGGAAAGCTGGGTGGAAAAGACGACAATGCGCTACAGCGCTGTAGGCTCTCGCGGGAGGTCTTTCGGCCTTGAGGGATGAGCATCCAGATGCCCTTCTGAAGAGCGCGCTGGAAAAAATTGTGTATTTCGAGGCTCGGTCGCAGCAGCTCTACACCGACCTCGCAGCCGCGCACGCAAAAATCGAACGACTCAAAGACGAGTTGGGCACCGCCGCGCAAAGGGAGATCGATTTGCGTGGCCAGGTGGCCGAGCTTCAAGTGCAAATCAATCGCTCCCGGAGCGAGCGGGATGAGCTCGACAAGCTCAATGACGCCCTGAGGGCCGAGCGCGCGACGTTGCTCGGTAAGCTGATTGAGGCGGCCCGCATTCATGATTCCGACAAGCCCTCCGCTGACGGAGAATCCCCATTCGACCTGGCGAGCTTCATCTCCGAGCTTCGAAGCGAGGCGCTCGCACCCAAGACCGCGCCTCCGGCGAAGGTCCCGGCTCGACCCGCCGCGAATGGCGCGACCGCGAATGGCACGACTTCGAATGGCACGACTTCGAATAGGTCGGCCCGGAATGCGCCCCACGACGCTGCCGGCGACCCGGGCGAGGGGGAGAGCGTCCTTTCCGCGCCGCCCGCCTCCCCATCGGCGGTGACGCTGCACGCCGAAAGGCTCCGGTCCGAGGGTCGTCTGGCGATTTCCAACGAGCAGGTGCCCGAATCTTCCGCGCCGCTGGCCTCCAGCGGCACGACCGAGGAGACGCTGTTCGGATTTTCCGTCCGCGAGCTGTCCTCGCCGGAGCCGGCGGCGCGCAAACGGGCGTGCGAACGCCTCAAGGCGCTGGGCAATCCCGTCGCGGGCGGAGCGCTGGCCTCCGCCCTTCACGCCGAGACCAACGCCGAGGTGCAGGTGGCGCTGCTCGGGGCATTCGCCGCTTTGGTGCGTGCCGAGGGCGTGCCGATCATCGCGCCGCTTTTGCGCGCGGAAATTCCCGAGGTCCGCATCGCCGCCCTCAAGGCGTTGATCGCGCTCGACCCGGCACAAGCAGGTCCCCACGTCGCGGCGGCAATCAAGGATGGAGATCGCGCCGTTCGGCGAAGGGCGTCGCTGCTCGCCCTGGGCCTGAGCGGCAGCGCCGCGCTCAAGCTGGGGGAACAAGCGATCGTCGATGAGGAGCCCGAAGTGAGGTCCCTGGCGGCTCTGGTGCTTGGGGCGAGCAACGGCGAACGCGCGCGGTCGCTCTTGCTCGAAGCTCTGGCCGACCGGGACCCGAAAGTGCGCGACGCCGCCGCGCAGAGCCTGTCGCGCATCCTGGGCAAGGACGTCTCTTCGGTGGTCGAGCTCGACGATCGCCAGCGGCGAAGAGAAGTGCGGCGGCTGTCGGCGCTCCCTTCCGTCCCGCTGGGATCCGACGGCCGGTCGAAGGCATTCGTGAAGGGCTACCTCAACTTCGCCACCGGCCCCGGCGGGCCGAGGGAAGCGCACGCCGTCCTCGAGTCCGAGCCACGCGAGGCGACCCCGCGGGTGCCGACCGGGCCGGCGCCGACGCCCGAGCTCTTATGTACGGCAATCATGTTCGAGATTCGCGGCGCACTTCGAGGCTGTACGCTGGGCGAGCTGGCCACCGTAGGCAAGTGCATGCCAGAGACGGCCCAGGAAGCGTGCGAGCTTCTGGTGGCCAGAGGTCAAGTCGTCCGCCGGGGACTCAAGTACTTTGCCGCGTGACGTGGAGAGGAGTGCTATGGAAGCACCATCGTACAAAGCTGTTCGGGTCGCGGAGATGCTGGGCATCCCGGAACGGCAACTTTCTTCCCGCAAAGGTGAATCGTACAGCGGGCACGAGGTTTGGGAGCTGCGCGCCAAACTCTCCAAATTTCCTCCACCGCTGGGCCACCGCAAACAGCTGTTCTTGAACTTCAAGGGCGGAACCGGAAAAACGTCGCTCTCCACTTCGTATGGGTACCGGCTGGCGGAGATGGGGTACCGGGTGCTGCTCGTCGATCTGGACCCCCAGGGGCACGCCACCAAGTGCATGGGGTACGAGGGCGAGGACTTTCGCAAGACCCTCCTCGACGTCTTTGCCCAGAAGGTACCGCTGACCGAGGTGATCCAGAAAACGCCTCTGCCCAATCTGGAGTTCATCCCCGCCAACCTGTCGATGAGCACCGCGGATCTCACGCTGATGCCGATGGCCGGTCGCGAGTTCAAGCTCCGAAACGCACTGCGGGAAATCCAGGGGCAGCACGACCTGCTCGTGTTTGATGCGCCGCCCTCTTTCGGCCTGCTCAACCTCAATGCGCTGATGGCGGCGGACGATCTCTTCGTCCCGGTGCTGCCGGACTTCCTTTCATTCCATGGCCTGAAGTTGCTCTTCGAAACGGTCCAGAGCCTGGAGGAAGATCTCAACCACGTCCTCGACCACGTTTTCATCATCGTCAACGCATTCAACGCCACCTTCAAGCTCGCCAAGGAAGCGCTGGAGGCGTTGCGGGAGCACTATCCGGAGTACCTGGTCACCCGCGTGGTCCGCCAGTGCACCAAATTCGCCCAGGCTTCGAGTGAGGGCGTCCCCGTCTTCGTGGCACACCCCGGCTGCAAGGGAGCGCATGACATCGATGCGGTGATTGCCGAGGTATTGTCCCGGCTGACCGAAAAACCATCGGCCAACGCCCAGCGCGCGAGCTAATGTGCGCTCCAACGCGATTGAGGGGATTTCGATGAAGAAAGCCTTCGACCAGAATGTCTCCCGCTCAAAACCGCGCGTTCGCCTGGGTGGTGCGGCCGAGGATCCGTCCGGGCAGGCCTCGATCGCGGATGTTCCGGTGCAATCCGCGTCCGAAGCTCTCTCCTCGGAAATCAAAGCGCGGCTCGACCGGGCTCGGAGCGCGGAAGCGCAGCGGGCTTCTTCCACCCAGAACGGAGTCGCGGAGGCGGACGATGGCGCGCGTGTTCGCGCGGAGCCCGCGCCCAAGGCCGGAGTGGTGGAAGAACCGGCGGCAAAGCCGAAGCGAATAGAATCGGCAAAGCGGAACGGGAACGGGAACGGGAAGGAGCACGGTGCCGAGCCAAGCGCCGAAAGCCGCCGCGCGAAGCTCAAGGAACGCCTGCGCGCGGCGCGCGAAAACCCCCGCCCCGAGCCCCTGCCGGCAACCGTGGCCGAAGCCGGGTTGCTTGCCGTGGAGCGGATTTCGTCGTTGCAGGCGGAGGTTTCGCGGCTCAAGGCCCTCAACCTCAACCTGACCCAGGATCTGGAGAGCTCGCGCCGGCATTCGGAGAAGGCAACCGAAGAGGCGCGGATTCGAATGGACGAGGCGCGGCGACTCTCGTCGGAAATGGACGCGCGGGCGAAGCTTCTCGCCGAGTTGGAGCGCGAGTTGGCGTCCCTCGAAGGCGAACGGAATGAGGCGCTGCTCGCGCTTCAGGACGCCCGGCAGGCGATCGAAAGCGCCAACCACGAGAGGGAGAGCTTCCTTCAAGAGATCAGCACCCGGGACCGGGCGCTGGCGGACAGCCTGGCCGAGGAGGAGCGACTCGCTGGCGAGCTCGAGGCGGCCCGCGACCACTCCGACAATCTGCGCCGCTCGCTCGATGCGCTCAACAGCGAGCGCGATGTCCTCGCGCGCCAGGTGGCCGATCTCACCACGGAGCGAGCAGAGCTGCTCGAAGCGCGCAAGGCTCTCGAGTCCGTCCATCGCGCGCTGACTCAGGCGACCGTGCGCTAGCCAGCAGAGCACGCCTTGAGGGGCCAAAGCGGGCAATCAGGGCTCTCGCGGCCGACCTCCGCAGCTTTCTGGGGCGCACGCTGCCTGCGCACAAGCAAGAGAAGTGAGCTTGCAGCGCGCGGAATTGGATCACTCGCGCAGCGGAATCTCGACGGTCATCCCGTCGTGGGCGACCTCGATCTGACCCGAGTATTCCTCCTTCGCCTCTTTGAGAAGCTTGGAGGGATCCGGATCGTGGCGCGAGGACAGATGGGTGAGGATCACCCGGCGAGCTCCCGCCTCCTTGGCAACCCGCCCCGCTTCGCGCGCGGTGGAGTGGCGCGTCTCCAGCGCTCGCTCCTGCTCGTCATCGGAGAAAGTGGATTCGTGGATCAGCAGATCGGCGTCCCTCGCGGCGGCGATCACCGTCGCGCATGGCCGCGTGTCGCCGGAAATGACGATCCGGCGCCCGGGCCGCGAAGGCCCAAGGACGTCCGCCGGATGAATTGTCTGCCCGGTGCTCGCGGTGACGGACTCGCCACGTTGCAGGCGGCCGAAGTCCGGCCCTTCACGCACAAAAAGCAACCGCGCCTTCTCCAGATTAAAGCGCCCAGGCCGATCGTCTTCTTGAAGGACGTAGGCCAAGGCGGAAACGCGGTGGTCGACCTGGATCGCGCCCACCGTATAGCCATTCCGGCGGACCGACCCGCCGTGCTGGAGCTCGAGGATGTCGAGCTGGAAGGGCAGGGTATCAACGCCCAGGAGGACGGCTTGCCGGAGCAGTCGCTTCGCCGGCGGCGGGCCGTAAAGGACCAGCGGCTCCGCTCGCCCTCCCATTCCCAGGGTGCGGATGAACCCGATGATCCCCAAGTAATGGTCGGCGTGGAAGTGGGTGAAGAAGACGGCATCCACTGAAAACCCGGTGCCGTACCGGATCATCTGACGCTGGGAGCCTTCGCCGCAGTCGAAGAGGAGCAGGTCGGTGTCCGCCTTCACCGCGATCCCGGACAAGTTCCGATGGATCGTCGGTTGAGCCGCCGACGTGCCAAGAAAGGTGAGCCTGAGCAAGGACATCCCGGCAGCACTCACTGGTATCTCCCGCTCGGCGCGCCGATCGCAACCGATCTATGCGGCCCGGACTCCCACTTTCGAGGGGGCCTGCTGCTGGGACTTGACGGTGGTCTCGATGCGCATCTTGTAGAACGATCTCCAAACGAACACGAAGGCGACCGCCAGGAATACCGCGGCGAGCACCAGGCTGAGGCTGCGGTCGAGCTCGATTGCCAACTCGACCGCGAGCAGGCCGAAGAGGGTGGTGAACTTGATGATCGGGTTCATTGCCACCGACGAGGTATCCTTGAACGGGTCGCCGACGGTGTCGCCCACGACAGTGGCCGCGTGGAGAGGGGTGCCCTTCTCCTTGAGCTCCACCTCGACCAATTTCTTGGCGTTGTCCCAGGCGCCTCCGGCATTGGCCATGAAAATGGCTTCGTAGAGGCCGAAGATGGCGATCGAAATCAGATAGCCGATGAAGAAAAACGACTGCAGGCATGAGAAAGCGAGCGTGCTGAAGAAGATGACGAGGAAGATGTTGAACATCCCCTTCTGAGCGTACTGGGTGCAGATCTCCACCACCCGCTTGCTGTCGGTGACCGAGGCTTTCTCGACGCCTTCGAGCTTGATGTTCGCCTTGATGAACTCGACCGCGCGGTAGGCACCCGTCGAAACCGCCTGCATCGAAGCGCCGGCGAACCAGAAGATCACCGCGCCTCCAGTCACCAGGCCAAGCAGGAAGGGCGCGTTGAGCAGCGAGAGCTTGTCCAGATTTTTCGACAAACCCTGGGTGAGCAGCATGATGATCGAGAAAATCATCGTCGTCGCGCCCACCACCGCCGTTCCGATCAGCACCGGCTTGGCGGTCGCTTTGAAAGTGTTCCCCGCTCCATCGTTCTCTTCGAGGAGCTCCTTGCCTTTCTCGAAGTTGGGATCGAAGCCGAAGTCCTTGCGAATTTCCGATTTGATGTTGGGGACGTTTTCGATCAACGACAGCTCGTAGACCGATTGCGCGTTGTCGGTCACCGGGCCGTAGGAGTCGACGGCGATGGTGACCGGACCCATTCCCAGGAAACCAAAGGCCACCAATCCAAAAGAAAACACCGCCGGCGCGAGCATCAGCTGACCCAGGCCGAAGCTGCTCACCACAAAGGCGACGCCCATCAAGAAAACGATCACCATGCCCATCCAGTAAGCGCTGAAATTGCCGGCGACCAGACCCGAAATGACGTTGAGGGACGCGCCCCCCTCGCGCGACGCGGTGAGCACCTCGCGCACGTGTCCCGATTCGGTAGAGGTAAAGACCTTGGTGACTTCCGGAATCACCGCGCCGGCGATGGTGCCGCAGCTGATGATCGTGGAAAGCTTCCACCACAGCGTGCCATCCCCGAGGTTCTCGAGCAGGAGGTAGGAGATGAGGTAAGTCATCCCGACCGAAACGATCGAGGTCAGCCAGACGAGGCTGGTGAGGGGAACCTCGAAATTCATCTTCTCGGCGTTGCCGTACCGGCCCTTCTGCACCGCTTCGTTGACCCCGTAGGAGATGAAGCTGGAGATCACCATCATCAGGCGCATCACGAAGATCCACACGAGCCCGCGTTGTCGCCCACGCAGTCGGCGATCACCCCGGGATTGCGTGCATCGTCCTCCTTGATGTTGAAGACGATCTTCATCAGATCCGATCCGATGTCGGCGATCTTGGTGAAGATGCCGCCCGCGATTCGAAGCGCCGCCGCACCCAACGACTCGCCGATCTCAAAACCAATGAAGCATGGACCGGCCAGGTTGCCCGGTACGAAAAGCAGGATCAGCAGCATCAAGAAAAGCTCGGTGCTGATCAGCATCATCCCGATGCTCATTCCCGCCTTGAGCGGAATGGCGTAGACAGGGTAGGGCTTCCCGCCCAGGCTCGCAAAGGCGGTTCGGGAGTTGGCGAAGGTATTCACCCGAATCCCAAACCAGGCGACGCCATAGCTGCCGGCGATGCCAATCAGGCTGAAGACGAGGATGATCGCCACTGTCGCCGGCGGCAGGTGCCGGAGCACGCCGAAGTAGACGACCATGATCGCGCCGATGCACGCCTCGAGGATGAGGATGAACTTGCCCTGGGTAATCAGGTAGGTCTTGCAGGTGGCGTAGATCAGCTCCGAAATCTCGAGCATCGACCGATGCACCGGCAAGCGCCGCAACTGCGCGTACTGCCACCAACCGAACAGCAGCCCAAGAACGCAGATCAGCAGTCCCCAGATGAGCAGCGTTCGACCGTTCGTTTGCCCGAACAACTGGACCGAGGACAAGTCGGGAAGAGCCAGGTCCGCTTCGCTGGCCCAGGTGGAGGCACACCAGGCGAAAGAAACAAGGGCGGCAACGCCGCTCGCTGATTTCGGGATGCGAAAGCCGGCGCGCTGCGCGCTCTGCTTCGCGGGGGATCTCTGGATCATGTTGCGCGACTCCTGACAGGTGAACCTGCTCAAAGCCATTGAGTTGCTTCGCAGGATTCTATTGACGAGGGGTTGGCCGCCAGCGAGGGGTCAGGCCCTCGCAGACGCTTCAGCACAGCCTCGCTTCAAGCCACTACCAATCGAAACGGGCAACTAGCATGAGTGCCGCGGGAAAGCGACGAATTTTCCAGCCGTCTTAAGCTACTTCACCACCACCACCTCAACCGGGCCTTCTTTCGCCTCGAGGTTGAGGCTGACCCCTTCGCGATACCGGTACATGGTCAGATCAACCGAGCCCTGCCCGACGGACAGCCTTCGAATCTGGATCTGGGGAAGAAACGCCGGGAGCACCGGGTGAAAGAACGTCACTCGCGACCTCGGAGCGTCCACCGACAGGCCAAGGCAGGCGCGAAGCAAAAGCAGAATGCTGGCCGCCGCCCAGGACTGCGGCGAACACGCGACCGGATACTGGGTGGGGCCTTCATCGGGCCGGCGCACGAATCCGCAAAAGAGCTCCGGCATCCGGTGGAGGTCCAAGTAGAGGCTCGCTTCGTAGAACGAGGTCAACAGCTGCAGCGCGAATTGCTTGAAGCCATACCGGGCCATCCCATCGGCAATCAGGGAGTTGTCGTGCGGCCACACCGAGCCATTGTGATAGGACATCGGGTTGTAGCGCACCTCCGACGTGGCCAGGGTGCGAATACCCCAACCGGAGAAGAATTCGTCGGAGAGCAAAAGCTCGGCGCAGCGCTTTCCTCGCGCCGCACTGGCGATCTCGGTAAACAGGCAATGGCCAGCATTGGAGGCGCGCACCCGGCAAATGCGCTTGGCGCCGTCGAGCGCGAGTCCGTAGGTCGACAGATCCTCGCACCAGAAGACGTGCTCGAAACGCTCCCTGAGGATTCTCGCGTCGCGGGCGAGATCGTTCGCCCGGTCGTGCTGATCGAGCATCCGCGAAAGCTTTGCCGACGAGCGCAGGGCGGCGTAGGCATAAGCCTGCACCTCGCAGAGGGCGATCGGAGGCTCGGCGAGGCTTCCATCGCGATGAAAGACCGAGTCCCATGAATCCTTCCAGCCTTGCTGAATCAGGCCCTTCTCCGACCGGCGCGCGTACTCGATGAACCCGTCGCCATCCAGATCGCCGCTGGCGGTCATCCACTCGAGGGCGCGCTCGATGTTGGGCCAGATCTCCTCGATCAGGGCGCGATCTCCGGAGCCGCTGTAGTACTCCCCGGCGAGGATCACGAACAGCGGGGTGGCATCGACGCTGCCGTAGTAGCGACCGAAGGGAATCTCCCCCAGCGCCGCCATTTCCCCCAGGCGTTGCTCGTGAAGAATCTTGCCGGGCTCAGCATCCTCCTGAGGGTTTCGGGTCGTCGCCTGGGTAGAGGCGAGGTATTTGAGAACGCCTCGGGCCAGGGTCGGGTTTACCCAGAGCGACTGCATCGCGGTGATGATTCCATCGCGACCGAAGGGGGTGCTGAACCACGGGACCCCCGCGTAGGGATAGGGACCGAGCGGCGTCTCCGTGGTCATCATCCGCAGATCGGCGAGTGAGCGATCCAGCCATTGGTTGAACTGCGGATTGGCGGTCCGGATCTGGCATTCGCGGCTTTCCTTTTCGGCGAAGTTCCGCAGCACCTGTGCGTGCGACTCGGTGTAAGGGGGCGCCGCGACCGCCTCCTGTTCCTCGCAAGCGATGGTGACGAAGTGGGTTTCCTCCTGCTTCGGTTCCACGCGGATCTTCAGCCGGGCCCCGGTGGCGGAGATCCGATCCGGCAAAGGCGAAAAGGAGATCACCGTCGAGCGAACCACCCCGTCCAGCCCTTGATAGGAAAGGCGGGTGCGATCGTTCTTGACCGCCGGCCGGTCCAGCGTGCCTCGCTTGGCGCGATGGGTGCCCCGAACCTCGAAAATGTCCACGAAGTCGGCGTCGAACTCGATGCCCAGCACCACCTCCACGGGGGACAGGCCGTAGTTGGCGATCCTCAGCCGCTCGTAGAACGTCCCGTTCAAGAGAAACGTGGAGCGGAAGACGTGCAGCGTCCCGCGGGAGATGCGAAGGTCGCGATCCTCGTAGATGTCCGGATTGCTCAAGTCGACTGCGAGTAGCGCGTTGTTCTCCACCACGCTGGAGCTGAGCAGCAACGGGCTATAGCCCTGAATCCTGAGCACCAGCCGCGAAAGATACCGGGTGCCGCGATGATAGACCCCCTGGGGCTGCAAACCGGCGCCGTCGATATCGCCTTTCGGGTCGAGAATGGCGAAGGTGTCGTCGTGCTTGAGGACCCTGGCCAGCTGGTTCGCCGCGGCGGAAGCGAGAATGTAATACGGATCGACCGATTTCTCCTCGGACATCTGCTCGCTCTTTCAAGAAGCCGACTGCTCCGCAAGCCGAAGCGGGCGGGTGGGTTCGTGCGCCAGATGCAAGAACAGCGAGACATAATCGCTGGCCATGCGAGTGGCGGTAAAGCGCTCCTCGAAGGAGCGACGACACAGCTTCCGATCCAGGGTGTGGATTCGATTCACCGCCCCGACGGCGTCCTCGATGTCGTTCACGATGAACCCGTTCAATCCATCGACGATGATTTCCGGGACTGCTCCGTTGGGATAGGCGACGATCGGGGTGCCGCAAGCCAACGCCTCGATCATCACCAGGCCGAATGGCTCCGGCCAATCGATCGGGAAAAGCAGCGCCAGGGCATTCCCGAGAAACTCGTGCTTCTCCGTCTCGCCCAGCTCACCTACGTATTCCACATGCGGCCGCTTGAGCAGTTTCTTCACGCTCTCGTAATACTCCAGATCCTGCCTGTCGACCTTGGCGGCGATTTTAAGCGGGATACCAACGCGTTCGGCGATGCGGATCGCGCGGTCGACGCGCTTCTCGGGCGAGATCCGACCGAGGAAGGCGAGGTAGCGACCCGGGCGCTCGTTCAACTGGTAGAGGTTCGCCGGAATCCCATGGTACGCGGTGCCGAGCCAATGGAGCCAAGGCAGCGGACGGCGCTGCGCATTGGAGATGGAGACCACCGGCATTTCGCGGTACTCCCGGTAGAGCGATATTAGATCTGGAATGTCCAGCCTCCCGTGCAGGGTCGTGAGGTGGGGAGCCTTCTCCCTTCGCGAGAATGGGAAATGAAGGTAGTCGATGTGAAAGTGGATGACGTCGAACTCCTCCCGCCGCTTGAACACCTGTTCGAGCATGACCAGGTAATGGGGCATCCAGTCGGTGAATTGCCTGCCCAGACGCAGCGCCTTCGAGCAAGTTGAAACGAGCTCGGCGCGAGTGACCGAATCCCCGCTGGCGAACAAGGTAACTTGGTGGCCTTGCCTGACCAATTCGTTGGTGAGGTAAGCGACAACCCGCTCGGTCCCTCCATAATACTTCGGTGGCACGCTCTCAAAGAGGGGAGAAACCTCGGCAATTCTCATCGAGTCCTCGCGATGATGAAGAGTTTGACGGCCACCGGACCGAGCGACGGCGTTAAGATAGACATTCGAAAAAACAAGGGCGAAGCTCGCGCCTTCGCCTGACCAGCGGGCCGGCGTCAACAAGCAGCGCCCGGCGCGGTTGCATTTGAAGGCGCAGATTTTGTTAGGGCCTGAATGATGGAGAAGCTGACCGAGGGTATGAAGGTGCGCTACCTCCCCCAGCCGGAGTGGGGGATTGGGCACTTGATCTCGCTGGAGGACGGAGGCGCGCGCGGCAGGGTGCTTTTTCCGGCGCGCCAGGGTGGTCCGATCCTGGTGTCCACCAAGCAGGGCGCGCTTCGGCCTCAGCGGCTCCAGCCCGGCGACTCAGTTTTGACCGCCAAGGGCCAGCGGGCGGTGATCTCGGGGGAAGTGGAAGGCGGCCGAGGGCTTCGCCGCTACCTGATCCGCTTCGAGGACGGCAGCGAAGACGAGTGGCCGGAATCCGAGCTTCGGGCCGCGGTGCCCAAGCCGGACGCTCTGACGATGCTGCGCGAGTATCGCGCCGGCGATGCGCGCAACTTCCTGCTCCGACGGCAGGCGCTTTTGCTGGACGACGAGAGGCGGTGCGATGCCCTCGGCGCGCTGTTCGCGTCGCGGGTGATGGTGAAGCCCCATCAAATCGGCGTCGTCCAGCGCGTCCTCGCTTCGCCGCGGCCGCGCTTCATCCTCGCCGACGAGGTCGGCCTTGGAAAAACGATCGAAGCCGGAATGATCTATTCGGCGCTGCGCCTCTCGGGTCTGGTCCGGCGGGTGCTGGTAGTCGCCCCCAGTCACCTCACCCTGCAGTGGCTCGCCGAGTTGTTCCACAAGTTCAACCAGCTGTTCACCCTGCTCGATTCCGACCGTTACAACTCCTCGGTGAAAGAGGATCCCACCGTCTCGCCCTGGGCAAGATTCCAGACGGTGATCACCAGCCTGGAGATGCTTTCGCGGACCGATGAGCATGCCAAGCAGGCATCCGACCCAAAGGCGTTCTGGGACCTGGTGATCTTCGACGAAGCGCATCACCTGAAATCCGAACGGGCGTTCCAGGCGGCCAAGGCGGTGGCGGAAAACAGCTGGGGCCTTTTGCTGCTCACGGCCACCCCGATGCAACTCGACCCGAGCGAGTACCACCAGCTCTTGACCCTGATCGACCCGCGGAATGCGCCCACGCTGCCGCAGTTCGAAGCGCGACTGGCGCGACAGGAAGAGCTTTCGAGCGTGGTTCGACAGCTGATCGCCGGGGCGCCGCACGCCGAGATTGCGCGGGAGTTGGCCCGCCGATTCCCCGGCGATGAAGAGATGAAGACCCGCTCGACGGGTCAATCGCTGCTTGCCCACCTGTCCGAGACCTACAGCCTTTCCGACCGCTTGAT
>WNFA01005599.1_pt1 | contig 12771 bp, 10 predicted proteins | sample 5400481 | NCBI WGS metagenome assembly WNFA01 (sample SAMN13153340, study PRJNA577476) | soil metagenome | isolation source: 120 cm saprolite under Douglas fir tree site 2 hole 1 replicate 2 | place: USA:California | collected 2015-04-18 | reverse complement strand
CCGCGACGCGAATGGCATCGCGCGCACATCTGGATTTCCCGCTCAGATTCACGGGGCCTACTCCGGCGAATTTTGTCGCCGGCAGAGTCGGCCGGCCAGGACACTCCTTTACGTTCGTCAAGCGCAATAGTGAGCCCGTGATCAATTTCGAATCTTTGCCATTCGCCTTGCTTCCGCGCCCATGAGACATGATTCGATCCGGGACCGTGGCATGCCTCGCATGCTACATCGATCTCTGCGTAGGTGGTCGCATAAGTGCGCGTGCGTAGTTCGTAGTTCTTGCGCAAGTTGGTCGAATGGCAATCCGCGCACATGTAATTCCAGGTCTGGTCGATACTGGTCCAGTGCAACGGATTCGAAGGCGAGATTCTCTGGCCCGGGTAGAGAAAGAACCAACGCCGGCCTCCACGCTCGCGAGGCCGGCTGTCCCATGCGATTCCGAGCGCCTGCAAGCGTCCGCCCGGCATGGCTATCAGATATTGCTGCAGTGGATACACGCCAAACGTGTACTTGATTTCGTAATCACGAAGGGCGCCGTCGGGACCGTCAGTACGGACCCTGAACTTCGAGTCCCTTCGAAAGAAGGTTGAAGTGATCCCATCGTTGCTGAAGTTCGCGTTGTTGAAATCGCCGAGGACTGTGGAATTCGCAGCGGGTTGCATAGCCAGTTGATGATGCGAGCCGCGCCAGAGGGTACTTTCGCGCTCGTGACAGGTCGCGCAGTTAGCCGAGCCTACGAACGTCGCGTCAAGCGTGGGAGACTGTTTTGACGCAATTACTCTACGAACGGACTCACGCGTCGATCGCAGCCAGAGTGCTACAGCGACGACGGTCAAGATCGCTAACGGGAGCAGCCACGCCAGGACCCGAACCTCACGACGGGATTTCGGTGTCGCCCCGGAGTGCTGCACTGGCGGCTCGAGGTCGCGGCTTTCCGCGCTCCTGGCTCGCTTCCTTCCTGGCTTCTTCTTCCTGCTCAACCTTCGACTCTTCTCGCCGTACCTGGACAGCCTCGTCCGTCGGCCAGTAGTCAGCGATCGAGAATGGCCCCGACCTAGAGACTCTCCACGATGATCAATTGGATTGCGACGACGTTAAATCTTATATGCGGGCGATGATCTGTCCATATTCGACCAAAGTCCCATTGTTTGATTAAGTAAACAGGTGGTAGTCTCGGCCAACGTCTCCCGGCAGCGAAATCTTAGGAGGCGGGATGGTCACCGTGAGCACTCTTGTCGGAAGTAGCCGGTCGAAAGACCTCCCGGACAGCAACCCTCGCGCGGCGACACCGCCCGTAACGGTCGCGGTAATTGAAGACGATGAGCAGGTGCGGCAGGCGTTGGTTTTCCAGCTGCGCACTGCAGGTTTTCAAGTTGCCCCACATAGCTCTGCCGAGGAATTTCTCAAGGTCTCCGACGCAAGCGCCCTCGATTGTCTCGTGGTGGACAATTTTCTCCCGAGAATGAACGGGTTACAGCTTCAAGCGGAACTGCACAGCACGGCTCCATTCCTATCGATCGTGTTCATCAGCGGTCACGGCGATCTGTCGCTCGGAATGCACGCGATGAGGAAAGGTGCGGTGGATTTTCTTGAAAAACCGCTCGACGATGAAGCGTTGGTGAGTTCGATAATCCGTGGCGCCGATCTAACGCGAAATCGGCGTGCTGAGAGTGCCCAACGGATCGAGCTCGAAAGGCGCTTGGGAGCTCTCACACCTCGCGAACGGGAAGTCTTCGCCCTTATCACGACGGGTCTGTTAAACAAGCAGGCGGGCGCCGAGTTGGGAACTACTGAGCGGACGGTCAAGGCGCATCGCGAACGCGTAATGAGCAAAATGAAGGCCAACTCGCTCGCCGATCTCGTCCGCATGTCCGGAATCCTCCAGCTTCCTTTCAACCCTACTCGATCCGGCCAGATGGGATGAAACGACGTAAGGGCTGTCAGCGGACGCCCTTGGATGCACCGGCTTGCCTTTGTACCAATGGAAGCGTGAAGGCGAACGTGGTGCCCCGATCGGAATTCGGCGTCGCCCAGATTTTACCGCCGTGATTCTCAACTATCGATCGGGTTACGAGTAAGCCCAATCCCATTCCATTACTCTTGGTCGTAACGAACGGCTCGAACAGCCGGTTGGCGACCGCTGGGTCGATGCCGGCGCCGGTATCGGACACTCGCACGCTAATTGATTCCGTCTTCTCCGGTGCGACCTTGATCTTTACTTCGCGATGGTCGGACTTGGCCTCGGTGATCGCGTCGAAGGAGTTCCGACTATGCGTTGCACGGAAGGAGAAACCACTATCCGCACCGAAATATCACGCATTGAGGCTTCGCTGACGATCATTTGGACCACTTCAGTGACCAACGCGCGGATGCCGATTGCCGTTTTGTGTTCAGAATGAGCCTTGAACATAAAACGGATTCGCCGAATGATTTCAGCTGCCCGTTTGGTGTCTTCCATCGCATTGTTGACCGCAGCCAAGGTCATTGCGGGGTCCGGATTGTTCCGCGAGAGCAACCGTGCAAGACCTCCCAGGTTGCTCAGGATTGCACCCAGAGGCTGGTTGATTTCATGTGCCAGTGAGGCGACGAGTTCACTCATCATGTTGCGGCGCGACGCAACCCGGAGTTGAGCGCGAGTTGCTCGCCGCTCCGCTTCTGCCTGCTTGCGTTCAATCGCGCTGCCAAAGAGTCGCACCGCGAGGCTCAGGTGTTCGAGCAGTTCAGGCGGCCATTCCCGAACCGAGCGGAACTTGCCGAAAGTCGCGGCTCCGATGACTTTGCCACCGGCCCACATCGGGATCGCCGCAGAAGCTTTGGGTCCGTATCGCGCTACGGCGCGCCTTGCATCCTGGTTTTCAACCGGAATATCGCTTGGACGCGCGAACGTAAGCATTTTGCCCGCCATGACCAACTGGGTGCTTCTCGGGAAGAGCTTCTCTGGATCGTAGTGCCGAGGGAAAGGTGGGCAATTCGGTCGAACCCAAGTATGCGTCGGACGTACAGGTTCGTCCGGCGAGTCGCGCTCATATATGGCGCTTCTGTCGAGATCCAGTGCTCGGCAGATCTTGCCCAACCAGGATTCGATTTCGCAGTCCACTGCGTCAGCCGACACCCGCGCCATAGCCGCAGATAGTTCGCCCACCAGCGATTCGAAGCGTTGAACCTCCCGTCGTGGGCGGATGCCTCGCGAGGTTCGAGCGCGGATCGGCTGTGTCGGTCTTTCGGCTGTTACACGTTGCATCAGAGAATTGCGTGTGCCGGGCGTCTAAAAACTCCCAGGGACAGGCGGGACCATACCTCGGAATGCGGCGCCGTCGGCATCGTACACCCCCTTCTACCGGCGGAGATTATCGCCAAAGCCGCATCGATGCTACCGCGGCGCACCAGGGATGGCTGCGAGCGAACTAAAGGATAACAAAAATTTCACAAAGATTCGGTTGCTTGGCCTAACCGGCTTCCGACGCTTAGTTCTTTCCCACGTTGCGCAATGCCTTTCGGATAGCTTGTAGCAGGGTTTTTTGATCGAATGGCTTGAATAAGCCGGCGATGAACTTGACTTTGCGCATGATTTGTCTGGTCGCCTGGTCGTCGCGGGCGCTCATCAGGATCGTTGGCAGGTGCCGTCCTGACGTGGCCAAATTCCGGCAGAGTTCAATCCCGCTCATTCCCGGCATATAGACGTCTAACAGCAGACAGGCGTTATCGGTTGGGAATTCGGAGGCTAGCAGCTCTTCCGCGCTCTGAAGGACCAATACGTCGAATCCCAAAACCTGCAACTCCATTCCTAGCGCGCGGCGGATAGATGCGTCGTCATCTACCACAATAACTGTGGCCGTTGATTTTTCCGACAACTAACGATACCGGCTCCGCACGAGAACGACAGCGAATCATTCGCATCATTGAACGCCAGTAGATTCTGCGTCACGCGCGGTCATTCAGCCATTGTACCAAGGTACAATATGCCTCCCCCGCAAAAACGATGAATCATACTCGCGCAAGGACGAAGTTGACACGCCGGCGCGGGCTTTGAGGTTAATCGCACCGCTGGAGAACTCGGTCGTTGACGCGGCAGCGATTCGCACGGCCGCGCACATCGAACGAAACAAATTTCGAGGAGCATATGAATCTCAGTTCGAGGTGTTTGAAAGGCGGGCTCGGCACGCGGTCTCTTTTGATCGCCGGATTCCTGCTAGCGGGGTGCGCGCAATCTTCCGCGCCCGCGACGAATCAAATGGCACAAGCGCAGACTGGGATTTCCGCGCCGCCACCGTCCGGCGCCGCTCAGGGCGAGAGTGTTGCGCCACAACTGGTTCAACCGCCCTCAGGGTTGGCAACTACCGGTCAATTCGAGGAACCGCCGACTGTGAACATTAGTGAACTTCTGTCGCCGGACATGCAATCCGGACCCGGCTATCAGGTCGGGCAACAAGTGGCGACCAACGGCGCGATGGGCCAGTACACGATCACCGGCAATGCGGAAGTATTCAAGGACGACGCCGGAACCTACCAGATAGAAAGTCTCGAGTTGCTCAAGATACGACTCTCCGAAGTCCCGGCAATCGCGCAACTGGATAACATGAGAAACTCGGTGCAATTCGCCAAAGCCTTCGCGGCAAGCGCCGAACGCCCGGTTGCGGACGCCGCGCAGATGGTAACGCATCCGATGGACACGGTGACCGGGCTACCGAGCGGGGTCGGTCAATTTTTTGGCCGCGTGGAGCTCGGAGCACAAACGACGTACTCGACGGCGACCAATTCTTCCGAAAGTGGGGGACAGCGCGCCCACCAAGCGGCAGCTGAGACCGGTAGCGTCACGCTTACGGCCTTGGGTTATGACCAGGTTCGCCGCGATCTGGCGAGGAAGCTACACGTTGATCCTTACTCATCCGATCCGATTCTCACCAAGAGGCTGAATCACATGGCGTGGGTCATGTTTTCCGCGCGACTGATGGTTAACACCGCTATAAGTGTTGCGGTGCCGGGCTCGATGCTGATCACGGGCGTCGAGTTTACCGACGACCTCGTCTATCAGACCCCGAGAAGTGACCTTGTTCTCCTAGTTGAGAAGAAGCTCAAGAAACTAGGTCTGTCGGAAGCTGAAGTCTCCGCCTTCAGTCACAATTCCGCGATTCCGCTGAGTCTGCAGGTAACCGCGGTTCATAATCTCGAAACCCTTGGAGCAATTCCAGGGCGGCGCGCAACCGCAGACGCCATCGGCGGTGTCATGACGGAATACCAGGCGCGGTTTCTCGTGACCTCGCTACAAATGCTCGCGACCTGGAGCCAGCAGAGGAGTCCGATTACCAAGATTAAGGTTGTCGGCGTACTGGTTGCACACGATCAGAACGGCACCGTGATAATGCCGGCCCCAGTTGATTACGTTTCGTGGACGCCGCGCATCGCGGGTTTTGCGACCGATCCTAGCCTGCTTGCGATGCGGAATCGCGTCCTTTGGACCACCGGCAAGATGACCCCGCTTGCGCACCAGCAGCTTGTGACCAACGGCTGGAAGGTGCACGAGGGTTCAGAACTCTAGCACATTGTACGTTGTTTGAAAGGCTCCGATCTAGGAATTAGACGAACGGTCTCGGAAGCGGGTGGTGGAAATTTCCCAACGAGTTTTAGACAGAGATAAAAGGAAGAGATGTTGAAAATGAATCACGAAAGTAAAAACATGAAGCTCGCTACTGGCCTGCTGTCGGTTGCCCTGGCTGGATGGCTGCTGGCCGGATGCTCGCAGACCGCGGCTCCCGAACCCAGCATTATCCAGCGCGTGCAGGGAGAGACGCCGGCGCCACCGCCGCCCAGCGGTTTTCTCGGCAATGACTACTCTCTACTCACGCCGCCGACAGAGGGCTCCGATCAGAAGGCGATGCTCCGGTACGTCAATCCAAGCGTTAATTGGGGTAGCTACAACCAGGTCATGATCGCCCCGGTTACCTTTTGGGCCGCTGACGATTCAAAAGTATCCACCGCCGACCAGCAGGCTCTCTGCAACTACGCATACGATGAATTTGTCAAAGTTCTGGGTAAGAACTTCACTCTAGCAAGCCAACCTGGTCCGGGCGTGATGAAGCTCTCCGCCGCGTTGACTGACGCTACCTCAGCCGTCCCGGTTTTGCGCAGCATTTCCGTTGTCGTGCCGCAGGCCCGTGCGCTCAGCGCGATAAAGATGGTGGCCACAGGCACATACGCATTTGTAGGTTCGGCGCAAGGTGCCCTCAAGTTGAACGATTCCGTATCGGGACAATTACTAGCTGCCGCAGTCGACAAACGGGTCGGCGGCACGTCCATCAAGAACGTGACGGTGTTCCAGTGGGGTGATACTGAAAACGCCATCGACTACTGGGCTAACTTGACTGATCAGCGAATGGTCGCGTTTGGCGTGCAGAACAACGGCGGCGCATCAGCGGCCGCCAATTGAAGAAGAGGCCAAAGCCGACACGCGGAGGAGAGTTCTAATGCCTGGTTGGAAGAGCAGATATCTCGCAATCGCATTCTTGATCAACGCGATCATTGCTTTGCCGGTCACACACGCTGTATGGGCTCAAGACAAGAAGCCTAACATCCTCGTCATCATGGGCGACGACATCGGCATGTGGAATATCGGCGCTTATCACCGCGGCATGATGGCCGGGCGGACGCCGAACCTCGACAAGCTCGCCAAGGAGGGCATGTTGTTCACCGACTACTACGCCGAGGCAAGCTGCACCGCGGGTAGGGCGAACTTCATCACCGGCGAGCTGCCGATCCGCACCGGCATGACCACGGTCGGCCAAGCCGGTGCCAAGATCGGCATACCGGCGGAAGCGGTGACCATCGCCACGATACTTAAGTCCATGGGCTATGCCACGGGCCAGTTCGGCAAGAATCATCTTGGCGATCGCAATGAGTTCCTGCCCACCGTCCACGGCTTCGACGAATTTTTTGGCTACTTGTATCATCTCGATGCGATGGAAGATCCTGCACACCCCAACTATCCGCAGAACCTGTTGAATGTCGTCGGCCCGCGCAACATGGTTCATAGCTGGGCCACCGACACAGATGATCCCACCGAGATGCCGCGCTGGGGCAAGGTCGGCAAGCAGAAGATCGAGGATGCCGGCCCGCTCTATCCGAAACGGATGGAAACGGTGGACGACGAGATTCGCGACCTCGCCACCAAATTCATGGACAAGGCCCAAAAGGACGGTAAGCCGTTCTTCGTCTGGCTCAACCCGACGCGTATGCACATCGTCACGCATCTCTCCCAGAAGTATGAAGCGATGCGCAACTCGGAGAATGGCTGGTCGGAAGAGGAAGCCGGCATGGCCCAGATCGATGACGACGTCGGCCTGGTGATGAAGAAACTCAAGGACATGGGCGTCGACGACAACACCATCGTGGTCTTCACCACCGACAACGGCACCGAAGTCTTCACTTGGCCTGACGGCGGTCAGACGCCGTTCGCGCAGTCCAAGGGAACAGTCCTCGAGGGCGGTTTCCGCGTGCCCGCGATCTTGCGCTGGCCTGGCCGCGTACCGGCGGACTCCGTGCAGAACGGCATCTTCTCCGGCCTGGACTGGCTTCCGACCTTCGTGGCAGCGGCCGGCAACCCGAACATCACCGAAGAATTGCTCAAGGGCAAGACGATCGGCGACCGGACTTATAAGAACCATCTGGATGGCTACAACCAGATGGCGGCCATCACCGGCAAAGGGCCGTCCGCGCGTCACGAAATCTTCTACCTCGGCGAAAGCACAGTCGGTGCGGTGCGCATTGACGACTATAAGTATCGTTTCATCGATCAGCCGAATGGCTGGCTGGGTGATAAGACCCATCCGGACGTGCCTTATATCACGAACCTTCGCTTGGATCCCTTCGAGCGGACTGGCTGGCCCAACAATGGAACGAAAGACGGTGCGCAGCAATACTTCGATTGGTTCAAGTTCCAGTTCTGGCGCTTTGTGTTCGTCCAGCAGTTGATGGGCAAAGAAATTCAAACCTTCCTCGAATACCCGCCGATGCAGCGCGGCGCGAGTTTCAATCTTGACGCGATCAAAGCGGAGATGGGGAAAAAGATGGCCGAGGCGGAGGCGGCGAGCAAAGGTACTGGCCAGTAAAAAGACCAGTGAATAGATAATGACCTTAACGGCGGGCGCCCTCCGATGGGTGTTGCTCGCTTCCGCAAGGCACCTTCAATCGAGACAAGGAGAAAGCCATGAGCAAGCGTCTTTATCTGTTCGCACTCGTATCTGGACTACTGCTGGGCTTGGGCGGTGTAGCCAGCGCGCAGCATCCAATCTTGGATGAGGTCGCCAATAAGGTCGTCCAGAAATACCAGAATTCGTCGTGCGAGCAGTTGTGGCAGCGGCGGGGTCACCATTCACCGAGGGAGCAGGAGGCCGTACAGGCTTTGCGCAACAACCCACAGATGCGCGCTGAGTTCATCGATAGAGTGGCGGCGCCCATCGCCAACAAGATGTTCGAATGCGGCCTAATACCATGATCACCGCGAGGAAGTTACCTCGATTTCGTCCATCGTCGTTTGCAGTGAATATCCGATCCGAGCTCATCGGGTGCGCGCTACTGCTGATGTTGGGTGTGCTTCTTGTGCTTCTGACGACGACTGCTAATTCCCAGCAGCCGCAAACTACACCGCAGGCTTCGAAGCATGCCAAAGCGTCGAGTAAGAACGCGGCGCCCGCCATCCCAGCCGTCAGCCTCGAGCCCAAGGCACTCGGCATTCTGAAGGCCGCATGCGACCGCCTGGCAGCGGCGCACTCGATGGAGTTCACGGCGGTGGTCACCTACGAGAATCCGAGCCGACTCGGTCCCCCGCTTGCCTACACGACGAAGTCGGAGGTCACCATGGTGCGACCCGACAAGCTTCGTGTGATTACGCTCGGCGACGGTCCTCGCTCCGAGTTCTACTACGACGGCAAGACCGTAACGGCATTCGCGCCGATTGAGAACCTCGTCGCGATCGCACCGGCTCCGCCCACGATCGACGCTGCCTTGGAGGAGGCCGACCACTCCGCCGCGATTTATTTTCCATTCAGCGACGTGATCGTCGCCGATCCTTACAAGGATCTCGCCGAGGGGCTAAGGGTCGCATTCTACATCGGTCAATCTGTTGTTGTCGGCGGAACCACCACGGATATGGTCGCGTATGTCAACGACAATGTCTTCCTGCAGATTTGGATCGGAGCGGACGACAAGCTGCCGCGGATGCTCCGCGCCGTGTTTCGTGATGATCCTTCCAGGCTGCGCAACCAGTTGGATCTCTCCGACTGGAAGATCAACCCTGAGATCCCAGCGGACACTTTCTCCTCGAGTAAAGCAGCAGCCGCAAAACGCATTGCGTTCGCCCGCCCCGATCCATGGCTGCAACAGGGTATGAAGCGTCCGGCGAGAGCCAAGCATTCCAAATCCCCATAAGGAGATCGGATTATGAAACTCAGCTTCATTGGTTTTGCGGCTTTACTGATTTTGGCGCTCTCGACTGGGCCTGCGGCTGCTTGGTCGCACGCGAGCCGCTATGGCGGCTCTTCATCGGGCGGGGGCGGCTCATGGGGCCATACTGGCACCTACGGAGGATCGGCCTCGGGCGGGGGCGGCTCGTGGAGTGGACACAGTGCTTTCGGTGGTTCCGCGTCTGGTGGAGGCGGCTCTTGGAAGGGCAGCGGCGGGCATGGTGGTTCTGCCTCCGGCGGGAGTGGCTCCTGGAGCGGTCATAGTGGCAATGGCGGCAGTGCATCGGGCGGAAGTGGCTCGTGGAACGCCCGTGGCGCAAACGGCGGGTCCGCATCAGGTGGAGAAGGCTCGTGGAGCGGTCATTCCTCCAATGGCGGAACGGCATCGGGTGGGGAGGGTTCCTGGAATGCCCATGGCGCCAATGGTGGCTCCGCAGCGGGCGGAAGTGGCACCTGGGGTGCGACCAACCAATATGGCCAGTCTGCGTACGGCAAGACCGGGTATGGTGCAACGACCTCTAGCAGCCATTATGGCTCTTACCCAACGACATCTGCATACGGCGGGAATACGTATAACACCACTAATCATTACGCCTCAACTACTTACAATAGTTCCGGCGCCTATTACGGTGGCAGCTATAGCACCTATCATCCACCTACGACCGTGAACTACTACGGCAGCAGTTGCTCCAATTGCGGGGGATGGAGCACCGGGGGAGCTGCCGCCGCCGGACTGGCGGTCGGTGCGGTTGCCGGCGCGGCCGTTGGGGCGACAGTGGCCAATGCGAACAACAATGCAGCCGCGGCGAACGCCTACAACTCGGGCTATGCGGCCGGCAGCGTTAACACTGCGTATGCGATGGGAGCGATCTATCCGACGGTGCCTACCGGGTGCGCCCAACCCAACATCGGGGGCATAACCTACTATTTGTGCGGTAATACGTGGTTCCAGCCGTCCTACGGTGCGAACGGCGTCTATTATCGCGTGGTGCCAAGTCCAGGTTGATCGGGTTCTCAATGAGACCTGTTCGCGGATGGATGGCATCGAGAGTCGGCGGTCTTGAGCTGTTGTTGAGCCCAACGCGCAAGGCCATAAGCCTATTGCGTCAGCGGAGTGACGATGTCCGCGAGCGATTTGTAAAGCGGGTCCATGAACCATCGATACGCACAGGTGATTATCCTCGCAGTTTTTGGCTTTCTGATAGTCGCCAGTGCCGGTGATCCCACGCTCGTAAAAGGAAATCTATTCGGGGACTAGGGAGTCCTTAGATCACTCATCCCGCAGGACGCAACCCGGAAAGTCGATAGAAAAACCGAGAGCGAGGGAGGGCGGAAATTTACCTTCGTGCGAGCCAAGCGCGTGTGGTGCATAACCCTGCGTCTGCCCATCAAGTCACGGCTGAACCTGACACGTAAACACCCGCGTCGCCGCAGGCTCATAGGTAAACCGCCAAGGCGCATTTTCTCAACTGCAAGAAACTCGCCTCTCTTCGGGGGCCAAGAACGACGAGATGGACTCGCTTGGAGCTGACCGTGCATTTATCACCTAAGATTCGCAGAGCTACATGTCTCGCAACAGTCATGCTACTGGCGTTCGTCACCGCTGCGCGAGGCGCCGCGCTGGAGTTGTATGAGACGGGGGCGCCCGATCTCGGTACCGCGAGCGCCGGACGAGCGGCGATGGCGGCGGACGCTTCGACTGCGGCTGCCAATCCCGCCGGGATGACTCTACTCGACCGATCGCAACTGCTAGGTGCGTCTGGCGCACTCCTTCCGTCGACTAACTTCGACGTTGCCCCGGAAACGACAACCAAGGGCAGTGGTGGCGGCAACGCCGGGGTGTTTATGCCCGTAGGGGCGTTCTTCTATGCCCACAAGTTCTCCGAGCGGGTGTGGCTCGGCGTGGCGCTCTATTCGGATTACGGTCTTGCCGGAAACTACGGCAAAGAGTGGGTCGGACGCTATTACATAACCCGCGCAGCACTTTTCACTGGCAAGATCGCCCCCTCAATTGCTTATGAGGTGAACGACTGGCTGTCAGTGGGAGCGGGTTTCAGCTTTGGGGTCGGACGGTTGACGTTTCAATCAAAGGTTAACAACGCTCTTCCGCGGCTGGGCGATGGCGGCTTCTCGCTCGAGTCCTGGGACGAAGCGTTCGGTGGTAGGGCCGGCATATTGCTCAGGCCGATTCAGAAACTTCGCATCGGGCTCACCTATCAGTCACCGGAATATTACAAGTTTGGCTTTAAACCGCATCTCACCCATCTCGGTCCAGGCCTCGGCGCAATCAGCAAGTTCATCGGCGGGGCGCAATTTAACGTCCCTCTAACGGAGCCGCAGCAGGTGATGGCGAGTGCGGTCTACGAGGTTGTACCGAACTTCAGCCTGATGGGTAACGTCGGCTGGCAGAACTGGACGGAGTTCGGGGAGTTCCCGGTCGGGATCTCGGCAAGAAACCAGCGGACGGTCAATGCAAATCTGCATTTCTCAAACACGTGGCAGATCGCGATCGGGCAGCAATATCGGATCGCTGAGAGGTGGCTGTGGTCGGCAGGATTTGCGTATGACAGTTCGCCAGTTTCGAAAGCGAACCGTAATGCCGTCCTTCCTATCGATCGCCAGCTGCGATACGGCACCGGTATCCAGTATGAGATCAATCGTGATGTAACCGCCGGCGCCGCGTGGGAGTTCATGGACGCAGGCCCAGGGCCGTTTAGTAATCGCCGCGGACCACTCGCTGGAACGCTGCAAGGGCACTATTCGACCAACTATCTTAACTTCGCCGTGCTCAACATCATATGGAAATTCTAGTTCAAATGATGAGTGCGAAATGCATCGCGGTCTCGCTAATTGCGTTCGCTCTTCTAACTGTAGCGAGCAGCGCGGGAGGTCAGAGCCTCGCCGCCAATCCTGTTGCGACCGAATCCGAGGAAGATCGGTTGGCGGAGGAAGTCGACGACCCAACCGCGATTCTAACGCAGTTGAAGTTTCAGGATCTCTATACACCGCGAAATTTCCAGACGCCCGCGCAAACCAACCAAGTTGACCTGAAGGTAGTGCTCCCGATAGAAGCCTTTTCGTTCTTGCCCCTTAAACAGATCATACGGCCAACATTCAAGGTGCGAACTCTGGCTATTTCGCAAAGTAGTGACTCAACGATCACCGAATTCGCTGACATGGAGCTGCTCGATCTGTTCGTCTCAGACTGGCCCGATCCAGGTAAGACGGGATTCGGCTGGGGCATCGGGCCGACATTCGTGTTTCCGACCGGAAGAGTTCCCAAGGCGGGTCAGCACGCGTGGCAGGCTGGACCCGC
>WNFA01005978.1_pt1 | contig 12774 bp, 13 predicted proteins | sample 5400481 | NCBI WGS metagenome assembly WNFA01 (sample SAMN13153340, study PRJNA577476) | soil metagenome | isolation source: 120 cm saprolite under Douglas fir tree site 2 hole 1 replicate 2 | place: USA:California | collected 2015-04-18 | reverse complement strand
TACTTGCGCCTCGGGCAGTCGGCGACAACGCTTTCCGGCGGAGAAGCGCAGCGCCTGAAGCTGGCCGCGCATCTCAGCCAGACAGACAACGAAGGCATTCTCTATATCCTTGACGAACCGACGACGGGTTTGCATTTCGATGACATCGCGAAGCTGCTCAGCGCGTTCCGCAAGCTGCTGGAGGGCGGTGCTTCGCTGCTGGTCATCGAGCATAATCTTGACGTCATTAAATCGGCGGACTGGCTGATCGATATGGGCCCCGAGGGAGGCGACCAGGGCGGTAAGATCATCGCGACGGGAACTCCCGAGCAGGTGGCGCGCAATACGCAATCGCACACGGGCCACTTTCTGGCGCGGGTGCTGAACGGAAATGGCCAGGCAAAGAGAACAGCGAACGGCGCATCCAAAGCAGCAGGCCCTTCGGCTACAATTTCCAACGGAGCCAAGAATCCTCCGCCCTAACCATGAAGCTCGCTGATTTCCGTTCGATTGCGATACGGACTCTTCTGTGCGGCTTATGCATTGCTGGGGCGCAGCATGCTGCGCCCCTACCCGGAAACCAACTAACGGCTCGAGCACAGTCGCCTTCCAAGCCCAAACCTGCCGTGCAGTCGAAAAGTCAAAGAGTCGCGAATCCTCTCAACGACTTGCTGGAGGAAGCGCAGCGCGATATTGACAAGAGCAATTTTGAGGCGGCGATCGCTCCGCTGCAAAAGGTTATCGCGGACCAGCCGGAATTCGCTTATGCGCACTTTCAACTGGCTTATGTCTACACCGCGTTGAAGAGAACGGACGAAGCTTGCGCCGAATACGCACGCACTCTCGCCATCGACCCAAAAATGTCCGAAGCATATCTGAATCTCGGAATGCTGCTTCTCGACAAGGAGGAAGACGCGGCCGCAGTAGCGCCGCTTCGCAAAGCGGTTGAACTGCTTCCGGCACAAAGCCGACCCAGGTATCTACTGGCAGTCGCGCTTGACCGTTCGGGAAATCATGCCGGCGCTGCCGAATCCTTCGAGGCGTTAATCCATCTGGATCCCAACGACATCACGGCCCTTGATTACCTGGGGCGGGCGGCGCTTCGAGAGGGCAAGTCTGAAGAAGCCGAAGCTCGATTCCGGCGCGCTCTGGAAGTTCAACCGAAAGGGCCTGAAGCGCTCAAAGGACTGGCGCACAGCCTTGACGCCCAGAAAAAGCCCGAAGCCGCAGGCGCGTACCGCGATTATCTCGAACTCATGCCCAATGATTCCGAGTCTCGCGCCCGACTGATCCATCTTCTCGTCGAACTGCAGCAGAACGACGCGGCCCTCGCGGAACTCGACCGCCTGGATGCCGGCAAGCACCCCACGCTTGAGTCGCTCAAGCTTCGCGCGGACGTACAGATTGCCGGGAAGAAATGGGATGATTCGATCACCACGGTTCAGCAGGCGCTCGTCTTGGCACCGAACGACGCGCAACTGCACGGGGGTTTGGGGCGCATCTTGCTCCAGAAACGCGACTTTGCCGCAGCGGAGAAGGAGCTGCGTATCGCCCTGCGTCTGGATGGGAAAAATCTCAGCTATCTCAAAGATCTCAGTTCGACGTTTTTTCTGGGAGGAAATTATCCGGTGGCGCTGGCGACGCTCGACGAGATAGCCAAAGTGGAACAACCGGGCGCGGGCGTCTGGTTTATCCGCGCGATTTGCTACGATAAGCTGAACCAACCGAAGCTTGCTTTGGAGTCTTACCGGAAGTTTCTTGAGCTCGATCAGGACAAAAATCCCGATCAGGTCTGGCAGGCCAAAGAGCGGAGCAAGGTGCTGCAACGCATGCTGGAACGGAAAAGGTAAGCGGATGAGGGCCGGCAGGACGTCCCTGGGTGCAGTGTGCGGTCTGCTTGTTTTTCTTGCGATCCTGCCTCCGGGCGGCACAGAGAGCCTGGCCGACCTTCAGGCGCGCTTCGATCGCGAAACGAACGGGGTTCGCAAGGCAAAATTAATTGAAAAACTGGGAGACGCACAACTTGAAGAAGCGCGCCGGGCCGGAAAAGCCGGCGACTATAACGCGGTGGGCATGACGCTCGAAAAATACCGGGACAATGTTCGCGCCGCGATCGAGGCGTTGAAGAAGCAACACCCGGATGCCGAAAAGCAATCCAACGGTTACCGGCAACTGCAGATGCACGTGCGGAAGGGGATTCGCGAGGTTGATGAAACACTGCTGGTATCCCCCGAGGACTACAAGCCCCCGCTGCAGATCGTCCGGCAGGATTTGATTGCCATGGAGGAAGAGCTGCTGAAAATGCTATTTCCCCACCGGCCTGCGGAGCACGCGGCTACGCCTCCAGCGGAGAAACAACCATGAAATTCAAAATACATCTTCTTCTCCTGGCTTTCTGCATGCTGGCCGCGCCGCCGCTCGTTCGCGCGGGGACCCTGCAGCAGAAGGACTATCTTTCGGCGCTGGAAGCGGACAAGATTCGCGATGCGGAGACGGTCAACGAACGCATAAAACTGTTTCTGACGTTTGCCGACGATCGCTTGAAGAAGTTTCAATATGAGTTGGACCATCCATCCACGAACCGCCACGGCGACATGCTGAATTCGCTCCTGAATGCCTACGCCGGCTGCGTGGACGACGCGGCAGACCTTATCCAACTAGGGATCGAAAAACAGGAGAATATTCGGCAGGGAATCGACATGATGACTGCGCGCACGAAGGAATTTCTCGTCGTGCTGGAGAAACTGTCCAGCGAAGGGGCGGAACGAGAACTCTATAAAGACAATCTCGCCGACGCGATCGAGGGCACGCGCGACGCCATGAATGACGCGGAAAAGGCGAAAAAGAAAGTCGCGCCTCCGCCGGTGCGTAGGAAGAACTGATGGTTTTCAGTTGTCAGTTTTAAGTTTTCAGTAAGAGAAGAGGGATGGTTTGTTTATTTCCGGGTTTCTCGATGCTGAACGGTGCCAGCTGTTGGATTTGGGTTCTTAGCTGGAGAAAAGAGATGGTTTAATTATTGGCAGGTTCGTCGAGGGCGCATGTTGCCGGTTGTTAGTTTTGAGTTCCTAGTCGGAGGTGGGATTGGTTCATTCATTGCAGGGTTACTCGATGCGGAATATTGCCAGTTATGAATTCTGAGTTCTTAGTCAGAGAAGAAGGTTGGCTTTATTGTTTTTGGGTGGAACGAAGGCGGTAGTTGTCAACAGGGATAGAGAAGTAGAAGGAAAAGGTTGGGAAGGTAGGGCTCGCAATCAATTGGAACTCTCCAGGAATTCAATGAGCGTATGAGATCGAAGAGAGATAGAAATGGTCTTGTTCCGGGAGGGAGCTCCCTGTTTCAGCGGGTGTACACGCGACTGGGTTGCGATGGCCGGCCGCCGCGCTTCCGAGTGGAGTTTTATCCCTATGCCAGTCTGGTGCTGACGATTCGGCGCCGGGAGGAAGTCGTTTACGTTCGATTCTCCGACCTCTTGCGGCGAGCGCCGCCGGCCGTTCTGGAAGGCGCGGCCGCACTGCTACTTGCGCGCGTGTATCGGCGCAAAGCCTCCGGGGCGCTCACCGAGGCTTATCTGGAGTACGCGCGCTCCGATCGCACGCGCAGCCGCATGAACCAAATGCGCCGCGGGCGCGTTCGCCTGGCCGCGACGAACCCGCGCGGAGACCATTTCGATCTGGACAGACTTTTCGATGAGCTGAATGGAAAATACTTTGAGGGGCAGTTGCAGCGCCCGCATATCGGATGGAGCACGCGGAGCTGGCGGCGGCAATTCGGCTGTTACGATCCCGGACCAAAACAGATTCTGCTGAATCGCCGGATGGATCGTCCGGGAATTCCGACGTGCGCGGTGGAATATGTATTGTTTCACGAGATGCTGCACGTGAAGCACCCGACTCGCCGCTCGGGCTGCAGCATGGTGTCTCATTCGCGGGAATTTCGAGAAGAAGAGAAGCGCTTTCCGGAATTCAGGCGCGCGCGGCGCATCCTGGACCGGCTTGCGCGCTGATGTGAGTGGCCGGGGAATCCCGGGGCTTCATTTTCTTTTTTCTTTTTCGATTTCCTTGTAGAGTTTATCGATTTTCTTGCGCACTTTGTCGCCATCTTCGGCGTGCGGGTATAGAGCCAGGTAGCGCTGGTAAGATTTGATGGCCTGTTTCTTCAGGCCCTTTTTCTCCTGGGCTTCCGCCAAGAATCGAAACGGGATGGCGTAGCCAGGTTTGGCCAAGGTGGCGTCCTGAAAACGGTCGATGGCCGCGTCCAAATCGCCCTTCTTCATATAGTACTGGCCCACTTCGAGATCTTTTTCCGCGCGCAGTGGATCCCAGGCGGGCTGGTCGGGTGCGTTTTGCGTGGCGGTGTCTTTCTTTTGCTTGGCGGAGGACTTTGGCGGCGGAGCAGTTGGCGCGTCGGCTGGTTTTGATTTTGAGGAGGACTCCGGTTGCGGTTCCTGCGCGCGCGCCTGCCACGCGGCAAACAGCAGGGAAACTGCGGCGAGAATTGGAATTGTCCGGCAGAATCTCATGCCTGTCACAGAGGTCTCCCTGTACTCCGATTCCGTCTAGTGCCGTTCCAACTTTTTGTGACTAAATTTCGCGCAAATCGTTTTCAGCGAATTGGCCGACTCGAAAGTTTCAGCAGCTTGCTTCCTTTAGTTGGAACGGCACTAGTATGATGGAAGTCGTCTGGCGATTGTAAAGTTGTGTTTTGAGCTCCCATGGAACCCCGCGAAAAAGCCGCGCAGCTTCCGGAAAGCCCGGGCGTCTATCTCTTCAAGGATGCCGGTGGGACGGTGCTCTATGTTGGCAAAGCGCGCAATCTGCGCAGCCGCGTGCGTTCTTACTTTCTGGAATCGCGCTGGATCGACGCCAAGACGGGATCGCTGGCGCGAGAGATCGCCGATCTCGAGACCATTGTGGTGGACAACGAGCGCGAAGCTCTGGCGCTCGAACACAACCTCATCAAGCAGTATCGCCCGAAATTCAACGTCGTCCTGCGCGACGACAAGACGTATCCGTATATCAAATTCACGGCGGCGGAGAAATATCCTCGCGTGTACTTCACGCGGCGCATCAAGAAAGACGGGTCACTCTACTTCGGCCCGTATTTTCCTTCGAGCCTGGCGCGGCGCATCCTTCATTTTGTCCACAAACGGTTCCTCGTTCCTTCCTGCACCGTGGATTTGACGCGCAGCCACCCGCGGCCTTGCCTGCAGTATTACATCAAGCGGTGTCTTGGGCCCTGCGTGGCCGGGCTCACGACGGACGAACGCTATGCGGAAGCCGCGCGCGATGTGCGGCTGTTTCTCGAAGGGCGCCGGCACGATTTGATCAAGAGTCTCGAAGAGCGGATGGCGGCAGCGGCGGAGAAGGAACTATTCGAACAGGCGGCCGCGTACCGCGATTTGTTGCGGACGCTGGAAGACATCGAAGAACGGCAGCGCATCGCCGCGGCACAGGGAGATGACACCGATGTTCTTGCATACTACGCCGAACCGCCGCTGGTCGCTGCGGACCTTTTCCACTTGCGGGGCGGGCGGGTAGTGGATCGCCGCGAATTCTACTGGGAAGAGCTGGAGGAATTTGATCCGCAGGAGTTTGTGCCTTCTCTTCTGAAACAGCTCTATCTGGAAGCGGAATATCTGCCGAAAGCGATTCACGTCTCGGCGGATTTTGAGGATCGCGAATTGCTGGAGGCGACGCTGACGGAGCGCGCGGGACACAAAGTGGAAATCTTCACGCCGCAGCGCGGGACCAAGCGGGCTTTCCTCGATCTTGTGGAGAGCAACGCGAAGCATTCGTTTGAACAGCGATTCCGGGTTTTGAAGCCGACATCGAAAGTGATCGGCGAAGCGTTACAGAATGCGCTCAATCTGGCAGAAGAGCCACGGCGCATTGAGAGCTTCGACATTTCGCACATTCAGGGAACGGACACCGTCGCGTCCATGGTTGTTTGGGAAAAGGGGCGCATGAAAAAATCGGACTACCGCAAATTCATCATTCGTGGAAATGAAGGGCGCGGCGAAGAGGCAGCCAACGGAAATCTTCAGTGGCAGAACGACGACTTCGCCAGCATGCGCGAAGCCGTCGGCCGGCGGTATCGCCGCTTACAGGAAGAAAAAAAGGAACTTCCCGGACTGATTCTGATCGATGGCGGCATCGGGCAGCTCCGCGCTGCGGCGCAGGCGCTCGAATCGCTGCAGATCATCAATCAGCCGGTCGCAAGCATCGCGAAAAAAGAGGAGATTCTTTACATTCTGGGTCAGGAAGATGAGCCGATCGTGTTGGAGCGACATTCGCCAGTGCTGCACCTGATTCAGCAGATTCGCGATGAGACGCACCGTTTTGCGGTCACGTTTCACCGGCAGCGGCGCGGGAAACGGCAGACGCAAACGGCGCTCAGCGAAATTCCCGGGGTGGGCGCAAAGACGGCGCAGAAACTATTGAAGGAATTTGGGAGCGTTGCCAATATTCAGAGGGCGGGGCTGGAAAAATTGAGCAGCGTTATTTCGCGGACGAGTGCGGAGAAAATTCTGAGCCAACTGGGGGCTTCGAAGCCGCAGTAACCAGTTGGCGGGAGCATAGCGGTTAGGCGGCATTGCGCGCCGCTCAGTGCTATGCTACGGTTTCTGTGGAGGTTGCTATGGCGGACAATGTGGGTTCCAAAGTGACGTATTTCCTGGTAGGGCTGGGAGTCGGAGCGCTCGTCGGTATTTTGTTTGCGCCGAAGACTGGAGAAGAGACGCGCGATTTTCTGTCGAAGAAGGCGGATGAGGGCAAGGATTACGCCCAGAAGAAGGCCCGCGAACTGCGGGAACGCGCGGATGAATTGATCGAGCGCAGCAAGGAAGTGGCGGTGCGCAAAAAGGATTCCATCTCGGCGGCCGTGGAAGCCGGACGCGAAGCGTATCTGCGCGAATCGAAGTCCTAAGGGCTCGGTAAGGCGTTAGCGCGGGGTTCCGTCTCTTATCGGGGCGGGTGGGGCAGCTATGCAATTGTGGCTCGAAATCTTCAGTCTTGTGGCGGCGGCTGCACTTGTTGTGCAGGTCGTAATCCTCACGGCATTGTTCTTTCAACTGCGGCGTACGACCGAAAATGTGAATCGCCTAGTGGGCGATCTGCACTCCCGAGTCGGCCCGATTCTGACGCGCGTGCAGATTCTCCTGGACGACACGCAGCCGAAAATCTCCAGCATGGTGAACGATGCCTCGCACGTCGTGTATTTGGCGCGCGGGCAGGCGCAGAAGATTGACCGCGTGTTCACGGACGCCGCGGACCGGCTTCGCGGGCAACTGGTGCATGCGGATCGCATCCTGACGGGGACGCTCGAGGCCGTGGAGGACGCGGGCTCAAGGTTCAAGCACAGCTTCTGGCGGCCGGTGCAGAAGGCGTCGGCGCTAGTGCAGGGAATCAAGGTCGGACTCGATCTATTGCGCTCGCGGCGGAAGAAGGGTCCCAGCGGCGACGAACCGCGCGAACAGCAAGAAGAAGAACTCTTTATTTAGTCGACAGTTGACAGTTGAAAGTTAAAAGTAACGCAGTAGAACTTTGAAAGTTTGCCGTTTGTTCCTTCCTTTTTATCTTGCCACTTTTCTTGCTTTATGCCTCTTTTGCGGATGACATTCGGTTTTTGTCTTCGCTGCTTGAACATTGAGAAAAGATTTCGGCGGTGTAGAGCAATTGATGCTAGCGGATCCAGCCGCCGCCGAGGACGATGTCGCCGTCGTAGAAGACGGCGGCCTGGCCGGGAGTGATAGCGCGCTGCGGCGCGTCGAAGCTGACGCGCGCGGTGGTCGCGTCCAGCGGCTCGATGGCGGCGGGCGCGGGCTCGTGCTTGTGGCGGATTTTGGCGTAGGCGCGAAGCGGTGCGGACGGCCTAGCGCAGGAAATCCAATTCACGCCTTCGACGTCGCATACCGTCTTTCGGAGGAGATCGTCTTCGCCGACGACGACGCGGTTCTTTTCCGGATCAATCGAGAGAACATAGAGTGGCTTGCCGGCGGCGAAGCCGAGACCCTTGCGCTGTCCGATCGTAAAATTGTGAATGCCGTCGTGGCGGCCCATAACGTCGCCGTTCTCGTTGACGATTTCGCCTTCGCCATTTTGCAAAGAAATTCCGCGCTCTTGTGAATACGCCTGGATGAATTGCACGTAGTTGCCGGCGGGCACAAAGCACAGCTCCATGCTTTCCGGCTTTTCAGCGACGGGCAAATTCACACGGCGGGCCAGGGCGCGGACTTCTTCTTTGGTGAGTTCGCCGAGAGGGAAGTCGCTGTGCGAAAGCTGTTCTTGCGAGAGTCCCCAGAGGAAGTAGGATTGATCCTTGGTTTCGTCGCGCGCGCGCAGCAATTCCCAGCGGCCGGTATCGCCGTTCTTGCGAATTCGCGCGTAGTGACCAGTGGCAAGACGCTCGGCGCCGATCTGGCGCGCCATGCACAAGAGCGGCTCAAATTTCACATCGGTATTGCAGTTGGTGCAGGCAATGGGCGTGCGGCCGGCGAGATAGTGGTCCACGAAGGGACGCACAACACGAGCCTCGAACTGCTCCTCGAAGTTCACAACGTAGTGCGGAAAATCCAGATGCTGCGCCACGGCCTTGGCGTCATACACGTCATCGAGCGAGCAGCAGCGGTGCTGCGCGGGGCCATTGCCTTGAAGTTCGGGGAGACGGCGCTGGTTCCAGAGTTGCATCGTGAGGCCGACGACGGGGCGGCCCTGCTGCTGCAAGAGAGCGGCAACGGCCGAAGAGTCGACGCCGCCGGACATGGCTACGGCAACGAGGCCGCGCTGGGTTTCGGCGCGCTCGGGGAGGGTGTCGAATTGGGTGGCTACGCTCACGTTGACAATCTCATTTTAGTGCGTTCGGCTTGCGAGCACAATAGATCGGATCTCAACACAGAGCTCACGGAGATCACAGAGTTACAAGGACAAGAGAAAAGAAAAACAGCGAAACGCAGAGACACAGAGTGCGCAGAGACAGAGCAGGAAAGAATTCCCGGGGAGGGCGGACTATTCATGGACAGCGGCCTTTTGGTAGGTCGGAGAAAGTTCGCGGAGCTGGGCGACGGCGGCGGGGACCACGCTCAAGGCAAAATCAATCTCCGCGGAAGTGGTGTAGCGGCCGAGGCTGAAGCGGAGGCTCGCGCGGGCTTCTTCCGGCGGCAATCCAATCGCTGTAAGCACGTGCGATGGCTCGACGGCGCCGGAGGAACAGGCGGCGCCGGTTGAACAGGCGAGACCTTTCAAGTCGAGAGCAATGAGGAGCGCTTCGCCCTCGACTCCAGGAAACATAAGATTTGTGGTATTCGGAGTGCGTGGTGCAGCGCCGCCGTTCACACGCGACTGGGGAATGCGGTGCAGCAGACCTTGCTGTAATTTGTCGCGAAGCGCGGAAATGCGCCGGGTGTCCTCTGCGAGGGACTTACGGGCGATTTCCGCGGCCTTGCCGAGTCCCACGATGCCGGCGACGTTTTCTGTCCCCGGGCGGAAGCCGCGCTGATGATGTCCGCCGTACAAAAGTTGCCGCAAGCGCGTTCCACCGCGCACGTACAGGGCGCCGATTCCCTTTGGCGCGTAGAATTTGTGCCCGGAAATGGAGAGGAGATCAACTCCCAAGGCATTGACATCAATCGGGATTTTCCCCGCTGATTGCACGGCGTCGGTGTGGAAGTAGACGTCAGCTTCTCTGGCGATGCGGCCGATTTCTTCAAGTGGCTGGACCGTCCCGAGCTCATTATTGGCGTGCATCATGGTGATGAGAATTGTTTCCGGCCGAATGGCGCGGCGCAGCTCCGCGAGGTCGATCAGTCCCTCGCGATCGTGCGGCAGATAGGTGACGCGCACGCCTTCTTTTTCGAGAGCTTGGCAGGCGTTGAGGACGGCTTCGTGTTCGACGGCCGTGGTGATGATGTGAGGAGAAGCGTTAGCATTTCTCGAAGAGGAGACAGGCAAGAATGCCTGTCCCACAGCCCCGAAGATGGCGTGATTATCGGATTCGGTGCCGCCGCTGGTGAAGACGATTTCCTGGGGGCGGGCGCCTATGAGCGTGGCGACTTGTTCTCGCGCTGTTTCGACGGCGGCAGACGCGGTTCATGGTACTGGTTTCAGGATAGCAGGAGAAGGAATTCGGGGTACAGGGCAAGTGCGGCGACTGCCGGGCAACACTCCACGGGTGGTAGAAAATGGCCCCGACTTTGCCAAAAGATGGAAAAGCCGGGGCCAATTTATTTCGGATTCAATGCTGGTTTATTTGGGTCTTGAGCAATCCATCGTTGGTTGGCAGAAGACACGTCTCAACGTCTTATCGTGCTGCCGCGGATGAGGGGGAAGTCCGTGATGGCAGCATGAGTTGGAGGAAATCGCGAGGGTTGGACTAAGCCCCTGCGGCGCGGGTTGTGCCCACGAGCTTTGCGGCTTTGACCAAACCCTGCTTCAGGGTGGCCAATTGCTGGGTTTGGGCCCGGGCCGACTCCAGCCCATTCACGACAAAGGCAAGCTCGGCTATAGAGGTCCAACCCGGGTTATGGATGATTCTCCATAATTCATCCAATTCGTCGGTGTTGGCCAGAGCGGCATGACTGGTCTTGAGCGCCTGGATGTGGGATTCGAGTTGGTTCAGTTCATGTTTTTCCATATACGTTCACCTCATGCAAGACGTGGACTGCCCGAGTCTTCTTGGTGACACAATCCGCCACTGCACCGGCGGAGCAGTGCCTCATGGAGACGGTCCGGCTAGATTCTGCGACTTGTCTTTCGATACGTAGTGATTTGTAGGAGGCATGCGTTACATCGAACGGGTTTTCCGACCTCGCTGAGAGGCGAACGCACGGCGGAAAGATGGGTGGGTGTACTGTTCAAGGTCAAATTCAATGTCGCCACACCTTCGTGGTACAGTCCTCGTTTCGGGCGCCCGCCGCGCACTGCATGTGACCCAGGGAGGAATGAAGTGGCGTACAGGGATCTGCGGGAGTTTGTCGGGAAGCTGGAGAAGGAAGGGGAGCTGAAGCGGATTCGCGCGGAGGTGGACCCTGTTTTGGAAGTTGCCGAAGTGGTGCAGCGGGTCATGCGGGGCAAGCAGGACGGACATGGAAGACAAAGCGGACAGGCAGGAATGCCTGTCCTACAGAACCCGGCGCTCCTGTTCGAAAAACCGAAGGGGTCGCGGCATCCCTTGCTGATCAATGCGTTTGGAAGCGTGCGGCGGATGGCGCTGGCGTTTGAAGTGAATGACCTGGACGAAGTTGCGGAGCGCATCCAGGGATTCCTGAAAATGGAGACGCCGCAGGGATTCTTCGACAAGCTCAAGATGCTGCCGAAACTCGCGGAACTTGGATCGTTTTTTCCGAAGAGCGTGAATTCCGGCCCTTGCAAGGAAGTGATTCAGAAGGGAAGCGACGTCAACCTGTTCGACTTCCCTATTCTGAAATGCTGGCCGCAGGATGGCGGGCGCTTCATCACATTTCCGCTGGTATTTACGAGGAATCCGGAGACCGGCAAGCGAAATGTCGGGATGTACCGGATGCAGGTGTACGACGAGCGGACGACGGGAATGCACTGGCAGACGCAGAAACACGGAGCGGAGCATTTTCGGCGGGCGCGGGCGAAGAATCCCGAGGGACGCATTCCCGTTTCGGTAGCCATTGGAGCCGACCCGGCGACGGCGCTGGCAGGGATGCTGCCGATTCCGCCGGACCTCGATGAGATGATGTTTGCCGGTTTCTTGCGGCGCGAGCCCGTGGAGATGGCGCCCTGCGAGACGAACGACCTGGAAGTGCCCGCCAACGCCGAGATTGTGCTGGAGGGCTACGTCAATCTGAATGAGATGCGGACAGAGGGGCCGTTCGGCGATCACACGGGCTTTTACTCGCTGGAAGGGGAGTATCCAGTATTTCACGTGGAATGCGTCACGCGCCGCAAAGATCCGATCTACTTGACGACGGTGGTGGGGCCACCGCCGCAGGAAGACTTCTATATGGGATACGCGGTAGAGCGCGTGTTTTTGCCGGTGATGAAGATGCAGTATCCGGAAATTGTGGATGTGGCCATGCCCGCCGAGGGAATTTTTCACAATCTGATGATCGTGGCGATTCGAAAGTCCTACCCCGGGCATGCGCGGAAGATCATGAATGCGATTTGGTCGCTGGGGCAGGCGATGTTCACGAAGGTGATCGTGGTGGTGGACCACGACGTGAATATCCACAATTATAATGAAGTGGTCTGGAAGACGCTGTGCGCGCTGGATCCCGAGCGCGATGTGCAGTTTGTACTAGGCCCGGTGGATACACTGGATCACGCGGCGCGGATGCAGGACTTCGGATCGAAGATGGGCATCGACGCAACGCGCAAGTGGCCATCGGAAGGATTCACGCGGCCGTGGCCGGATGAGATCTTGATGGACGAAGCCACGAAGAAACGGGTCGATGCCCTGTGGAAATCGCTGTCGCTCGATAAGGATTGAGGCTGAAATGAATGGCTCGCAAAGCCGGCGCGTTGCCAGACAGGATCTGCAGTACGAGCGGAGCGCAAGAAGATGCCTCTGCAGGCTTGAAAGTCCGAGTAGTAGTTGCCCAGAGGAGAGTATTGGTTTCAAAGGATAACCGTCCCTGCGGACAGGGGGAGGAGCGTGCAAAAATCACAACTAATTGTGGCATCAGCTGGCAGCGCCCACAACATGAGTGGGTGCCACCGGTCAATACCCCCCAAACTGCCTACAACTACCCGTATTCTTAGGACAACAGCCCTATAGATTCCCTTGACGCTCGGACTGCTAGGATGTCATAAAGCTTCCACGGGCTGCATTCC
>WNFA01009882.1_pt1 | contig 12775 bp, 12 predicted proteins | sample 5400481 | NCBI WGS metagenome assembly WNFA01 (sample SAMN13153340, study PRJNA577476) | soil metagenome | isolation source: 120 cm saprolite under Douglas fir tree site 2 hole 1 replicate 2 | place: USA:California | collected 2015-04-18 | reverse complement strand
AGCCACCGTCCGCGAGAAGCTGCCGTCAAAAGGCCCAATGGGACCGCAATCAGCCAGGTCAAGAGCATTGCGGTTGCAGCGAGCAAGAGCGTATTTTTTGCGCGCGCCCAGAGGAGCGGCGCGACCGGTGTGTTGTAGGCGATTGAGTATCCGAAGTCTCCGCGGACTACCGCTGCCATCCATCGCGCATATCTCACCGCCAGCGGTTGATCCAGTCCGTATCGCGCGCGTAATGCAGTAATGGTCTCAGGCGAAATCTGCGGATTGAGCCGCATCTCGTCAAAGAAGCTTCCAGGCGCCATTTCTGTAAACAAAAAGCAGAGAGCCGAAACTCCCAACAGGAGCAAACCTGCGCGCAACAATCTCCGGCCCAGGTATTTCATCCGGAGACTCCAAACATTTCTGCATAATTCTTCTGAAAGGTCCTGGCCGATGCCAGCAGCGCCTTGGTTGCCGGGTGATTAGGACTCGAAATCACCTGCGGAGTCGAACCCTGCTCGACAATTTCCCCCGCCGAAATCACGGCAATCGCGTCGGCCAATCGCGCCACCAGCGCAATGTCATGAGAGATGAAGAGATAGGTGAGCGAATGCGCCGCCTGAAGGTCAAGCAGAAGGTTGGTGATTTGCGCCTCAGTAGAAAGGTCCAGGCCCGAGAGCGCTTCGTCGAGCACTAGAAGTTTTGGCTGCAGCGCAAGTGCCCGCGCGATCGCCAATCTTTGTCGCTGCCCCCCGCTGAATTCCATCACCGGGCGATCAATCGAGCTCGGCGAAAGGCCCACTTCGCTCATCAATTCTTGGGCATGTCTCCGGCGTTCCTCCTGGCCGCCGCGCCCCTGGATCAATAATGGCTCCTCGATGATCTGCGCCGCCGAGAACCGCGGGTTCATGGAAGTGACCGCATCCTGAAAAATCATTTGGATCTCACTCCGGAACCGGTGCAGGTCCCGATTTCCCAGCCGTGAAATGTCTGTGCCGCCCACCCAGATTTGGCCGGCATCGGGTCTCTCCAGCCGGGTCACACAGCGCGCCACCGTGGATTTCCCCGATCCCGAGCTTCCGACTAGAGCCAGCGTTTTCCCGGCGGGTATCTCAAAATCCACGCCGCGCACAGCAGCGATTGGAATGCGCTTTCGCCAAACACCGCTACGCCGCGCGTAGTGCTTACTCAGCCCGCGGACGCGCAGGAAGGGCAGGCTGTTTCCCGCGATGGGCGCGTCAGATCCCATACTTGAAGCAGCTCACTCGGCGAAATGGCTCGGGCGTCAACTCTCGCGGATCGCAGTTCACGCACACCTGCATCCTTTCCGGACAACGCGGTTCGAAGCGGCAACCGGCGCCGATGCGCGTCAAATCGGGGGCCTCGCCAGCAATGACCGGAAATCGCACGCGGCTGGCTTGTGCGTTCACGAAGTACCGCCCCGAAAGACGTACCAACGCTTGCGTGTAGGGATGAAGAGGCCTCCGAAAAATGTCTTCTGTCTTCCCCTCTTCAACCACCCGGCCGGCATACATAACGACAATGCGATCGGCAAATCCGGGAAAGATGGTTGGATCGTGGCTGATCACCAGAAATGCTGTGCCGTCTCGCCTGCGGATTTCAGAGAGGAGAGCGAGGATTTCCGCCTGCAGCGCAGCATCAAGCTTGCTCGTAGGCTCATCGGCAATCACAAGCGCTGGACGGCACGCTATTGCTTGTGCAATCGCAACTCGCTGCCGCTGACCTCCGCTGAGTTGGTGCGGGTGAGCGGAATAGATTTGCTGCGCCCGGTCGAAACCAACTGCCCGCAACAACTCCTCGACATGTTGTCTGCGCTCACTGCCATTCATTTTCATTGCGACATGCGCCCGGACCACCTCGGCGATCTGATCGCCAACTCTTATTACTGGGTTCAGCGCGAGTGCGGGATCCTGTGAAATCAGAGAAATTTCCTTACCTCGAACTTTGCGCAGCTCCGGCTCGGTCAGCGTCAGCAGGTTGCGACCCCGGAACATAACGCTTCCGCTCTCGTACTGGGCGTGAGCCGGCAGCAGGCGGAGGAGTGCCGAGGCAAGCGTGCTTTTGCCGGAGCCGGATTCCCCCAGCACACCCATCACCTCGCCCCGATGTATCGCAAGGCTTGCATGGTCTGAGGCCCAAACCGGCGGAGAGCCTCCGCGCGAATAAGTAATCGTCAGATCGATAGTCTGGACCAGCGCCTCGCTCACATCGATAGCCAACCGCCCTCCTCGATACGCTAAGTCTTACCTACGTGCCAGCGGTTGACAATTGCTCAACCAGGGGCACGCTCGAGCAACCGTTGTTTCGCGTTCGATAGCCGCCAGTGTTACCCTCGGCATCGGAAAGTAAACCAGCGTCCTCTAAACATGCGACGGTGATCCGAGTTGAGGACGAGCCGCGTTTCAAAAGGAGCCTTTTCCCATGGCCGATGCAGTTCCCCAGAATTTTTCCAATCACAAGCGTCTGGATCCGCCGTTCCACTTTTTCATTCTGCCCGTATTTGCCATCACGCTGATCGCCACCATCATCCATCTGGTCAGAAGGCCAGGACCGCATTCCGCGTGGCTGGTCGTCTTCATAGTCGCGGCGATCGTTGCCCTCTTCAAGATCCGCCTTTATACCCTCAAGGTGCAGGACCGCGTCATCCGCCTCGAAGAAAGACTGCGGCTCGCGTCCTTGCTGGACGCCGCCCTTCGTCCGCGCATCGCGGAATTTACGGAAGCGCAATTAATCGCTCTGCGCTTCGCGTCCGATGCCGAACTTCCCGCGCTCGCCGCCCGCGCCCTGAACGAGAAACTCTCCGCCCCAGAGATCAAGAAAGCAGTCCAGCACTGGCGTCCCGACTATTGGAGAGTGTGAACTCGCACAGGGGCGGCTCATGTGGCGACGGCCGCCCCCGGAGTCTGACCTGAGCGAAGTCGAAGGGTCCAGCCTCGTGCAATCTGCCAGGCTGCTCTGCAATCTCAATTACAATTCTGTTTCGGATTGGAGAACGCCATGGCCCTGAAGGTTGGCGATCCGGCGCCGGATTTTGAACTCCCTGCAATTGCCGGCAAACGCCAGATTACGATGCGCTCGCGCGACTATCTCGGCCGCCAGAACCTGGTCGTAGCCTTTCATCCGCTCGACTGGACTCCGACTTGAGCGGCGCAGGTGCCGGAACTCGACTCCAGAAAAAAAGAGTTCGCGGCGCTTAATGCCCAGGTCCTGGACATCAGCGTAGATTCGATCCCCAGCCACATCGCATGGCGGCGGGAGGAACTTGGCTCCGTCGAGGTTCCTTTGTGCTCGGATTTCTATCCCCATGCCGAGATAACACGCAAATTCGGCATCCTGCGCGAAGCCTGCGCGAAGGCCCGCCGGTTGCGGGTATCAGCGAGCGCGCCGTGTTCGTCGTGGATAAAGCGGGGAAGATCGCGTTTGCGAAGGTTTATCCGATTGACCAGCTGCCGGAGATTGAGGAGTTGCTGGGGGCGCTGCGGAATCTTCCCTAAGGTTTCTGCGTCTCCCAGGTAAACGTGCTAGGTTAATTGCTTGTCCTGGGCGGCACGTAGGGACATTTTCACGCTGGTCAACGTCGAAGGACCGCAAATTTGAGCGGATCAAAGCGCCGCAGTGGCATCCCGCGACCACGAACACTTCGGGAGGTATTCAACTCGATCCCTCAGTGCATTATCAGAAGATCCTCGGTTTTGGCGCCGCGTTCACCGATGCGTCCTGTTACTGGTTTGGAAAACTGAACGCGCAGGAGCGGCAAGCGCTGCTTTCCGAATTCTTCGGACCTGCGGGCCTGCGGCTATCGGTCTGCCGTACTTGCATTGGATCCAGCGACTATTCCACCAGTGCCTACAGCTTTGACGACAGCCCGGAGCCGGACCCGGACCTGAAGAAGTTCAGCATTGAACATGACCGCGGATATATCTTGCCTACGCTGCGTGCCGCGCGCGGCGTGAATCCAGACCTGTACCTCTTCTCCTCGCCCTGGAGTCCTCCCGGATGGATGAAAGCCGGAGGTTCCATGCTGGGCGGGTCCATGCGAAAAGAATACTTCGCTTCGTATGCGGAATACTTCGTGAAGTTTCTGCAAGGCTATTCGGCCGAAGGCGTGAAAATCAATGCGGTCACCATTCAGAACGAAGTCGATACGGACCAGAACGGAAAAATGCCGGCGGCTTTGTGGGGACAGGAATACGAGATTGAATTCGTGAAAAAGTTTCTCGGGCCGGCATTCGAGAAAGCGTCTCTCGACACCAGGATTTGGATACTCGACCACAACTACAATCTTTGGGGCAGAGCTATCGATGAATTGAGCGATCCTGAAGTCAGCAAATACGTGGATGGAATCGCGTGGCACGGCTATTACGGCACTCCGGACGCCATGACGCGAGTCCATGATGCCTTCCCTTCCAAGAACGCTTACTGGACAGAAGGTGGACCTGATTACACCAGCCCCGACTACAGGACGGATTGGGCCAAATGGTCCAACACTTTCAGCGAAATACTGCGGAACTGGGCGCAGTGCATCGTCGGATGGAACTTAGTGTTGGATGAAAAGGGAAAGCCAAACATAGGCCCCTTCCCATGCGGCGGTGTAGTGACCGTTGACTCCAAGACCCATGAAATTATCCATAGCGGGCAATATTGGGCCTTCGCTCATTTTTCCAAAGCGATCCAGCGGGGCGCGCAAGTAATTGCTTCTCACGGGGATTTGCGCGGAGTCGATCACGTGGCCTTTGAGAACCCGGATGGCAGCCGCGTTCTTGTCATCACGTGGGGACCCAAGCGCTGAACCTGACGCTGGATGCTGATTCCGTCACCACCCTGCTTTGGTGACGGCTATCTGAACTTGGCCGGGCTTCGTTCGACTGGACAGCCGTGTGGTGACGGGGCTCTGCCCCGTTCCGGCGGGACAAAGCCCCGCCACCACACAACCGCGAAGGCGGCTGTCCCTACGCGAGTCTTTTTATTCTCCGCCGACCGTGAGGCCGTCGATGCGGATCGTGGGTGAGGCTACGCTGCCGCGGAATTCCAGGTCGCTGCCTATCTCGGAAATATTGCAGAACATGTCTTTGAGATTGCCGGCTACAGTGATTTCTTCCACGGGATAGGCTAGTTCGCCGTTGACGATCCACATACCCGAGGCTCCGCGGGAGTAATCGCCAGTTACTAAGTTTGCGCCGTGACCTAGAAACTCGGTTACATAGAGGCCGTCTTTGATGTCTCCGATTATCTGGTTTGGCGCTTTCGTCCCGGGTTCTAAGAAGTAATTTCCCGGTCCGATTCCCGGCGTTCCTGCGAGTCCGCGGGAGGCGTTGGCGGTGGTTTCGAGACCCAGCTTCTTCGCCGTGTAGGTATTCAGCAGATATGACTTCAGGATTCCGTTCTCAATCACTACCGTGCGGCGGGTGGGTATGCCTTCGCCATCGAAGGGCGTGGTGCCGAAGCCGCCGGGCATGGTGCCGTCATCGACTACGGTGACGTTCGGTCCGGCAATTTTTTCGCCCAGTTTGCCGGCCAGGAATGAGGCTCCGCGATAGACGGAGTCGCCATTCACGCCCTCGAAAATGTGTTCGAGCATGGAGCTTGCGACCATCGGGTCGAGCACCACCGGCACATGCGCAGTCTTCGCCTTGCGCGCGCCAAGGCGACGCAGCGTGCGGCGCGCCGCTTCTTTTCCGACCTGCTCCGCCGAGTCGAGCTTCGCCAGGCTGCGCGCAACCGAATACCAATAATCGCGCTGCATGCCGCCGTTCGCGTCCTGCGCGATAGGCACCGCCGCGACCGAACAATACGACCGCCGGTATTCGCCGACAAAGCCGTGAGAATTCGCCAGTATCTTTCTGCCGGTGGCGGCGTCGAACGATCCGCCTTCGGAGTTCTTGATGCGAGGATCAGCATCGAGCGCGGCTTTTTCGGCGCGGCGTGCGTACTCGATGCGCTCGGGGCCGGGCAAGGAGTAGACGTCCTCGTGATAAAGATGGAGGTCGCCGGATAGCGATCCGAATTTGCCGGCTTCGGGAATTCCCGCGTGCGGGTCTTCGGAAGTGATTTTTGCGAGTTCGAGGGCTGATTTCAACATGCGCTCGATGCCAGCAGCGGAGAAATCGCTGGAATACGTGCTAGCCGCGCGCTGTCCGAAGAAGACGCGGACGCCGATTGCGCGCGAGCCCGATTCCTTCAGCGTTTCGACCTGGCCGAGGCGCACTACGGTGGAGAATTCGTCGCCTTCGCGGACGACGCACTCGGCGGCGGTTGCGCCGCCGTTCATCGAGCGGCGGACGACGTCCGTGGCGAGTTCTTTGAGGTCGGTTGCGAGCTTTGTTTCAGCGGTTTCTAGTGTTGTCGCCATTTTGAAAATATTGCAGAGGTCAGAGGTCAGATTGCAGAGGTGAAAATCCAAACGTGACCTCTGCAATCTAACCTCTGACCTCTGCAATTCTCTTACTGCATGAATCCGCCGGTTTCTCGCTTCGCAGTGCCGCCGACAGTCATCCGGTCGATTTTAATCGTCGGAATGCCGACGCCAACCGGAACGGCCTGTCCATCTTTGCCGCAGGTGCCGACGCCTTCATCGAGTTTCAGATCGTTGCCGACCATCGAAACTCGCGTCAGCACATCGGGTCCGTTACCGATCAGGGTTGCGCCCTTGATGGGGGCCGTGATCTGTCCGTTTTCGATGAGATATGCTTCCGACGCCGAGAAAACAAATTTGCCGTTTGTGATGTCGACCTGTCCGCCGCCGAAGTTCACCGCGTAAACGCCGTTCTTCACCGAACGAATAATGTCCCCGGGATCATCCTGCCCTGCGAGCATGTACGTGTTGGTCATGCGGGGCATCGGAATGTGCTCGTAACTCTCGCGGCGTCCGTTGCCGGTATCGGCCAGGCCCATCAGCTTCGAGGAAAGTTTGTCGCTGAGATATCCCTTCAGAATCCCGTTTTCGATCAGCACGGTTTCCTGCGTCGGCTGGCCTTCGTCATCCACGTTCAAGGAGCCACGGCGCCACGGCATCGTGCCGTTGTCGACCACCGTGCATTTCTCACTGGCCACTCGTTTGCCGATCAGGCCGGCGAATGCCGACGTCTTCTTGCGATTGAAGTCCGCCTCCAACCCGTGACCTACCGCCTCGTGCAGCAGAACGCCGGGCCATCCCGGACCGAGCACGACTTCCATGTCGCCCGCCGGAGCTTCGCGCGCGTCGAGTTGCAGAATCGCCTGGCGCGCGGCCTCTTTGGCAAAAAACTCAGGAGTTTTGTCGCCAAAAAAGAAGTCGAGCGCCACCCGCCCGCCGCCGCCCGAGCTGCCACGGCCCGAACTCGCTTCCGTCTTCGCGATGCATGAAACATTCATGCGCGCCAGCGGCTGCGAGTCTTCCGCAAAGGTGCCGTCGGAGCCGACCACCAGGATGGTCCTCAGTTCGTCGGCATAGCTGGCGCGTACTTCCTTGATCCGTGGATCGTATCCGCGAGCGGTTCGATCGGCGCGCATCAGCAGTTCAACCTTGGCGGTTATGTCCGCGTCGACCGAAGGCAATGCGACGGGGTACAAGCTGCGGGCCGGTTTGTGCTGAAATCCGGCGACCGTCGTCTTGGCCGGCGCGCTCGCGATCAGCGCCGCAGTGCGGGCAGCATGCAGAATCCGTTGCGGAGAAAGATCGTCGGTGTAGGCATATCCGGTGCGCTCGCCGGAAACGACGCGTACGCCGCAGCCTGCCGAGATTCCCTGCGAGGCGGATTTCACGAGCGACTCGTCGACCATCAGAGAGGTCGAGGTCAGGTATTCGAAATAAAGGTCGGCGTAGTCGCCGCCGGCTGAAAGCGCCGCGGCTAGATAGATCTCAAGATCGTGATTTGTAAGACCGTAGTGTTCGAAGAAGAAGCGTTCCTGATTGGCAGTCACCATATTTTGATGCCCTTGGTTTTGCAAACGACTCGCAGCGCGATTCTGCCCTCCCGTAGAGACGCTGGCTTACCGCGTCTAAGAGCACCACGACTGCTGACTGGATTATCCCATGAACGGAACGCCGATAGCATCACGAGCAGTATCACGGAAGGCTGCGCCGCGCCGAAGCGAAACCAAACAATTGCGCCGTCCAGCGATCACTGACGCGGGGGCGGGTCGGGCGAATAATTCTCGTCACGTGACCCCTGACTCGCTAAGCCAGATGCTCGCAGACTTCCTCGAAGGCGCACGCGCTGCGGTGGTGGTGGAGGACGGCGCCATCGTGTTCGATCTGGCCGAGTCGAAATATTCGATTTCCGGCGAATACCACAAGTGCCTGCTGCATCTGTGGTCGAGCGAGCGGAATCTCGTGCGGCGCGTGCTCGATGCGGAAGTAAAGACCACCACGCTCCGGTTGCAGGTGCAGCGCATGGGCCAGAACCGCCCCACCCGGCTGGACTTCTGCCGCGATCGCGATCGGCGCTCGCCCGCGGCGCGGCGCGCGGCGCGCGGCGCCTACGCGCCTCGCCTGCGCCGGGCGCTCGAGAGAAATTTTCCCGGCTGGACCGTCGTCCGGCTCACCACAAGCATGGATCTCGAACACTCCTTTGGTCCGGCCTACCTGCGCGGGTTGCTGCGCCAGGGACAGCGCGCCCTTGCCATCGTGGGAGTGAACGACCAGGAAACGCAATCGACCGTCGATAGCGCGCTGACCTGCGGAATTCTTTGGCTCGAGGCGTGCCGGCTGGCGCAGCAGGAACGCCGCGTGGTCGAAGGGCTAGCGATGATTGTGCCAAACGGCATGTCGACTCTGACCCGGCAGCGCATGGCGCATCTGCATCCAACGGCCGCGAAGTGGAGTTTGTATGAATTCGACCAACGGGAGGATGCGCTCGTCCCCGTGGACACCAGCGATCGCGGCAACTTGGCAACCCGGTTGGCCCATTCGATCGATGAAGTCCTGGCGCGCGATCGCTTCGCGGATTCCATCGCGCGCATTCGCGGCATCCTTCCGCAGTCCGAAGTCGTGGTGCTGTCACCCGCGTCGATCTCATTCCGGTGCCATGGCCTCGAATTCGCCCAGGCCCGGATTGCGCACGACCCCCGAAACTTCCTAAGCGGCGAGGAAATCGTTTTCGGCGTGGGGCCGGAAGAGCGCGTTCTCAACTCGGAAAACGAAACGCAGTTTGCCGATCTGGTGCGGCTGGCAGCGGCCGTCCGTAACCAGGGCGGTCCCAAGAACCACGCGCTGTGGCGAATGCATCCCGAGCGTTGGCTGGAATCGCTAGTCGTCGGCAACATTGTGGCGCTCGACAGTCGTCTGCGGCCGGAACCGGTGTATGCCCAGGTGCCCGCGTTCGCGGCGGCGGATCGAGCGATGATTGACATTCTGGCCACAACTCGCGAGGCCCGCCTTGCCGTCATCGAACTCAAAGCCGACGAGGATATCCACCTGCCCCTGCAAGGCGTGGATTACTGGTCGCGCGTCGGCTGGCACCAGAGCCGCGGAGAGTTTGCGCAATTCGGTTATTTCCCCGGACAAGAGATCTCGCCGCAGAAGCCTCTACTCATGCTGGTCGCGCCCGCTCTGCACGTCCATCCCACAACCGACACGATCCTGCGTTATCTTTCACCGGAGATCGATTGGGAACTGCTGGGAATCGACGAGCGCTGGCGGGAAGAGATCAGGGTTGTGTTCCGCAAGAAGCCGGTGCGCACGCCAGTTCGGTCAGCGATTTCAGCTTGATACGCCCGCTCAGATTCCAATGCTCTTCCGCAGCATTACCAGTTGTCCGAGGTGATACGCATTGTGGTCGGCTACCAGCAGCGCCTCACGCAAAATCGTTTGCCCATCGCCCCAGGGGATGCGGGCGTAGAGATCAACTCTCCGGTCGGCGACGAGCCGCTCAATCGCCCGCAGGTCTTTCTTGAATGCGGCCATACTCGCGGTCCATGCCTTCTCGTTCTGGGGCGCTTCCGACGCAGGCCAGTATCCTTCGGGCCATGCCGACGAAACATGCTTCGAGTTGCGGCTGAACTCTAGGATGTCCCACTGGGCGAGGCGCATGTGCTCGAGCAGCATCCAGGCGGTGTGAGGGAAGTTCGCGACTTTGACTCCGGCGAGTTGCACGGGCCAGTCGCCCATAGCGGCGTCGAAGGTGACGTGCGCTCCGCCGTCTCGCAGCAGGTAGAGCAGGTGATCGCGGAGGGATTTGTCCCGCGGATCGGATGGCCTGATTCTCTTGACAACGCTCTTTTTGCGGGAGCCCTTCTTCTTCATTGTTCCCCTCGCTGCTTAGATTGGACCGGATCAGACTGGACCGGATTAGATTGGACCGGAGCCACCGGCGTCGCAACCGGTGTGGTTTCCGGCGCTTCTCCCCGGTACACGCGTCCGATCCCCCGTACCAGCCGCCGCATCGGCAGCTCTCCCCGGGCATCGGCAAAGAAGATTTCGCCCGCTCGTGTCCCGCGATAGCACCAGCGCTTCAGGATCGCCAGGTGCTCCATGCGCTCGATCGCGCTGCCCGGTTTGGCCACCGGGAATTCCGATAGTGCGGCCAGTATGCGGGCTTCCATGGATTGCGATTTCGTGTGCTCCGCGCCGGAGATCGGAAACTCGAGCGGCCCCGCGATTGCGCCACCGTCAACCCGGAACAAGGCCACGCTCTCCGCCTTCGGGGACTTCGGCGCGGACTTTTGCACGGACTTCTGCACGATTATGGCGTGCGACTGGTCAATCCGGCGGACGAATTCCGGTAGTTGCTGCAGCACCGGAGCGAGTTTGTCGAGCCGCGCATGAATGGCCGCGGCCGCCTCGAATTCCATTTTCGCCGAAGCGCCATCGCGCTCGTCCGCCATCTGCCGCTTCAGCGATTCGCCGCGCGAGTCCAGAAAATCCTCGACCCGCACCACCTCGGTGCGGTACTCGTCATCGGTACAACCGCGAAAGCAAGGCGCCAAACACATCTTCATCTCGGAATAAACGCAGCCGGGAAACTTCGGATCGGGATGAAGGTCCTCCACGCAGCGCCGCATCTTGAAGAAGTCGAGCGCGTCATTCATAAACCTCTCCGCCGCCACCCGCGAAGCAAACGGCCCGTAGTAAAGATTCTTTCCGGAAATCCGCCCCAGCCGCGTCGTGATCGAAGCGCGGGGAAATTCGTTCTCCAGATGCAGCTTGACCAGAGGAGCGAAACGCAGCCGCAGGCGATTCGAGTAGGTCTTGGGAAAGGCGGCGCGCAGGATTTGATAGAGGACGAATCCCGATTCGAAGTCGGAGCCGGTCAGCGTGTATTCGATCCAGCGGACGCGATGGCGCAGGTTGAGCCGTCTCGTATGCTCCTCCGGAGCGGAAAGCAAGCGTTGCAGCCGCCGCCGAAGGTTGGCAGTCTTGCTGACGTAGGGCTCGGAGTTGGCGTCCGCGCCGCGCAAAAGAAACACGGCGGGAACGGCAGCTACGGAGGAGAAGACCTCGGCGTCAGCTTCCGGCCGGAACTCGAGACGCTCACTCAGCACACCTGTGATTGTAGTGTGGAATCATCCGAAGCTGGCGCTCTTAAACTTTACCCGGAAGTCATCCCCTTCTACCTTCACGATGCGACACATCTCGTGGAGGCGGGAACGCATGCGTTCCCCGATGCGGTCGCCCAGAGTATCGTCCTTGGCTGCTGCCCGCGCAGTTGCAAAAGACTCAGACATCCTCGGCGCGTCAGGGTCAACAACGCCAGCCGCTGGTTCGTCAGCGAAGTTCGTGGTGATGATCGTGGTGAGGCTGTCGTTGTAACGCGTGTTCAGGATCAAGCGCACCGTATCCCACCGCCACTCAGTCGGTCTTACCGACCCCAGATCGTCGAGCACCAACACTTCCGTCTTAAACACTGGCTGGAGTAACCCAAGCTCGGTAGCTTGCACCGAGGGGTTGTATGAGTCCTGGATCTGCTTCAACAGGTCCGCGTAGTCATAGAAAACGCACTCGATCCCTTTCTCGCGAATCAAGGCTTTCGCGATCCCGACCGCTAGGTGTGTTTTTCCCCGTCCAGCTTTGCCCACCAGCAACAGACCGGCGTTGTTTACCGGGTACTCTTCGACGAACCGGTACGCCGCTAGACGCGCCGACGCAAGACGCAAGTGCGATCCCTCGAACTCGAAGTTCGACAGCTCGCAATGCTCATATCTCTTCGGAATTCGCGCCGCCGCGATCATGGCACCGCCACGCGCCCGCAACTGACAATCGCAGCGCGTCACGCCGCTCTCCGGCGTCCCCGGTACTGGCTTCCATCCCGACCCCGCGCACAGGGGGCAAACTTCGGTCGCTGTTTTCATGATCCTCGGTTGTGTAATTGACGTTGTGTAATTAACTCTGCACCCGAACCGGCCCGCACCGCAACTCGAAACCGTTTCCTCTCTGTGCACATCCTGTGGAGACGAGCGGCGAGTTGTGGAGAACCGGGGAGAACCGACGAAAACCGCGGAAAACCGCCGATCGTCCGATCGTAAATCCAGATCAGAAGCGAAGAATCACTTAGCACTTTCGACTCAGTCTCTAATCACTACACAACCGCTCGCCTCAGGTGTCAAACCCAGCAACTGGCACGTGTTTCCCATTGACATTCCCCTCACATGGGCGAGAATTGCCATCGCCGGTGCTCGCGCTTGAGCTTCCCTCCCCGGCTGATGCGCGGGAACCGTAACGACTAGTGTCAGGAGAGAGCATGAATAAAGCTGATCTGGTTGACCGGATCGCCGGAGCCTGCAACATTTCAAAGGCGCAGGCGACGACCGCGATCGACACCACCGTGGACAGCGTTACAGCTGCCCTTAGAAAAGGGGA
>WNFA01017610.1_pt1 | contig 12776 bp, 11 predicted proteins | sample 5400481 | NCBI WGS metagenome assembly WNFA01 (sample SAMN13153340, study PRJNA577476) | soil metagenome | isolation source: 120 cm saprolite under Douglas fir tree site 2 hole 1 replicate 2 | place: USA:California | collected 2015-04-18 | reverse complement strand
GTGCGGGCTGAGCACGCCGGCGATCATCCGCCAACCGTCGATCCTGCGCAACCTGATCTGCCCGCTGGCCACGAGACTGAAGAGCAGGACCACCGAATTAGTCTCGTCGGTCAGCGGACGAGCGAGAAGACACAGACACCCAGCCAGACGACCGCGAACGCGAGCGGCGAGAAGAGCAGATACCACTTGGAGGAGATGGCGCCGAAGGCCCGGAGGAGCGGGCGGGCGCGCTGCTGGGCGGCCGCCGTGTCGAGGATGGCGAAGCGCGGGTCGCCGGGGTGACGGCGCTGCACCTCGGCGATCTTGATCTGCCACACGTCCTGGAACAACGAGGTGCGGCCGATGGAGACCAACCAGATGAAGCTGAAGATCGCCCCGGCCAGGTAGACGTACCATTGCTCCGGGTGGAGTCCCCCGGAGATATTCACCGCCGACACGAGCAGCGCGTTCACCGCGAGGAGAACCTGCAGCTTCGTCGTCTTGATGGGGTTCTCCTTGGCCCACAGATCCAGCAGGCTCTTGTACGTCTCGTAGTCCAGCTCGACCTGCCGCTCCTGCTCGGTCATGGACATGCACCCGCCTGAGGAGAGATCGTCCGTCCCGGCTCGCCCGCCATGCGGGCATGCTAGCCGAGCGTCGAGTTCGTGCGCAAGCGCTCGCCCGCGCTACGAGTGGCGCGGGCGGTACATGCGGTCGTCGTAGCGGAACTCCCGCTCGATGACCATCTGGACCGCGGCAAACTCCCGGTGGGCGGGATTGATCACCGCGTTCCGCTCCTCGGGCACGAGGGCGGAGGGGACTTGGAGGACCAGCGAGCGGAGCTCGCGCGCCCAGGCCGTCCCGAAGTCCATGCTCGCCGGGGTGGCGGGCACGAGATTCCAGCCTCGGGGAAGCTGGGTCAGGCTGGGCGCCTCGGCGGAGTGCTTGGCGGGCAGCTCGAGCCGCACGAGCACGAGATCGGGCGGCGTGATCCCGGCGAGCTGCACGAACTTCTCCAGGGCGGCAATCGCGATGGTGCCCCCCGCGTAGATGACGGCGGTACCGAGGTGGTTCCAGCGGCCGCCGCTGTCCCGGGCCCCCTGGCCCAGGCGGTCAAGGGCAAAGGGACGCCGCGCGATCCGCCAGACTACCGCCCCCGCCACTACAAGACGCCACCGGCGTCGATCGCGTGGAGCAGTCTCCGGACCTCGCCCGCGCCGGGCTCCGTATCCAGCATCGACAAGGGCGTGGCACCGGCCAGGGCCAGGTTGGCGCTCTTGAGCCAGTGCGTGGCGGCCTCGCGCGCGCCAAAGGTGGCCTGGGCCAGGCGCGTGATGTCGGCCACCCGCACCACGCGCTCGGAGGCCGCGGCATCCAGGTTGCGATTGTCCTTGATCAGCTTGTGCGCCGTGCTCTCGGGCGTGTGCAGGAGGGCGAAGATGACCGCCTTCGGCACCTCGAGGTACGCGACCATGTCGTCGACCACCCGCGCGCCCACGCCGGCGCGGATGATGTCGATCTTCTGAGCGGTGGGCGTCTCCCGGGCGACGAACAGCATGAAAGGGGGGATCTCCTGCTTGGACAACCCGCCTGGGCGCCCGCGGGGCCGTAGCCGCGCATGCCGGCGGGCGGTGCCGGCCCCCGGGGACCGCTTCATGGGCTTGCGTCGCTTGGCCATCGCTGCTCCTTTGTCGGGTCCAGGGTAGCTCTCAAACGAGAGTGTTGCAACTCCTGATGTGTAGCTCGGCAGGTCGCGACCCCTGAGGGAGCCGCCCAGCTAGCTGTCATTCCGCGTCACTATTCGTGACACTCACCGTCAAGCCAGCGTCGGCCACTGTCAGCGAACTGACGGATAAGCTTGCATATCCGTCCCTGGCACCCCCGATGCACTAGAGGCGCGCGAACGCAACTTCACGCCACTCGGCCGATGGGTCGACGGATGGGAGGCCTCAGATGTTAGGGCGAATCGCCGGCGCGGTCAGGTTCAGAGAACCCCTCAGCTTCCACACCTCGTTGCGGATCGGTGGTCCCGCGGAGTTTTTCATCATGCCGCAGGACCTCGATGATCTCCGCTATGCCCTGGCCTTCGCCGAGCAGGAAGACCTCCCGCTCATCGTCATCGGCGGCGGCAACAATCTGCTCGTTTCCGACCGCGGCCTGCAGGCCGTGGTGGTGAAGCTGCAGGGCATTCTCAGCCGCGCGGAGTTTTCCGGCGACGAGGTGGCCGTGGGAGCGGGCATGCCGCTCTCCGCCCTCATCAGAGAAGCCGCCGCGCAGGGCCTGGGCGGCCTCGAGTACCTGGCGGGCATTCCCGCCACGGTCGGAGGCGCCCTGGCCACCAGGGCCAAGACGGCGGAAGGCTCGCTCCTCCAGCACTGCTCCGCCATCTACTTCGTGCATCCCGACGGCACGATGGGCGAGCATCGGGCCAGCGGACCCACGGGCAGCCAGAGCTTCGATCTGCCGAAGGGCAGCATCGTCGTGGGCTGCCGGCTCCAGCTCGAGCGCCGTCCCGCCCCGGCCGTCCAGAAGGCCTTGCAGCATCGACTGAAGGTGTGGAAGGAGACGCAGCCCTTCGCCCTGGCCACCGCGGGCTACGTCTGGAAGAACCCGCCCGGCGATCGCGCGGCCCGCCTCGTCGAGACCGTGGGCCTGCGCGGCAAGCGCGTGAACGGCGCCGAGATCTCGTCGAAGGCCGCCAACCTGATCGTCAACCGTGGCGGGGCCACGCATCACGATGTCCTCGCGCTGATGGAGATGGCGCGCGAGCGCGTGGAGACGCGGCTGGGCATCACGCTTCGCCCCGAGATCAGGCTGGTCGGCTTCCCCGCCGGCGTGTCCTTCGAGCCGCAGCCACTGGAGCTGTCCGCCGCCCGCTAGCTCGACGCTGCTCCTGGCGGGTGACGTGGGCCCGCCAGCTTGCTCATCCGCAACACCTCTCCTGATCGCAAGACCGCTTCCCTCCAAGTTTTCGAATCACTCTGGTCGAAATCGAACGACTCCGGCAAACAGTAGGGACGTTCCGCCAAAGTTACCGTCCGCAGAGGCTTCGCCGCCGAATAACAAACAAGAGCGCCAGTCCAGAAACGCAGAGGAACACTGACTCCGCCTCCGGAACTCTTTTTGTTGCGTAGACTCCGTGAGTCAGGCTCCCGAAGGGATCGAAGATCTGCCACTCGTTCGTGACGCCGTCGCGAAGCGCCAAGACGGCGGAATTGGTCGGCGTGAGAACGTCCGTCTCAACATTGTCGTTGTCGTCAGGGTCGTCGACGGCAGGAAGGGACACACTGAACAGATTGTTGAACTGGCAATCGAGCGGAGCGGCAGGGCGGCAGATCGTTGCCTCAAACGCCGTGAGGAGTCCGGTGTTGGAGTCAATCGTGTAAGAGCCGGTCCAGTTCACCGGGCCGGGAATTGAAGCGTCATCGAACTGAATGATGAAATTGACCGGAGCCGCGTTCGATACGGGAACGAAAAACGCCACCAGCGCGATGGTCAACAGGGTGGCAAGCAGATTTCTGAGGGAGGCGGCATGTCTCAGCATGGCGTGAACCTCCCGGCGGTTCTTGACGGCGTGCACGGTCTCACTTCAGACGCGGATCGAGGGCGTCGCGGAGGCCGTCACCGAAGAGGTTGAAGCCCAGAACGGTGACGAATATGGCCAGCCCCGGAAAGAGCGAGAGCCAGGAGTTGGCCTGGATGAAGGCCACGTTGGCCTTGAGGTCCCAGCCCGTCGAGGGATCACGCACGCCGAGGGCCCGGCACGCCTCGATGTATTCCTTCTCCTTGATGGAGAGCACGCTGCCGCGCACCAGGCGGGCATAGATGGGAATGCGCACGATGGCGATGGCGCCCGTGACCTTCATCGTGCCCAGGACCCCCGCCGTGGGAGTGAAGATCACCATCAGGATGATGGCGAGCAGGTAGATCGGAAAGGCCAGGATGAGGTCCATGAGCCGCATCAGCGTCGCGTCCGTGCGCCCTCCGTAGTACCCGGCCACCAATCCCAGGGGCACACCGACGAAGAGGGCGAGGAGCACCGAGGACACGCCCACGGCCAGCGAGATCCGGCTGCCGTGGATGATCCGGCTGAGCATGTCGCGGCCGAGCTGATCCGTGCCGAGGGGATACTCCCAGCTCGGGCGCTGGAAGGTCCGGGTCTGGTCGGCGGTGGTCGGGCTGTGGGGCGCGAGCACGTCGGCGAAGATGGCCACGACCACCAGCAGGACCACGATGGCCGCCCCCACCAGCGCGGTCTTGTTGCGGCGGAGCCGGCGCAGCCCCTGCGCCATCGGTGACTGCGAGCGCTCGCGAACCGCGGGCCAGGCGACGACGGGCAGCTCGGCCTCGCTGAGGCTGCCCCCGCGAATGGGCTGGCGGGCCATGGGGCCGATTCCGTCGCCTTCCGCCATCGTCGCCTCTCCTAACCCCTTGCAGAATGCTGAAAAGGGTCCAGATGCGAGGCGGCGCCCCGTAGTTCGAGTTGAGCGGCGGCCACCGGCTGACGCGAGACGAGGGCTGAGTCAATTCGCACGCGAGGCGTAGTCTCTCTACGTTCAGCGTGCGGCCGAGGGCGCCAACGAAGCAGATGGGCCTTTTTCAGCATTCTGCTAGGCTCCGTAGCGGATGCGCGGATCCAGGAATGTGTAGGTCAGATCCACGAAGAGGTTGATCACCACGAAGGCGAAGGCCGTGATGAGGGCGAAGCCCTGCACCTGCTGGTAGTCGCGGGCGATGATGGCGTCGATGCCGAAGGTGCCGAGGCCCGGCATGGCGAAAAGCGTCTCGACCACGATGGCGCCGCCGATGAGGAAGCCGACCTGGAGCCCCATCACGGTGACGGTGGGGATGAGGGCGTTCTTCAACGCGTGCTTCAAGACGATGCTCGGCTCGGCCACCCCCTTGGCGCGGGCGGTGGTGACGTACTCGGTGCGGATCACCTCGAGCATGCTGGCACGGAGGAGCCGGGTGAGGATGGCCGCGCGCCCAATGCCGAGGGCGACCGCGGGCATGAGGACGTGCATGGCGTTGCCCGAGAAGCTCACGCCACACACGATCGAGGGGCAAGTGCCGGGCAGGTACACCCAGCCCGAGCTCGGCAGCAGCCCCCCGAGGCCGAAGGAGAAGACCAGGAGGAGCAGGATGCCCGCGAAGAACTCGGGAATGGAGACGCCGATCATGGCCACCGTGGTGGCCGCGTAGTCGGGCCAGCTGTTCTGGCGGACGGCGCCGATGATGGCGGCGGGGATGGCGATGGCCAGGGCCACGGCCATCGACAGGACGATCAGCTCGAGGGTCACGGGCAGGCGGACCAGCACGTCCTGGAGCACGGGACGCCCGCTCAGGATCGAGGCGCCCCAGTCGCCCTGGACCAGCTTGCCGAGCCAGATCACGTACTGGAGAAGGACGGGCTTGTCGAGGCCGTAGGCCTGGCGGACCCGGACGGCATCCTCTTCGTTGTAGGCATCGCCGAGGAGCGACACCACGGGGTCACCGGGGACCGACCGCATCATCACGAACACCACGAAGGTGATCATGAGGACGGTGGGCACGATGTTGAGAAGCCGCTTCAGAAGATAGACGCGCATATCCCGCCCGTTACTTGTCGAGCCAGACCCGGTCGTAGTGCACTTCGAACTCCGCGTTGTACGTGTAGCCCTTCATCCACGGCTGCGCGACCATGTAGAAGGGTGAGCCCGAGATGTTGTTCCAGTACATCTTGTCCGCCATGAACTCCACGAGCTCGCGGGCAATGGCCTTGCGCTTGCCCGCGTCCAGCTCCCGGGCGTAGCGGGCATAGTACTCGTCGACCTTGGGGTCGTTGTGGCGCGGGTGGCTCCACGACGACGTGCTGTTCGACAGGTACGCGTTGCTGTCCAGGGTAATGAGCGAGAGCAGGTCTTCCACGTACATGTCCCACGGCCCGTCCTGGAGCGTGGTGTTCATCCAGGTGACCTTGTCCACCAGCCGGATATTCGCGGTCACGCCGATGCGCCCCATCTGCTCCTTGATGACGGTGGTGATGACGCTGAACACGCTCTTCTCCGTGTTGGTCATCAGCTCGAAGGTAAGCGGCTTCTGGGGGCCGTAGCCGGCCTCGGCGAGGAGCGCCTTGGCCCTGGCCTGGTCGTAGGGACACATGGCGTTGACGTCCACGGTGTCGAGGGTGCCGGGCGGGTTCATGCCGACCCAGGGCGTGGCCTGGCCCTTGAAGGCGATCTTCACGATCTCCTGCCGGTCGATCCCGTAGCAGCCGATGGCCTTGCGCACGCGCAAGTCGCCGAAGATGGGGTGCGGCGCGCGCTCCTTGGACATGGGTTTGCCGTCCTTGGGCACGGTCACCTTCATGGCCGCGAGCATCGGCGTGGTCTCCTTGCCCGTCATGATCTGCGCGCGCGGGTTGTGAGCGCGGAGCGTGTCGACGTGCTCGGGCGAGAAGGAGGCGATGAAATCGATCTCGCCCGCCTTGAAGGCGGCCATCTCGGTCACGGGATCCTTGATCACGCGGATCACGACGCGGTCGAGATAGGGCAGCCCGGGCACGAAGTACTTGTCGAAGCGGTCCATGACGAGCTGGCTGCCCTTGTTCCACTCGACGAGTCGGAACGGTCCGCATCCGATGACCGCGCCGGGCTTGCCCTGCTGGCGCTCCTGCAAGGTGTGCTTCTGGGTCGCGGTGGGGGAATAGAGCACCAGCCCCGTCCGGTAGGCGGCGAGCATGTGGAGCATGAAGGCATACGGCTGCTTGAGCCGGATCTGCACGGTCAGGGGGTCCAGCACCTCCACGGAGTGCGCGGGGTCGTAGAAGGTGCGCATGCCCGACTTGAAGTGTAGCTGAGGGCATCCGGCGAGATCTGCCAGGACTCCGCGGCATCGCCCACGAATTTCCCGTCGGGCGTGATGTTGATGAGGCCGCAGCCGACATTCATGGCCACCCACATCATTTCGTAGCCGGGGGCGGTGTGCAAGTCGAGGTTGGCGATCTCGTTGCCGTAGGAGACGCGCAGGGTGCCGCCGCGCTTGGGCGTCTGGGCCAAGGCTTGGTCCGACAGAAGGAGAACGATACTGGCGAGGACGGTCAGTCCGGACAGGAAGCGTCTAAGGTCCATGGGCGTGACCTCCCGGATGGGATTTTGGATAGGGTCCGAGCGAACGTTCAGGCCGTAGGGAAATCCTCCATAGCCCCGGGATTCGGGCAGCGGGGCTGGGCAGCATGTGGCGCCGAGCATCCTTCAAAGGGCGCCCGTTGGCAAGCAGATTTCGCCCGATTGACTGTCACGGACCCGGATGCTAGGAAAGCCCATGGACGAGCGGGCGCTCCGAGAACTGATCGGCGAGGTGCGGCGCGGCCGGCTGAGCCGGCGGCAGTTCGTCCAGGCCATGGTCGGCCTCGGCCTCAGCGCGCCGATCGCGGGACACCTGCTCGCCGGGGTAGGACGAGCCCAGACGCGACCGGTGCCCGCGGCCTCCGCGCGCCGCGGCGGTGGGGGCCCGCTCCGCCTGCTTTTCTGGCAGGCACCCACCATCCTCAACCCCCACCTGTCCGTGGGCGTCAAGGACTTCGCCGGCGCTCGGATCTTCTACGAGCCGCTCGCCGACTTCGATCCCGAGGGCAACCTCGTACCGTTCCTGGCCGCGGAGCTGCCGAGCCTGCAGAACGGCGGCGTCGCCAAGGATGGCACGTGGGTCGTATGGAACCTCAAGAAGGGCGTGCAGTGGCATGATGGCCGGCCCTTCACGGCCGACGATGTGATCTTCACCTGGGAGTTCGCGGCCGATCCCGCCGCCGCCGCAACCACCATCTCGCTCTACAAGGACCTCGACCGCGTGGAGAGGCTCGGTGAGCACTCGGTCAAGGTGGTCTTCAAGCAGCCGACCCCGTTCTGGTCCGAGCCCTACTGCGGCGGGGGCGGGCTCGTCATCCCCAAGCACGTCTTCTCCGCGTATCGCGGCGCCAGGTCCCGCGAGGCGCCGGCCAATCTCAAGCCCGTGGGCACCGGCCCCTACCGCTATGTCGACTTCAGGGCCGGCGACACCGTGCGCGCGGAGATGAATCCCGCCTACCACGTGGCCAACCGCCCCTTCTTCGACACGCTCGAGATGAAGGGCGGCGGGGAGGCCGTCTCGGCGGCCCGCGCGGTGCTCCAGACGGGCGAGTACGATTTCGCCTGGAACGTCCAGGCAGAGGATGACGTGCTCAGGCGGCTCGAGCAGGGGGGCAAGGGCCGGGTGCTCGTCACCCCGACCAGCGCGCCCGAGTTCATCCAGGTCAACTTCACCGATCCGCTGAAGGAAGTCGACGGCGAGCGCTCGAGCGTCAAGGCCCCGCATCCCTTCCTCACCGACCCGTCCGTTCGCACGGCCCTCGGCCTCGTCGTGGACCGCGCGACCATCCAGGAGCAGATCTACGGGAGGCTCGGGCAGCTCACCGCCAATTTCCTCAACCTGCCGCGTCGATTCCAGTCGTCCAACCTGAAATGGGAGTTCAGCGTCGATCGCGCCAACCAGGTCCTGGAGGCCGCGGGCTGGAAGCGCGGGGCCGACGGTGTCCGCGCGCGAGATGGCCGGCGCCTCAAGCTACTGTTCCAGACCTCGATCAATACGCCACGCCAGAAGACCCAGGCCATCATCAAGCAAGCGGCCGCCAAGGCCGGTATCGACATGGAGCTCAAAGCCGTCGTCGCTTCCGTCTTCTTCTCCTCGGACCCGGCCAACCCGGATACCGCCTCCCACTTCTACGCCGATCTGCAGATGTACTCCCTGTTCATGGGCCGGCCGGACCCCCAGCGCTTCATGGAGAGCTTCGCGTCCTGGGAGATCTCCTCCAAGGAGAACAAGTGGTCGCTCGGCAATCGATCGCGGTGGCGCAACGAGGACTACGACCGGCTGTGGCGGGCGTCCGAGCGGGAGCTGGATCCCGTCAAGCGCGCGGCGCTCTTCATCCGCATGAACGACATGGTGGTGCGGGGGGGCGTGGTCATTCCCCTTCTCATCCGCAACGAAGCCACCGCCGTCTCCCACAAGCTGCGCGGCATCGACATCACCCCCTGGGGCTCGAACCTCTGGAATCTCGCGTCGTGGAGCCGGGACTCATAGACATCGGCGTCCATCACGAGGTCTGTGGCAAGCAGGAGGCAGGCAGAGACACAAAGGGCGCCGAAGATTCGCGGCGCCCCTTGAAAGCGAGAGCTTTACCGACGACGGCGTCGGAGGCGAGCGATCCCCACAATCCCAAGGCCGGAGCCAAGGAGCAAGAGAGCCGACGGGGCGGGCACCCGCCCGGGGACACCGGTCACGTTATTCCCCTCCGCCGTCCCGAACGAGAAGAATACGCTGTTGACGACGGAGGCAGCCGTCAGGCCCGGGATATTCAAATTGAAGGTGACCACCCCAGCAAGAAACGGGTTGTGCGGGTCATTCCCGGCGATCGACGAGTTGGCGTTGCTGTAGTGCGTGGGGTCAGACGGATCGGAGCTTCCAATGATCGTACTTTTGGGCTGGCCCCCTACGCAAAGATCGCACAGCCTCAGCCCGCCGCTGACGTTGTTCTCGAGCGCCCAGTGGATCGTGTTCGTGGACGCATCGCTGAACGTCTTGTCACTGTTGACCGTCCGCGCGGTCTCGTTTGGGGTCGAGGAGATCGTTCCGGTTGTCTGACCCGTCGTAAACGTGAAGCCCAGGTCGCTGATGGCCTGCCCGACATCCTTTTCGAGGGTCAACAGGTTCTGCACGGTAACCGTGAGAATGCCGGCGCCCGTGGTAAAGGTGGCCGTAGCCGAGACCGGGTCGCCAACGGTATCAGTGGCGCCCGTCGGCGTGACGTACGTGCTGACGCTGCCTTCCGCTGCGGGGGCGAATACCAAGGTGGCCGCGAGGGCGGCCAAAACTCCCCGCATCGTCCAATTTCCGATCATTAGCAAGGACTCCTCCCGAGAGTGATATGCGCTATGTGTCGACCACTGGAGAGCAAGTATGCTGCCATACCGATGGAGTGTAAGTATGACAGCCATTTCCCGAGCGTCAGGCCGCCAACACATGGTGAAATGTAAGGTGCACCCTACAAGGCTTGAAGCATCGTCATCTTGGCTTGGAGGATCGTCACGCTCATGACACAGGCCAAGAACCTCAAGACCCGGTCAGTGCCCACTCGATCGTCATGAGGCTGCCTGCCTGTCGTCCTGCCCTCACCTCCGGTGGCTCAACCGAGGAGGAACATCCCAACTTCTCACCCATCCAAGTAGATTGTTCCAGAACGGGAATGTAAAGATTCCTGACTTCGCAGCATCAACGTCACAAATCTTGGGGCCTCCAGCACCTCCGCAAGACCCCGCAAGCGGCGTCGTGATCGGTGCGGTGGGAGCATTCTTCTGGGTTAGGCTACCTCTGATGCCTTCACGACCCTCGAGACCGCTCGCATGACCGACCGCCGCTGCCAATCCGGCGTTCCTGGTGGGTACGGACGGGCCTCGGCGCTTCAGCTGGCCTGGCGCGTGGTCGTGGTCGGGGCGCTCGGCCTCATGCTAACGAGCTGCGCTCAGAGCCCTGAGGTAGAGAAGCAGAAGGCGCTGGAGCGCGGCGAGCGGTACGTGAAGGAGGCAAAGTTCAACGAAGCGATCATCGAGTTCCGGAATGCCCTCCAGGTCGATTCTCAATTCCTTCCTGCCCTGCACGCCCTGGGCCGAGCCTACGCCGCGAAGTCCTGGTTCGTCGACGCCTGGCGCGAGCTGACGCGGGCACAGAAGCTGGCGCCCGATTCGGTACCTGTCGCGGTCGACGTGGGTAAAGTACTCCTCGAGCTGAGCGCGTGGGATGAAGCCGATGAGCAAGCCGAGCTCATCCTGAGCCGCGATCCAGGGAACGCCCAGGCGCTGACCATCCGCGCGGGGGCGCTTCTGGGCCGAGGAAAGTCGACCGAGGCGTTCGCGCTCCTCAAGACGATTCCCCCAGGGACCTTGCCCGAAGTCGACCGGCTGCGGGCCGACATTCTCCTAAGTGCCGGGAAGCTCGACGAGGCCGAGGTGGCGTACCGCGCAGTACGGGCGACCAATCCCGATGAGCTGAAGACCTTGATCGGGCTCGGAGTGATCAGCGTGCAACGCAAGAAGTACGCCGAAGCCCGTGAGCTTTACATGCGCGCGAAGGAAAACCATCCGGATGACTCCCGGCCGCCGCTCGGGCTCGCCCTGACCTCGGCCCAGGAAGGGAATGTCGCAGACGCCATCAAGGAGCTCGAAGAGATCAATCCGCGAGCGTGGACGCTGGGAGTCATCCTGGCCCTCGGGCAATACTATCTTCAAGCGAATCGACCCGCAGACGCCGCGCGTGTCCTCGGCCCCGCGGTCGTGCACACCCCGAGACTCGTGCTGGCCCGCTATCTGCTGGCCACGGCGCTCTCTCGCTCCGGGGACGCCTCCGCTGCGGCACAGTACGAAGAGCTCGATCGGCAGCTCCCCAATGACCCCCTGATCCGGATACGGCTCGCTTCCCTGTACACGCAGCAGGGCCGGCCGCGTGAGGCGCTGGACAAGCTCGACACCATCGGCCGGCAGGCGGCGAAGACGCCCGTGTACCACCTTGAGCGGGGGCGCGCCCTAGCCCTTCTCGGCCGTCCCGACGACGCATTCGCCGCCGGCAGCGCGGCCCAGCGCCTGGCTCCCCAAATGCCGGAGCCTTATCTTCTGATGGGACAGATCCGTGCGGAGCGCGGTGATCTCAAGGGCGCGGAAGGGATGTTCGCGAAGGCGGCCGAGGTGGATGCCTCGTTCGCGCCGGCCTACCTGGCAGCTGGTCAGCTCCACCTCGCGGCCCAGGATGTGCCCGCCGCCCTCAAGGATTTCGACACAGCCGTCAAGGTCGATCCGAGCTCACTCGGCGCCGCCACCGCAAAGGCCATGACGCTGGCCCAGCACGGCCGGCGGAAAGAGGCCATCGCATTCGTCGAGGAAGTCGTCAAGGGCGGCCCGCGCGAGCCGGGATTTTCCACCCTTCTCGGGAATCTGTACGTGGCGGATGGCCAGAAGGACAAGGCGGCGGCCACCTTCCGCCGAGCCCTCGAGGCCGATCCCAAATACTCGGCGGCCCGGCTCGGACTGGCGCGTATGGCCCTGGCGGAGGGCAAGGATGAGGATGCCGTCGTCCAGCTCCAGGCGGGAGTCAAGGAGCGACCGGATGACGTGACCGCCGTGCTGCTCCTCCGTTCGCTTTACGAGCGGCTCGGCCGGCCGGACCAGGCGATTCCGATGCTCGAGACGGCCGTGAGGGTGGATCCACACCGGGTCATCTTCGTGCTGGCCCTTGCAGAAATCTATCTCAAGGTCGGGCGTTACGACGACGTGCTCGGCCGGATGTCTGAACTGCTTGCAGGTCAGCCCGACGTCGCGGCGGCCCGGCTCGTCCGTGGACAGGCCTATGTGGCCAAGGGCGATCCGCGGGAGGCGCTCAACGATTTCCAGGAAGCGCTAAAGACGAGCGCGAGGTCCGCGCCGGCTCACTTCTATCTGGCTCGTGTCTATGTCCAGCTCGGGCGAAAGGAAGAAGCCCAGACGGAGTTGCGGGAGGCGATCAAGCTCGAGCCGACATTCGCTCGCGCCAAACGCGAGCTGGCCGCGCTGAGCGGCCAGCCACAGGACGAGCAGAGCCCGCGCGAGGAGCTCAACCAGCTGCGAGAGGCCGTCAAGAATGACCCCAAGAACCTGGCCGGGCGTGAGTCACTAGCCCGCGCCTATGTCGAGCGGGGCCAGATGAAAGAAGCCGAGGCTGAGCTCAGGCAACTGCTTGAGCTGGCGCCGAGGCTCGCG
>WNFA01003666.1_pt1 | contig 12777 bp, 8 predicted proteins | sample 5400481 | NCBI WGS metagenome assembly WNFA01 (sample SAMN13153340, study PRJNA577476) | soil metagenome | isolation source: 120 cm saprolite under Douglas fir tree site 2 hole 1 replicate 2 | place: USA:California | collected 2015-04-18 | reverse complement strand
GCTCTAGTAAGTAGCGACGTTTGACGGAGAGAAATTGGGCCGCCTCGTCGGCCGAGACAAACGGCTCCGGTGTCTCGGGCACTTGCCTCGGACCTTCCGCGGTCATGACCGCTGTACGACTGGGTAAAGTTTCGCCACTCTGTTCCCTTTCTTCGCCTGTGGCCACTTCCGGTGGCGTGATATTGATTGATCTATCTGGGTCGCTCGCATCGGATGCCAAAACTGGTGTTTGCAGTCGATATTGAAAGGCTCTTGGGAGTGGTTTAGAGATCGAGCGTGGCGAATCCACTGCAGGACGCGAGGCATGCCGTCTTGACGACGCTGTGTTCTCGCGCATGTCGAGTTGTGTTAGAGCGTCCTTCATTTGTGTTACGCGGTCTCTTTGAGTCCGCCTCCTGTGAGCTCGTGAATTTTCCCGTTGTCGGATTGTTGGCCTAGCCAGGCTTTGAACTCGTTGTCGCGCTTGAAGAGAACCTTCAGAGCCTCGGTGATAACGTATGATGGAGTTGAGTCAATGAACCTCGCATATTGATCGAGATGTTCTTTCACGAACTCTTCGACGCGAGCCTGAACGGTCACCGACTTCGGTTGTTTGGGTCGCGCCTTGATGATTGCCATGTTGCCCTTCTTCTCCTTGTAGTTGGTCTTGTCTTACGACCTGCATTACGCCTCGCATTCTCCGATTCCTGCACGCGGCCAAAACACGGTCACGCTTCCTGCGTGACGGGCGGGAGCGACCCCACAGAACTTTGGGCGGCTGAAAGCCGTCAAAAGTGGGGTCGCTCCAGCCCAGATCAGTGATTTGGACACGTACAAAGTAACCCGTTGCGTCGTGCGCATCCGTCGCGTCATGTGTAAGTTGCATTGGCCGCCGTAGTGAACGGCACGGTGAACGAGCAGGTGAACCGCGTAGTTGACGCCTCGTTCACCTGAAACCACCTCGGAATGACAAAACATTTGTACCTCTAATTACCTATTCAGTGTTTGCAACGAAATCTGTGTCGCAGGAACATGAAAATAATTGGGGCATGGCCGGTTGGGAGGCGGAAAGCTCCGTCTTCCTGCGAATAGAGCGATATGCCGGTGTTGTGGGATCAGGACCGCGACCCGCCCGTTTTGGATGTTTTTCCACCGGTACCTCTTGAGGTTGAGATTTTTATCGGTTTTTCCTTCAGACAGACGCGAAGCACGAGGGTGAAGAACCCAGAGCAGTCGAGAATGCAGAAGGTATTTCTTACATTCTTCACCAGTGGGACTTGCTCACGGCACCATCGCACACGTAGGTCACAGCTAAAGTCCCGAAGAGGGCGGTGGTAGTTGATCGTTAGCCGAATACTTAGCTCATGCTATTCCTTCAAAGTTATTCGTACTAATGAGCTCCCGTGTACCCGATGTTTACGTCACTTGTGCGAAATCTCGTGTGCCGGCATCGCATCAAGAGCCTTGTCGGTTGTGCTTCGAGTACTTTCACGCAACGCGCTTAGGCCTTCGGTCCGGGTTTGCTCTTTCGCCGTGTTCTGTCCCTGTAAACGTATGGCGCAAATATCGCTAGAAAGAGAACTTGAGCGCAAATTGAATCTGGCGCGCTGAGAATGCTTGAAGGATCTGGCCGAAGAAAGGGTCGGGAACAAAACATGTAGCACCTGCTCCCCCACAATTGAAGTTCCCTGCCAGGTCGTCGAACACCACGCCGCCGCGGCTGTACGGCTGGCGGAAGTTCACATTATTGAAGAGATTGAAGAACTCAACTCGGAACTGCACGTTCGCCCTCTCAGCTTTTCCCAGAGGGGTGTCTTTTAGAACTGCGAAATCGGTATTGACGAACTTCGGACCTCTGAAAGCGTTGCGTCCAAGCGACCCGGGCTTGAGTAGGCCGGCCTGGGAAAGATCAAAAATGCTGCCGGGAAAGGTCATCGGAATGCCGTTATCGATTGCGGCTTGCGGATTGTGGTTGTTGATTGGGACGGGGCCGGAAGCGTTGGGACGCAGCGGAGTTCCGAAATAATCAACGAACACGGTGAAGGGTTGACCCGACTGGAGAGTGGTAATTCCCGCGAGTTTCCATCCAGTGCCGATAACCGGCGCCCAGCGGGGCACAGAATAGATGTAGTCGAGAACGAAGCGGTGGCGAATATCGAAGTCGGAAAGAGCCCGCTCGCCAGCGAGGTTGCTCGAGTCCTGCGGAAGCCGTGGCCGCGTCGTGAAGACCGGGAGGTTTCCCTGCAGGGTAAGCGTGGGGCTAATGTTATTGACGCCAGCAAAATTATCTGGGTTGATAGTCTCCAGAGAGGTTAGAAGGCTGGCAATCAACGGCGAGACGAGGAATTCCTGCGGCTGTAAAGAGGAGCCATTGTCGATCGACTTTGCCCACTGATAGAACCCGCGCAGTTGCAATCCGTGAAAATCTCGCATTTCGAACCGCACCTGCAACGAATGGAAATTCGAATTGGCGGAGTTCTGCTGGTTGATGACGCTGGGAAACAAGAACGGGTTCTGGGTGAAATCGAAACACGCGTCGGAACCAGTAACGGGATCGAATGTCGAAAAAAATTCGGCGGGCTTGCAGGCACTAATGTCGCGAAGCTGCGGCAGTCTGTGGCCGGCCGAGCCCACATACGCTACCTCGAATATACTTTTGCTCCCGAGCTGCTGTTCGACTCCGAAATGGAACTGGTGGATGTAGGGAGTCTTGTTGTGCCGATCAATGGCAGTGATGGAGTAAGGAAACCGGAACCAATTAGACGTTGAGTTGGGATCCCCGGAGGTGCTGAGGCAACCGCCGGTACCAACCAGAAGTTGCGGACTGCAGGCCGAGAAGGTGTCGCCGAGAGCAAATCCATTCACTGCAGTACCATTCGGGCCTGGAGAGTTGATGAAACCAAAATTCTGCTGCACAAAGGGAGGATTGAGCAGCATGTTGACGGAAGGCTCGAGCGACTGCTGGTCGAACATCAGAGCATAACCCGCGCGCACAACCGTCTTCCCGTTGCCCCAAGGATCCCAGGCAAACCCGAAACGGGGTCCCCAATTGTTGTAGTCGGTGTCGTAGCCGGCGCGAGGAGCGGAATGAGGCACTGTCCCAATGACATGGCCAAAGGGATCGAACTCTGTGGTCGAGTCTCCGCGCACCAGAGCTCCCTGTGTCCCCAGATTCGGGTAGAAATTCACGAGGCGATTGTGGAGTTCAACGGGAGCGGTGTTCAACTCATAGCGAATTCCGTAATTGATTGTGAAGTTGTGCCAGGGCCGCCACTGGTCTTGCAAGTAGGCGTCGAAAGACTTGGTGGTGAAATAGCGTTCCAGCCCGCTGCCGAATTGAGCGCAAGGCTGGGCAAAGACCGTGCTGAAGGAAGGCAAAGATTCCGGACAAATTCGGGCAATCGACGCGACGTCCGGCGTTCCAAATGCAGCGACAAATGGCGCCGAGAAGAACGTAACAAGGCCGCGTTCAGCCGCATCGTTATTGATGTTCAAGCGAACGTGCCGGAATTCCCCGCCGAACTTCCAGGTGTGGCGGCCGCGTGTCAGGCTGAGGTTATCGGCGAAGGAAAAGACGTTGTCAGCCCGTTTGCTGGGGGTTGCGAAATTTGATCCGAGCGAGCTGTACGGAGCAAACGTGGCGAAAGCGCCACCCACCGTTAAGGTTGGCAAGCCCAAAGTGTGCGAATTCAAGTTCTGGAAGCCCAGTGTGGCCGGGTCGATGCTCGCGTCCTGCGCCGTGGTTGTCAATCGGAACCGATTCCAGCCAAACCGGAATTCGTTGGTAGTGCGCGACGTGAGCTGCTGCACGTAGTTGTAACTAAAGTTCTGGTTGCGGCCATTCACGCGCGTTCCGTTGCCGGGATAAGCCGCGCTTGCTAAAACATCGCCGGCCTGGAGCTGGTTAATCCGTTGGATGTTGTGCTTGAAGCTCATGCCTGTCCGTGAGCTGATCCGCCAATCGACCCGTTCGAGAAAATTGTCGCTATCGGTGTGGTCGCTCGATTGCCCGATGCTGAACGCACCGGAACCTACAGGAACGCCGGCTGTGTCCTGAAAGTTGGGGGTCGTAAGAGTAGTCGGATCGCTGAATGGGGTAGCGGGCACGTTGGGAGCCGGGTACAGGTTGAACAACGCGAGAGAACCCGGATCGCACGGCGTCGATTGCTGCACATAGGAAGGGCAAAGGGAGGCGGAGCGCAGAGGGATGCCGGGCACCTGTTCGAACAGCGGCCGCGGATTTGTAAGACGAAAGCTTTCCCAATTGAAGAAACCGAACAGCTTGTCCTTGAGCAGCGCGCCTCCGATATTGCCGCCGAACTGGTTTTGGTTGACTTGAGGCTTGCGCAAGTTATAGAGAGCAGACAATGTGGGATCACTCAGCGGATTCCCGAAACCACTCAGGTTCACTTCTTGAGCGAACTGGTTGAATGTGCCTCCGCTGTAAGCGGAGAAGAAGTTTCGGGCGCTGAGAGCCGAGTTGCGGTTGAACTCAAAAAGCCCCCCATGGACCGCATTGCTGCCGCTGCGGCTGACAACGTTGATCTGGGCGCCTCCGCTGCGGCCGAACTCTGCGTTTTCAGTCGAGGTCTGCACGCGGAATTCTTGCATGGCCTCGACAATCTGGAACGGCAGCGATTGGTTGACGGTGTAGTCGTTGTTGTCGGCGCCATCGAGCAGGAAGTTGTTCATGTCGGCGCGGGCGCCGTTGACAACCAGTGAAGCTCCTTGCAGCACCGACCCCTGCTCGACGGGATAGGTGCCGGGAACCAGAAGGGCCAAGTCGATGAAGTCACGGTTGACCAATGGCAGCGTGTGAACCCAGCGGCTCTCGATCACTCCGCTCTCCGTAGTGCTCAAGAGATCCAGCGAAACTAACGGCGCTTTCCGGGACTGTTGGGAGGCCGGCGCCGGCGCTTGCGACGGAGCTTGCGACGGAGCTTGCTCCCCGACCGGCGGGTTTGCTTGGACTGCCGCCTCGAGCCGGAACGGCGGCAACACAAGTTTCTCTTCGTCTACCAGCACGATGATATTGGTAAGAACTGCCGGGGAGAAACCGCTCTTCTCCACGGAGATTACGTAGTTCTCCGCGGGTGGAACATTGTCAAAGGTGTACGTGCCTTCGGATCCGGTGACCTGCATTTGGGAGAAGCCGATGCCGGCGTTAATCAAGCGCACCGTGGCTCCTGGAACTATAGCTCCGGAGGAGCGGACATAGACCGCGCCTACGATGGTGGCGTTCTGGGTTCCAGCCCGAGCGTGAAGGCTTATGACACCAATAGCCAAAACAAGAATGAGAAAATGGCGGGGCCTCCTCATCGGTTTGCTCCTTTGCAGGGCTGTATTTTTCTGAAGGCAATCCGAGGGAATGTGCGAAATACTACTCAACCCAAGATTAACTGTCAAACTGGTTCTTGTTTTCCAACAGTCCAGTCATGGTGAACTTCCCCCCGCGCTCTGTAAGTAGAGAGACAAGATCTTCGGTGAGACGTATTGTTTTGGCGGCTGAAATTGGCGCGAATCTTTCCGCAAGGCGCGAAAGTCGGCCACCGCGAGATCCCGCTGATGCGTATCTCGCTCACCCGAAAGGAAGTAGCGCGAGGCGTGGGTTGCCCCACGGAAAAAGTAGGCGAGAGCAATCTTGCGGCCGTGATTTGCCATATACAAGTCTAACTGCTGCTCCGCCTGATCAAACTTGCCCGCATAGTAGGCTTCGAGCCCCAGGCGCAGCGGCTCCTGGTCTGCCATTCCCTGTGCCGCTTCCAGCAGGCCCGCAACCTCGCGATTAGCCGGGTCAAGCATTTCGGCTGTTTTGAGCTTCTCGACTGCTGTCGCATACTGCCCTGCGCTCTCGTCCGCGCGAGCGTTCGCGATGAGTTGCTGGGCGAACTGCCTGGGATCCTTTCCGGGATCAATGAGTGGTTTCTTTGGTGCTGACGGAGCGGGTGGTTTGAGGGCCTCGTCAATTCGCTGTAGATAGGACTGAGCCTCGGTGCCATGCGGGCCACCCTTTTGAATAAGAGCCTGGAAGAGAGTTTTTGCATCCTGATAACGCTTCTCATTAAAGGCCCTGACGGCCTCATAGAAAACTTGCTGATCTTTTTCAGCTTCCGCCTTCGCGCCCGCAGTGTCTTGGCGCTCTTTGATGCGCTTAAGATAGGAGCGTGCATCTTCGGCCCTGGGGCCCTTTGACTGTTCGATTTGTCCGAGTTGGCCGGCAGCCTCGGTGTCCCGTCCTTCGTTAAACAGTTGAACGGCTTGTTGGTAGAGACTTTCCTCCCGCGCCAGAGTTTCGATTTGCTTCAGGTAATCGTCCATTTCGGCACGGAACTTGGGGTGCCGTAGCATGAGACCACGCCCCTGCGTGAATTTTTGCTTGGCTTCATCAAGTTTCCGATGTTTGAAAAGCTCCAGCCCTTGTTTGTATAGCCTCTCTTCCTGCTCGTAAGATCGCTTCGCGGAATCACACGCCGGGTTCAGGTAAGTGTGGACGTCCTTGTAACCTGGGCTTTCCTTCTCGATCTGCCGGAAGTCGTCGCAGGCGTCCTCCATCTTGGCTTCGTTGAAGGATTGGATTGCCCTTTGATAGCGGTCTTCCAGTGTCTGTTGGGCAGATGCGGCGAAAGCGAAAAGGGACACGGCCGCCGCAAGGCCGAGCTGGATCGCTCTGCCAAGCTCAATACGCCGAGAGCACCTTTTGCACCAGATCATCAATTTTCGACTCAGGAAAAACACAACTATACGCTGATACTGACCCTCGCTGTACGGAGGCTTCCACTTTGCAACTTGATTGGCCGTTCTTCAGCTCGATAACGTAGCGTCCGGGGGGGAGCGCTACCTGGAGGGGTGTCTCGCCTGCGATGTTCAGATGCTCGCCTTTCGCATTGCTCACGTCGGCGACTTCGCCCCACGGCGCGGCCGTAAGCTGAACAGAGCCGTAGAGGTTGCGGCCCGTTACGTACCATGTCCCAATACCAGCCAAAGCGATAGCCGCGACGCCCAGTATGGCCAGTGCAATCCGTCGCTTCCTGACTGGCGTTGGGCCAGTCACGGGCGCGTGCTTGGATACTTCGCGAGGTTTCAGTCGCTTTGCCGGACCGCGCACCAATTGCGGGACGCTCTGTTCGCGCTCGCGCCGCTGCGCCTCTTCGAGCAGCGACTTTGCTTGCGCGGCTAACTCCGGCAAGTCGGGTGATTCCCACGTCACCGAGGTCAGCAATTCCGCTGCCTGTCCGTATTCCATCCGCCCAATTGCCACCTGGGCTTCTTCCAACAATTTCACTCGCTCTTCCCGTCGCAACCGAAATTCCTCTTCCCGTAACCGCTTCTGAAGTGCCAGGAGCGCCGGCTCGCTAGGGTACGGTTTCAGAGCCTGTTCGAGCAGCGATTCCGCCGCGCTGATATCCTCCTCTGCCAAGCATTTCTTGATCTGCTCCGCGGCAGCGTGTACGAAATTGGCCCGATCCAGATTCTGCCGGCACTGTGAATAAACGCGCTGAAAGTTCTCGTTCTTGAAAAAGACTTTTGGAGCCCCTTCGAAAAGCGCGACCGCCTTGGCCGCTTCACCCGACTGAAGCAATTGCAACGCGATAGCGATGATTTCCTCACGCCGGCGCTCGAAAGCCTCCCGCCCTTTTCGAACCGTCGCAAGGAGCGCATCGATCTCGCGGGTTTTCAATTCGTCCTGAGTCCCCAAGAGGAATTGTTCGGCTTCCGCGTATTGTTCGTCCCGCAGATAGCCCTGGGCTCGGGAAAGTACCTGGCGCTCGCGCTCGCGTCGCTGTGCTTCTTCGAGCAGCGACTTTGCTTGCGCGGCTAACTCCGGCAAGTCGGGTGATTCCCATTTCACCGAGGTCAGCAATTCCGCTGCCTGTCCGTATTCCATCCGCCCAATTGCCACCTGGGCTTCTTCCAACAGTTTCACTCGCTCTTCCCGTCGCAGCCGAAATTCCTCTTCCCGTAACCGCTTCTGAAGCGCCAGGAGCACCGGCTCACTGGGATACGGTTTCAGAGCCTGCTCGAGCACTGAGTGGGCAGGCCCAATGCCTTGTTCAGCCAGCGATTTCTCGATCTGCTCAACCGCGCTGTGGACAAAATTAGCGCGATCCAGGCTTTGCCGGCATTGTGAATAGACCCGCTGGAACTCCTCCTTCGTGAAGTAGACCTTTGGCGCGGTCTCGAAAAGTGCCACCGCCCTGGCGGCCTCGCCCGACTGGAGGAATTTGAGAGCACTGGCGATGACCTCTTCACGGCGTCGCTCAAAGGCTTCCTGCTGCTCTCGCGCCGCCGCCAGTAAAGCGTCGATCTCGCTGGATTTCAGTTCGTCCTGAGCGCGCGCGAGCACTCGTATAGCTTCTTCGTGTTGTTCGTCCCGCAGATGGCTATGGGCGCGAGCCAACACTTGGCGAACGCGCTCTTGCTGCTGTTGTTCGGCGTATCGCTCACGGGCGAACTGGAGCAGGTCGATTAGTTCAGGAGACTGCCCTGCCCGGACAAGGCTCTTCTCCAAAGTATTGATGGCAGCAGGGAAATTCTGCGCTCGAATCTGTTCATTGGCCTCGAGGAGGGCGTCTCGCCGCGATGCTTCCACCACACCCTGCTCTTGGGACTCCTGAACGGTCTTGAGGAACGGGCCCAAGCGAGGATCATCTGGGACGGCCTGGATCGCTCTCTCGAGTACGGCCAAGGCGGACGAATACTGATTCTTCTGAACGAAATCGCGAGCCGATTGAAGCTGTTCTTCCACATAGCGACGCTTCTTATCTGCTTCGTTGCGGCGAAGCACGTGCTCATGGAGTCTGAGAACCTGAGCATCGTCCGGGAACTCGCGAAGCGTCTGCTCAACGCTGGCGAGCGCGAGGTCGAGCTTTCCTTTGCTGAGGGCTTCCTCGATTTCGGCTAGGCGCTTGACCAGTAGCTTGCGTCGCTCTTCCTTTTGCTGACTGCTGCGGACCAACCGTGTAACTGCCTCGACTTCGATGTTGATGGGATCGAGCTCGCGGGCACGCTCCAGGGTTTCGAGGGCCTTGCCGAAATTTTTCCCCGCCAAATGAGCGCGAGCCCCTTCGAGATATTGCCTGACCTGTCGAAGCCGCTCCTGCTCCGTTAGCTCCTTAACTACCCAGTCCATCATTCCGAGTGCGGCGGCATTTCCCGGCTCAATTGTCAGCACGGCTTCGAGCTCGGCTTTTGCCCGTTGAAAGTCGGCCTCGGCGGAAAGCTTTTCCGATCGCTCCAGATGGCGGCGGATTTTCTCGGAGCGGTCGCGCCTCTCGACCGCGAGCTGCTTGCACTGTTTGGCTTCCTCGTTACCGGGATCGAGGCGAAGCACTTCTTCGAACAAGCTGAGGGCGTCCTCGTATTGTTCGGCTTGTAGAGCCTCCTTGGCCTGGCCCAGATTGTGTTCCACCTTTTGCGCGCGCTGGCGAGACTGAATGCGTTCCCGAACCTGCGCGAGCAGGCTCTTCGCCAACTGGTGGCTGCTGTCGATCTCCAGTACCTTTTGTAACGACTCCTTGGCGATCGTGAAGTCGCCCTGATGGAGGGAGCGCTCGCCCTGCTGGAGAAACACGTCGATTGTCTCGCGTTTCAAGCTATCCGCGATTCGCTGAAGGTCGAATCCCATATCTTCGGCGGACTGGTAGCGTTCCTCGCGGTCCTTGGCCAGTGCCCGTTGGACGATCTGCTCCAAAAGGGTGGGACACTGTGGAATATATTTGGTGAGGGCTTCCGGTGGCTCGTTGATGATCTTGTAAAGAATCGAGGGCACGTCGTCGCCCGGAAATGGCGCCTGGTATGTGAGAAGTTCGTAGAGAACGACGCCCAGAGAAAAAACGTCGGAGCGAGCGTCGACCGTCTGGCCCTGCACCTGTTCGGGAGACATGTACATCACGGTGCCCAGGACCACACCCGTTCGCGTCATCGAAGAAACCCCGACTCGGGCGATGCCGAAGTCCACGATCTTCACCTGACCGTCGTTGAGCACGACGATATTCCCGGGCTTGACGTCGCGGTGCACGATGCCGCGTTGATGTGCGTAGTCAAGGCCCTTGCACGTATCGATGACGATGTGGACTTTCTTCAGGATTGGGATGTTGGCGCGATCAGCTATGATCTTCTGAAGGCTCTCTCCTTCAAGAAATTCCATCGCAATGAACGGCACGCCGTTCGCTTCGTCGATCTCGTAGATGGTAACGATGTTGGGATGGGCGAGCTTTGCAGCCGCCTGGGCCTCGCGGTAGAACCGTTTGAGGAGGTTGGGATTTCCTGCTACTTCCGCGTTCGTGGTCTTCAAGGCGACAGGCCGACCCAGCCGGGGGTCCTCGGCCCGGTAGACAATACCCATGGCGCCGCGGCCGAGTTCGCCTTGGATTTCATATTTGCCGAGTCTGGTTAGCATAGCGAGACGGGCTGCTTCGCAAAGCCAAACTTTACACTTCCCGCAAACATCGCGAAGATGGCGACCATCATAGGGATTGCATCCAATCCGCTCAACCCCGAGAGTCTGGGGATCGCTCGACAAGCACGCGGAGCAACTGCTTCCCGATCATCAGGGTATCGCCGTCGCGTGCCAGCGCGCGTTTGCGGATTCGTGTGAACGTGCCGTTTCTGCTACCCAGATCTTCAAGAGAGTACTGGCTCTCGTGAAGCTTGATTCGCGCGTGGGTCGCTGACAGATACGGGTCGTCCGGAAAGGTGTAAGTCCCTATGGAGCGCCCGAACGAAGTCTCGGGGCCCCGGAGCTCGTAGCGATCCGTTTCTTCGTCCTTGGAATTCAGCTTAACGAGCGAGGCAAGTTGAGCGGTTGATGCTGGGCCCGCGACAAAGAACATCGTTTGGTCCGGAGGTACTTTCGTTGCGATGCGTACGTCGTTCCCATGCGCGACAAAACGCAACCTCTGCTGGCCGATCTGGAAAGTATCGCCGTCCTTTAACCGGTGCGGTTCGCGCAGCCAGAGATATACGCCGCGCGGGCTGCCCAGGTCTTCGACATAGACTCCCTCGCCGAGCTGCGTGAGACGCATGTGCTGAGGAGCTATCAGCGGGTCATCGGACAACAATATCTCTCCCTTCTGGCCCGCAATCACGCCGGGATGATCGAGCGGATATTGCTGTCCCAGGCTGCCGTCGGCGCAGACCCGGGCCAACACAAAGCTCATGGCTGCTGGTGTCAGTTCTTCAGTTTCCGTCGCGCCGAGAACTGCGGTCTTATCAAGGCTGCGCGCCGTGGACGAAGCACCGCCCGCCCTGCGCTGGGCTAGTTCTGCCAGATTCGTATGCAGACCCGTAGCGAAAACCAACTGTTCTTTTGACGGGCGGGGCGGTGCAGGCCCCGAAGTCTCGTCTGTCCGCCATACAATTGCATACAGTTCCAGCTTTCCCAACTTTCCCTTCAACTCCACGCCTGAGGCTTTCTCGCGAACTCGGATATCGGGGATATGTCGGATTTTCTCGTACACCGAGGGCGAAATAGCGATCTCGTCGGCATCGGCGGCGCCTTCAATTCGAGCGGTCACGTTGACCACATCACCGAAAACATCGCTGCCCTTCAGAAGCGCCAAGCCAAGGTTCACCGCGACGCGAACGTGAATCTGGTCGGTGGGAGCCCTATCGCAATTGCGCTCGGCCAGGTTGCGCTGCATCGCTACCGCAGATCGGACAGCTCCCTCTACGTCGCAATAGCGCGCAAGAATCGCATCGCCGATCGTTTTGATCACCGTGCCGCCGTGCTGTTCAACCAGCGGGATTAGCAGGTCCAAGCATTTTTGTACCATCACCAGGCCGGCGACATCGCCGTGTTGGTCGTAAAAGCGAGTGGACCCCACGATGTCCACAAACAGTACGGTCACCAGCTCTTTGCAGCGCTCAAGCTCGACATCCAGGCGAGCTCGCTCGCGGATTAGGTCCTCCAGTCTTCTTGAGGGTTCCTGCTGCATCATAGAAATCCAGTTCTGCCAGTCGGCGGGCACAATCGTACACCTGGGTTCCTGCCGATGCTACTGGTTGCGCCGATTGTGGATTTTTTCAAAGGTGCCTTGCAAAAAGTCGAGGCTCGACGCTAGCGCAACAGCGACTCTGGCGAGATGACATCTACGACCAGATCCGAGAAGTGATGTCATTGCAAGGCAGCCTGAGCATCGAGCGCCTGTGTCAGATGGTGCCCGTCAGCCGCAGAGGCTTTTACCGGTCGTTGCAGGAGCGGCATCCTGTAGAGGAAGAGATGGAAGTGCGAGCTTCGATTCAACAAATCACTTAGGAACACCGTCGCCGTTACGACTATCGTCGATAAGTACCGCGCGATTCCTAGTATGAGCCTGCTAGCAGGTCAGTATGACAACGCGAGCCGCGAGAGCTTCATGAAGACGCTGAAAGGGGAGGAAATCTGCGCCAACAAGTACAACGACCTGGATCACATGCGAGCGAACGTCGAAGAGTTCATCGAGCAGTATCACAACCAGCAGCGTTTGCACTCCGCGCTGGGTTAAATGGACTGCACCCTTGAAATGAGACAGTCGGGATGGGCACACTTTGCAGGAGAAAGGGCTGCAAAGTGAAGCGAAAGCGATATCCACGGAAGTTTCAGCGGATGGCCATCGAACGTAGAACAAAGCCAAACGGGCCAACAACATAGATTTTATTTCGCTGCTTTGCAAGCAGGAGGTCACCGGTTCGATCCCGGTCACGTCCACCAGTTTTTCTGCGTCGTACAGTACTTAGCGGGCCTACTTACTTCCACGAGGACTAGGCGTTAAACCGGAGCAGGCAGAATTCCTCGCGCTACGCGGATTGAGGATGTCC
>WNFA01008565.1_pt1 | contig 12780 bp, 10 predicted proteins | sample 5400481 | NCBI WGS metagenome assembly WNFA01 (sample SAMN13153340, study PRJNA577476) | soil metagenome | isolation source: 120 cm saprolite under Douglas fir tree site 2 hole 1 replicate 2 | place: USA:California | collected 2015-04-18 | reverse complement strand
CTGCGCTTCCTGGGCGGGCCCGACTTCGACGCGATCACCGGCGCGCGGCGGCAGCTGACGCTGTTCTCCTAGAGCAGTTCGAGCGCCTCGCGCGCCGCCTCCCGCCCCGCGAACGCGGCCAGGTCGACGATGGCGGCCGGCGCTTCCAGCGTCGAGCCGGCGAGGAAGAGCCCGCGGATCGTAGGCGTCGTGAGCCCGTGCCGCCGCACCGGCGCCCACGCCCAGCTCATCGACTGCGGTGCGGTGACGTACTGGTACGCGCTCCACTCGACGCAGTCGTCCAGGTCCGCGTAGAAGCGCCGGAGATAGCCGATCGCCTGGTCGAGCTGCGCGCGCGCCGCGGTCCACGGCTGCCCCGCGGTCGAGCCGCCGCGGAACCAGCGCGCCATGACCAGGGAGAGCAGGTGCTTCCCGGGCGGCGCCGCACGTCGGCTCGTCATCGACGTGATCTGCCAGCCGCCGCGGTAGGCGCGCTCGGGTCCCCAGAGCAGCCGGTTCCACCCGGCATGGTGCTCGGGCCGCCCGCTCGTGCGGATGGTCGGCAGCCGGCGGAGCCCCGCCTGCCACCCGATCAGGTCGGCGCGGTGCCCGCGAAGCTCGCGGGCCGAGGCGACGAAGTCGGCGGGGAAGAGCCGCTCGTCGATCAGAGCGAAGTTCTCCCACACCGGGTACGTCGTGATCGCGACCGGCGCGCGTACCTCGCGCACCAGGTTCGTCCAGTCGACGGCGACCGCGCCGCGCACGGCGCCGTCCTCGACCACGATCTCGACCGGCTTCCAGCCGAGCGCGATCTCGCCGCCGCGCGCGCGGATGGCGCGGGCCCACGGCTCCATCAGCCCCTGCATGCCGCCCGCCTCATCGTCGTCGGGGATGAAGGGGCCGCGCTTGGGGGTCTGGAAGAACTGCATGAGCCGGCCGACCGACGCCTCCTCGGGGTGGGGGTGGAAGATGACGGTCGCCATGAGAAGGAGCGCGCGCCGGGCGCCGGGGTGATGGACGTGCGCGGGAAGCCACGCGCCCAGGCGCTCCGGGATTGCCGCGTCGACCTCCGCCGCGGTCGCGCCGGCGAGGGCACGGACGGTCCCCGCCAGCTCCTCCACGGCGTCCGCCGGGCACTCGAAGAAGTCGCGCGCCGTGGCGAGGAACGCCTCGGGTCCCCAGCCACCGCCCTCGAGCACCGCGTCCTCGGGGAAGCGATGGAGGCGAAGCGGCGCCTCGACCGGACGGAGCGCGAGCTCCACGTCCGCCTCGCGCGCCGCCTCGGCGCCGTGATGCCACACCACCTGGCAGTCGCCGACGTCGTGGCCGTCGCGGTGGCCGAAGTCGATCCACCAGCCGCCGGCCCGTTCGACCGCGCCGCCGCGCCCGCCCACCGTGTCGGCCTGGTCCAGGATGACGACGCGCTTGCCGTGCCGCGTGAGGATCGCCCCGGCGACCAGCCCGGCGAGCGCTGCGCCCACCACCACGACGTCCGCGTCGCGTTCCATGCGGGCGCGCTACAAGAACGCGTCGAACCCCGCCTGCATTCCCTGGTGCGCGAGCACCGTCCACTGGAATGCGCGCCGGACGAGCGCCTGCTGCTCGCGCGTGCGCGTGAAGGGCTCGAGGGCGGCCTCGGCGTTGCCGCCGTGCTCCTCCTCGGCCTCGACGTGGACGAAGTAGAACTCCATCGCGTCGCGCGGGATGCTGTAGTGACGAAGCGCCTTCACGATCACCTCGGCGCCGTTCGGGCGGCCCGGTACCTGGAGCTCGACGCCCAGGCCGAAGGCGCCGAGGCCCTCCTCGAAGGACGAGCGACAGAAGTAGCCGATCGCCGAGGCCGCGCCGATGGTCGAGGGGAGCGGCAGGTGGTCGCGCGCCTGCGCCTCGCTGATGCCGAGGCCGGCCAGGAACTTGAGGTAGAGATCACGGTGATCCGCCTCGCGGAGGAAGCCCATCTCGCCGGCCAGGTTGCTGGCCACCAGGCGCGCGCTGTCGCGCTCGATGAGGGTGGGCGCGTGGGCCAGCCACGAGGTGAGCGCCGGGATGGCGGGCTGGATGTAGTGATACATGTCCAGCGCCCACAGACCGAGCTGCTCGCGTGTGAGCCTGCCCTCGAGGAAGACCGAGAAGAACCGGCTCTGCACCGGATGGGCCTTCTTGAAGGCCAGGCACTCGTCGAGGAACTCGCGCGCGCTCAGGGGCCGATCGGTCATGAACGGCATGGAAGCCTAGTAGCGCCGCCCCGGGCGCGCTGGCAAGACCGATCAGGAGCCGGTGCGCAGCGGGGTCAGCTCGGACTTCGCCCCGCTGGCGAGGGAGAGGAGCCGCGCGCCGAGGCCGGGCTCGATCTTGTGCGCGCGCGTGCCCTTCTTGACGGCCTGGATGAAGGCCCCGAGCTTCCGGCCCGCCTCGCCGAGCTGCTTCACGCGGCGCTTTCCCGCGGCGCCCTGGCCGGCCACGGTGAGGGCTCGCGCCCTGGCGATCCCCTCCCCGAGCTTCTGCTGCACTCGGAAGCCACCGACGGCGGTCGCGGGTGCGGCCTGCAGCGCGGCGGTGATGCCGTCCAGGCGGCAGAGGACGGCGTCGAACGAGACGAGCGGCTCGTGGACGCAGCGGCCCCCGAGGCACGAGTCGCGCGTGCAGAGGTCGTGGTCATCGCAGGCGCTGGGCGCGTCGGTGGTGCACTCGGGTGGTTGGGTGGTGGAGGTGCTGCTGCTCGCCGTGAGCGTGGACGACGTGGTGGACGTGGTGGTCGGCGTGCCCGTCGTGCTGGTCGTCACCAGGACCGTCGTCGTGGTCGGCGTGCCAGCGGTCGTGCTGGTCGTCGGTGGCTGGGTGAGCGTCGTGGTCGACGCCGGCGGGGAGGTCGTGGTCGTGCTGGTCGTGACCACGACGGTCGTCGTGGTCGGCGCCCCGCCGGTCGTGGTGGTCGTCGGCGGCTGGGTGACCGTCGTTGTCGACGCCGAGGGGGTGGTCGTGGTGGTCGAGGTGGTGCTGGTTGTCGGGAAGGTGGTTGTCGTCGTGGTGCAACCGGGGATCGGCGTGTGCGAGCAGGAGCCGTCGGCCGGGGCGCAGGCGTCGGTCGTGCACGGGTTCGTGTCGTCGCAGGTTCGGACGGAGGTCGTCTCGCACTGGCCCGTGAGCGTGTTGCACTGCTCGAAGGTGCACTGGTTGTGGTCGTCGCACGTGGGCGTGACGGTGTCGACGTGCTCGCACTGCCCCGTCACACTGTTGCAGATGTCGGTGGTGCAGGCGTTGTGATCGTCGCAGGTGAACGTACGACAGATGGTGCTGCACGGCTGGCAGACGCCGTTCGCCGCGCCGTCGTCACAGGTCTCGGGGTACTCCAGTTGGCCGTTGCCGCAGGTGGGGCACGGGATGAGGCAGCTGGCTGGCTGGTTCGGCCCCGTGCAGACGGCGCGGAACTGCACGTCGGTCGGTGCGAGGGGCGGCGAGAAGGCGCCCGGGCTCGGCGTCGGCGCGCCGGTCGGCAGGGTGACGAGGTTGCGGCTCTTCGGATCGGCGCCCGTGGTGGCGATGAGCGCGCCGGGATCGAGCGTGATCCCCATCCGGGCCATCAGCATGTTGGTGGCCAGCGTGTCTCCGCGGGTGTCGAGGAGTCCGGTCGCCCCCACGTGGATGGTACATGCCCGGAGCACGCTGAGTGCGGGGTTCGGCGTGTTCGGTGCCGAGGTGCCGGTCGCGTGCGCCGGCCCGTTCAGCGCCAGGGTGCCGGGAAGGTCCGGGTCGCCGGCCCGGAGGAGGATCGCGCCGCCGAGGCCTCCGCTCCGCCCGCCGTCGGCGTTGAGCGTCGAGCTGGCATTGATCGTGAGGTCTTGCCCCGCGCCGATGTCGATTGTGCCGCCGGTGTTCGGACCGACCGCCGACACGTCGACCGGGCCGCTCGAGCTGATCGATCCGTTGGCCAGGACGGTCACGGTTCCACCCGGGCTGCCGGCGAGGCTCGACGACTCCGCGGCGCTCAGGAGCGGCCCGGCCAGCGTGACCAGTCCACCCCCGGACACCTCGACGTCGCCGCCTCCATCCGCGCGGATCGCCTGTGCGGGGGCGGTCACCGAGGTGTCGAGGAGCGCGTCGACGCACACCGCGCCCCCGCAGTCGGCGCTCGCATCGATGTCGTCCTGAACCACGGCGCGCCCGCCGGAGCAGACGTCGATGCAGCCGCCGACGGACCCGAGGCCGGCGGCGCCCGCCACGACGGGCACGCCGACGGTCAGGTCTGCGCCGTCGTTGTCGGTCGCGAGGCAGATCACGCCACCGCCGCCCAGCTGGCCGCCCGAGGCATCGACGCCTCCGTTGCTGCCGCCCCCGAGCATCACCGGACCCAGCGCCTCGATGTTGATCATCCCGCCGCAGCCGCCCCCGTTGGTGGTGACGAAGGCATTGCTGCCCCGCGCGAGCACCTGGCCGCTCACGCCGTTCTTGCCGCTCACCTGGCCGCTCGAGAAGACGTCGATGCAGCCGCCGCTGGCGGCGTCGCCGCTCATGTCTCCGTCGGCGACGAGGAGCGGTCCGCCCGTGGGGGTCGTGCTGAGGATCGTGTCGCCGTCGGATGTGGTGCAGATGCTTCCGCCGTCGCCGCCACCGGACACGTCGATGCGATTCTCGACGTCGACCTTCCCGCCGTTCGCCGTGAGCGTCACGTTGCCGCCGAGCCCGCTCGCCTTGGCCGTGCCGGTGATGTTCGCGCTCACCGTGACGTTGCCCGCGGCCGCCAGGACGGTGCCGGCGTAGCGGCCGGCCGTGACGAGGATGTTGCCGCCCTGCGCGTTGGGGGTGGTGCCGTCCACCGCGATCCCCCCGCCGAGGACCACGTCGCCGTCGGACTGCACGGTGAAGGTCCCGCCGCCGGCGAGCGGGTTGCCAATGACCTCCGCACCCGTGAGGTCGATCAGGTTGGCGTTGGCGAGCACCTTGAGCCCGCCGCTCCCGAGCGTGAGCGTGATCATCCCGCCCGGTGTGAGCTGGTTCCCGGTCGCCTTGAGCGTGCCGCTGCCATCGACGGTGAGGCCATGGGCCTTGATCTCGAAGGCATTCTGGCCCGCCGTGAACCCGCCGCTGGTGAGCACCACGTCGCGCGTGCCGAAATCGAAGGTGCAGGGCGTGCCGGGCATCGGCGGCGTCACCGTGAGCAGCTTGCCGAGCGTGCACGTGTTGCCGACGCACTTCCAGCAGTTCGGGCCGCAGGCCATGACGTCGGCCGCCGTGCACACGGCGGCCGCGGGCCGCGCCGCGGCGAGCAGGGCGAGGACGAGCGGGACGAGGACGCGCTTCATCGGCATGGAGCCGTCCCGATCCGGCACTGGATCAACGCGGGCGCCGTCTCACGCAACGTCGTGGGGGGCAGCTCGGCCTCTCCCATGAGGCCGATGTTGTCTGCGCCCGAGTTGCCGCCGCGGTCGTCGAGCATCGCCCCGCTCACCCAGATGCCGAACCCGCGATTCGCGGTCGCGCTGTTGCCCTGGAGCGCGAGCCCCATGCCCATCGCACGCAGCCCGCTGCCGGCGGTGCCCTCGGCGTGGATGTCGGCGAGCAGCGTGTGCATGGCCATGGCATAGAAGCCGTAGCCGCCGTTTCCGACCGCGGTCGCCCCGACCACCTCGTGCATCATCCCGTAGAGCCAGAAGCCGCTCTTGCCGTTGTTGACCGCCTCGTTGCCGAGCCCGCCTCCCACGTGCGCGCCCGTGCCCGTCAGGCTGAAGCCGTAGCGGCGATTGCCCGCGGCGCGGTTGCCGTCGACGGCGTAGCGCTTGCCGCCGAGCGCGAACCCGTCGCGCCCGTTACCCTCGGCCAGGTTCCCCTGCACCGTGTAGCCGTCACTCTCGGCGTACAGACCGTACATGCGGTTCGCGCTGAAGCGCATGCCGACGGCGCTCGCGAGCGCCGTCGGCCCGCGTGCGAGCACGCCCATGCTGAATCCCTCGATCGTTCCCGGGCCGCTGAGCGAGAGGCTGCCACGCACGACGAGGACCCCCACTCCCTGTCCCTGGCCCCGGATCGCGTGTCCGTCGAAGGCGAGCGTCACCGGACCCGGCGCGGCGATCACGAGCCCGTTGCCCCGGCACGGCTTGTGCGTGATGCGGTCGGCCGCGCGCAGCGTGCGCGAGGAGACCAGCATGTCCCCGCACGCGCACGGCACCGCCGTGCCGTGCCCGTCGACGTCGTCACCGCAGGCGCGCATCGCGGTGGCTGGCCGAACGCTGCCCACGCCGAGCGCGACCGCGAGCGCGAGGGCCAGGGAGACGGTTCCCCGGGGGGACACCGGGCGTCCCGTGTCAGAGGGCATGGGTCCTCCCGCAGCAACCGTCGTGCCGGGGAATCCGTGCGGCGGTTTGCGCCCGCGGATGGGCACCGGTGCAGGAATCGGGCACCGGCGCGGCGCATACATACGTTGAGGCGATGGGTGGAAGCCGGGGTACCGGGCGGCCTCCGGTGTGACCCAATGCCTCAGGCGTCCGCGCTCAGCCTCGACCTGCTGCTGCTCGAGAGGCGCCCTCTCGCGTGCTCGCTTGCGAAGTCTTCGAGCCGTATGCCATTGGCGTGGTCCACATCCGCGTCACGCTCGACTGGCTCGGGGTGTCGACCTTCCGGCTCACCGTCGGCAACCTGGTCCTCTTCCTCGACGCTTACCTCGATCGCGTGCCCGCGGCGCCACCCGTCGGGTTGACGACGGCGGACGTCACCCGCGCCGACTTCGTGCTGGTCGGGCACTCGCACTTCGATCATCTCTGGGGCGCCGAGCGGATCGCGGCGCGCAGCGGGGCCACGGTGATCGGCTCGCACGAGACGGTGCGCCTGCTGCGCGACGTCGACGGCGTCCCCGAGCGGCAGCTCGTCGCGGTCGCGGGCGGCGAGCCGATCGAGCTGCCGGGCGGGATCCGCGTGCGCGTCTACCCGGCGCTGCACTCCTGCATCTGGGCCACCATGGACGCGCAGCCCGACGAGGCCTGTCTCGGCGACCTCGGCGTCGCGCAGCACGAGCGCGCCGCCCGGGTCGCGCGCGGCATGGAGATGCTGCACGGTGGCGCTCTCGGCGACGACGTCGCCCGGCACATGGCGGCGAGCGACCGCCACCCGCGGGGCGAGGGCGGCTCCTTCGCCTATCTCATCGAGACGCCCGTCGGCTCCATCTTCTGGAAGGACACCTCGGGGCACTGGAGCGGCATCCTCCGCGATCTCCGTCCCGACGTGGCGCTGCTCGCCGCGGTGGGCCGGGGCAACGTCGACGGCGAGCCGGTGCAGGGCACGCTCGCCGAGTTCATGGCCGCGGAGGTCGGGCTGCTCCGCCCGCGCCAGGTGATCCTCTGTCACCACGACGACTGGATGCCGCCGCTCACGCGCCCGACCGACGTGGGTCCGATCCGCCACGAGCTCGCGCGACGGACGCCGGGGGCGAAGCTGGTCGAGATGGGCTACCTGGAGGGCCGGCCGATCCTCGGGTAGCGTGGCGCTCAGCAGTAGTCGTGCCCGTCGGGCATCGCGGCGGACGCCTGGATCCGCCGGAAGCTCGCCGCGCGCACGTGCGTCACCCCGTCCACGCGCTCGAGCCGGCCCTCCACCTCGAGCAGCGGTGAGGTGTTGATCACCACCCGCCAGCGCTCGTAGAGCGGCGGCGTCACGACGGCGTTGGCCGTCCCGGTCTCGTCCTCCAGCGTCAGGAAGCACATGCCCTTGGCCGTACCCGGTCGCTGGCGGACGATGACGTGGCCGGCGACGCGTGCCCACGCGCCGTTCGCCGCGCCCTCGAGCTCGCGCGCCGCGAGGACGCCCTCGGCGCGGAGCCGCTCGCGAAGGTGTGCCATGACGTGCGGGCCGGCGGTGAGGTGCGTCGCCGCATAGTCGGCCGCCGTCTCCTCGAAGGGCGTCATGCGCGGCAGCGGCGCGTCGCTCCGCGCCGGGCGCACGCGGGCGAGCAAGCTCGCCGGATCGCGCTCGACGGCCGCCGCCTGCCAGAGCGCCGCGCGCCGCTCGAGGCCGAAGGCGGCGAACGCGCCCGCGTGCGCGAGCGTGGCGAGCTCGTCCTGACGGAGCGCGCCGCGCTGCGCGGCCTGGGCCACCGAGGCGAGCGGTCGCGCCGCGAGCAGACGCGCCACCGCCTCCGCGCGCAGCCCCTGGACGTAGCGGAGGCCGAGGCGCACGGCGCCGTCCTCGATGGTGCATGCCCACGCCGAGCGCGTCACGTCGATCGGCCGCACCCGGACGCCGTGGCGCTGCGCGTCCTTCACCACCGTGGCCGGGTGGTAGAAGCCCATCGGCCACGCGTTGAGCAGCGCGCAGGCGAAGGGTAGGCGATGAGCGCGAAGCTCGCTGCGTGCGACTCGGGGAAGCCGTAGAGCGCGAACGAGGTGATCTGCCGCACGATCTCGTCCTGCACCGGGCCGGTGATGCCGCGCGCCGCCATGCCGGCGCGGAGCCGTGCCTCGATCGCCTCCATGCGCGCCGCGGAGCGCTTGAAGCCCATGGCGCGGCGCAGCTCCTCGGCCTCGCCGCCGGTGAAGCCCGCCACCGTCATCGCGATGCGCAGGAGCTGCTCCTGGAAGAGCGGCACGCCGAGCGTGCGCGCCAGGATGGGCTCGAGCGAGGGATGCGCGTAGCCGACCGGCTCGCGCCCGGCGCGGCGCTTCAAGTACGGGTTCACCATCTGCCCGACGATCGGCCCCGGGCGGATGATCGCCACCTCGACCACGAGATCGTAGAACCGTTCGGGCCGCATGCGGGGGAGCGTCGCCATCTGCGCGCGGCTCTCGACCTGGAAGACGCCGATGGTGTCCGCCTGCTGGAGCATCGCGTAGACCCGGGGATCGTCGGGCGGCAGGTGCGCCAGGTCCACGTCGACGCCCTCGTGCTCCTTCACGAGCGGGATCGCCTCCTCGAGCGCGGCGAGCATGCCGAGCCCGAGGAGGTCGACCTTGATGAGGCCCAGGTCGGCGCAGTCGTCCTTGTCCCACTGGATGACGTTGCGGCCCGGCATGGCGGCGGGCTCGAGGGGCACCACCTCGTCGAGGCGCCCGGCGGCGATCACCATGCCGCCCGTGTGCTGGCCGAGGTGCCGTGGCAGGCCCTGCATCCGGCGCACGACCGAGACCAGGAGCGGGATGCGCGGCGATTCGGGATCGACGCCGCCGGCGCGGAGCTGCGCGGCCAGCTCGTCGTGCTGGTCGTGCCAGCCGTGCGCGCGTAGCAGCTTCGCCAGGCGGTCCACCTGCTCGAGCGAGAGGCCGAGCGCCTTCCCCGCCTGGCGCACGGCGCTGCGTGTGCGGTAGCTGATGACGGTCGCCGTCATGGCGGCGCCGCGCTCGCCGTAGCGGCGGTAGACGTACTGGATGACCTCTTCGCGGCGGTCGCCGGAGGGCAGGTCGAGGTCGATGTCGGGCCACTCGCCGCGCTCCTCGGAGAGGAAGCGCTCGAAGAGGAGACCCATGCCGACCGGGTCGACCGCGGTGATGCCGAGCGCGTAGCAGACGGCGCTGTTGGCGGCCGAGCCACGCCCCTGGCAGAGGATGCCGCGCTCGCGGCAGAAGCGGACGATGTCCCAGACGATGAGGAAGTAGCCGGCCAGGTCGAGCCGCTCGATCATCCCGAGCTCGTGCTCGAGCTGTGTTCGTACGGTCGGCGAGATAGTTCGGTAACGATCGCGGGCGCCACCGTAGGTGAGCGCCCGCAGATGATTGATCGGCGTCTCGCCCGCCGCGAGCGGGAACTCCGGGAAGCGGTAGCCCAGGTCGGCGAGCGTGAACGTGCAGCGCTCGGCGATGCGGCGGCTCTGGCGGACGGCGTCGGGCAGGTCGCGGAAGAGCGCAGCCATCTCGGCCGACGCCTTCAGGTGCCGCTCGGCGTTGGCCAGGAGCCGGCGTCCGGCCTGGTCGAGCGTCGTGCCGAGGCGGATGCAGGTGAGGACGTCGAGGAGCGCGCGGCCGTCGGGCGTGGCGTGCCGCACGTCGTTGGTGGCGACCACGGGCACGCGCTGCGCGGCGGCCAGGTCGGCGAGCCGGCGCGCGAGCCGCTCGCCCGCGCGCTCGCCGTGGCGGTGGACGTCGACGGCGAGCCGCGCGCCGAAGAGGCTCTTCAGCCGCATCAGGTTCGCGGCCGCGTCCGTCCCCGCGAGCGGCCCTTCGGTGCTGCCGGCGAGGCAGTGGAGGCCGGCGGCGTGCTCCTCGACCTGCGCCCACGTGACCATCGCCTCGCCCTTCGCGCGCCCGAGCGCGCCCGCGCTGAGGAGCCGGCAGAGGTTCTTGTATCCGGTGCGGTCCTCGACCAGGAGCCAGAGCATCCCCGCGCCTGCCACCGGCATCTCCGCGCCGACCAGGGCGCGGACGCCCGCGCGGCGCGCGGCCTGGAAGAAGCGCGGCGCGCCGTAGACGCCGCGCGTGTCGGCGAGCGCCAGCGCGTCGTGGCCGAGCGCCGCGGCGCGCTCGACGAGATCCTCCGGCAGCGAGGCGCCGGCGAGGAAGCTGAAGGCGCTCCGGCAGCGCAGCTCGACGTAGTCGGACCGCGTGGTCATGGCTTACTTCTTGGTGACCATGATGATATGACCATGATATGACGAAGCATCGGCGAGGACCTCGCGCCGTCATTCCCGCGGGGCAGTTCAAGGCGCGCTGCCTCGAGCTGATGAACGAGGTGCGGGAGCGACGCACGGAGTACGTCATCACCAAGCGGGGCAAGCCCGTCGCCAAGCTCGCGCCCTGTGACGACACGCCGGCCGACGCCTTCGGCATGCTGGCGGGCTCCGTGCTGGGTCATGACGACATCGTCTCTCCCGACCCCGAGGCGTGGAACGAAGAGGCGTGACCCCGGTGTCTCGTGGGTAGGGTCGCGAAGCCCAGACCGGGCCGGTACGACGAGGAGCCCCTGCTGCTCGATACCCACATCTGGCTCTGGTACCTCGAGGGCGCGGAGCAGGGGCTGCCGTCCGCGGCGGTCGAGCTGCTCCGCCACGCCAATCGAGCGCACCAGCTTCTCGTGTCCGACATTTCGCTGTGGGAGATCGGCACGAAGGTGGCGAAGGGTCGGCTCCGACTCGCGCTCGACGTGTCACTCTGGCTCGCGCGAGCCGAGCGGGCCCCGGGGATCACCTTTCTCCCTCTGGATCGGCCGACGCTGCTGCTCAGCACCGCGCTGCCGGGAGAGATCCATGGTGATCTCGCCGACCGCATGCTGATCGCGTCGGCGGTGCTGCACCGATGCGCGCTCGTTACGGCGGATCGCACGATCATCGGATATGCCCGTGGCGCGGGCCCGTTGACGGTGATCGATGCCCGTCGCTGACCCCCATCAGTCGTACACGCCATCGATGAACCAGCGCCCGTTCTCCCGGAAGCAGCGGTAGAGGCCGCCGTCGGAGAGCTCCAGGTCGTAGTAGTCGCGCGCGAAGGCGCCGTCGCTCCACCACTCCCCGATCAGCCGCCACGGTCCCGCCGCACCGACGACGCGCCCGCCGAGACCCACGCCGCGCACGAAGTCGGGACGGTCGCGGTCCGCGAACACCTCGACGGGACGCGGTGGGCGGAGCGCGCGCACCATGAGCCGGCAGCCGTCTCCGGCGGGCAACCCGGGCGTGCCGCCGAGCGCGAAGGGGGCCACTGCCGCCATGCCCGGCCGGTGCGAGTCGACCACCGCCGGCGCGCCCACGCGGTCCGCGCCGCAGAGCGCGGCGAGCCGCGCCAGCGTGGTCGCGAGCCGCTCGGGAGAAGGACCAGTCGGAGCGAAGAGCCCGAGCTGCGCGGCGCGCACCGCCTCTGGGACGGCAGCGAGCACGACCCGCTCGACCGCGGCGCGCGGCGGCCGTGCCTCGAGCTCGACGCGGAGACAGGTGAGGAGCGTCTTCACGTCGCGCGTCGATGCGGCGAGCGGGACCGTGCGCTGGTCGCGGCTCCGGTCGTCGAGCCCGAGGGTGAGTTCCAGGCGTGCGACGCCGATCCCCTCGAGCCCGACGCGCGCCACGGCACGCTCCACGAGCCCGCGCAACACGAAGAGGAGCGGCTCGAGCCCATCGAGCGCGTACTCGAGGCCGATCGCCTCCTCGACCGGGCCGCCGAGCGCCTGCGGCGCGAGCGGCCGCTCGTCCTCGCCGCGCGCGGCGCGCACCAGCGCGGCGCCGGCGGGGCCGAGCCGCGTCGCCACCTCGGCGACCGGGAGCCGCGCCAGGTCGCCGAGCCGCCGGATGCCCCAGCGCTCGAGCGTGATGGCGATCTCGGGCGGCGGCGCGAGACAGGCGAGCGGCAGCGGGGCGAGAAAGCCGAGCTCGGTGCCGGCGGGGACCACCTCGGTCGCGTGCAGCGCCGCGAGGCGGGCGACCGTCATGCTGGAACCGACGGCGGCGCGCGCCGCGAGGCCGATCCGCGCGGCGCGTGCGACCAGCGCCGTCGCGAGTCCCGCCTCGCTCGGGACGAGATGCGTCGCGCCCGCCGCGTCGAGGAAGATGGCGCCGTCGGCGGCCGCCTCGATACGGCTGGCGAGTGAGGCCGCGACGTCGACGAGGGCGCGCACCGCGGAGCGCTCCGCGGTTTCGTCGCGCGGGCGGACGACCAGCTCGGCCGCGATGGCGCGCGCCTGCGCGACGGTCGAGCCGGCGCGCACGCCGCGCGTGCGCGCCGCCGCCGAGACGGCGATGACCGGCGCGTGGGTCCCCGTGCCCGTGCTCAGCGCGAGCGGGAGCCCGGCCAGGTCCGGATCGGCGCGGCAGGCGGCGGCGACGGGGAGATCGGGGACGAGGAGGCAGGCGATGCGCGGCATCGTTGCGCTTCAGGCACAGGCCTGCCTCACGACGAGCGCCTG
>WNFA01003663.1_pt1 | contig 12782 bp, 12 predicted proteins | sample 5400481 | NCBI WGS metagenome assembly WNFA01 (sample SAMN13153340, study PRJNA577476) | soil metagenome | isolation source: 120 cm saprolite under Douglas fir tree site 2 hole 1 replicate 2 | place: USA:California | collected 2015-04-18 | reverse complement strand
AAATCGGTGCTTTCCCAATCTGAAACCAGCCGGCTCCACCGAGCCTTAGTGTCGTCGTTCACCCTGGTTCTCCTCCGAAACCGCGGAGGATCACCGCGCCAGATCATCGGCGCCAGACGTCCTTCATCAGCCGGTTACCTTTCCGGAGCTCACGCCTATGGCTTTCCGTCGCCAGACAGCGATCTCGACCTCAAGGCCATCCACATCGACCCCACACGAGAGCTGCTTGCGCTCTTGCGTTCACATGCCCACGCAGAGCGGATGGAAACCATCGACGGTATCGAAGTGGACTACTCGTCGAACGAACTTCACCCTGTGCTACTCGGAATCCTTCAAGGCAATGGAAACTTCATCGAGCGCGTGCTCGGTCCAATCCAGCTTCGTTCCTCGGCGGAGTTGCAGAGCCTGAAGCCAATCGTGCGCCGTAGCCTCTCGCGCCGAATACACCGGCACTATCAAGGCTTCGCGACCGGACAGTTGAGCGAGTGGGAAAAGAGCAACGGACGATCCGCCAAGAGGCTCCTGTATGTGTTGCGAACCACCCTTACGGGCACGCACGCGTTGCGGGGTGGCGAGATCGTGACAGATGTCAGCTTGCTCTTAGACGAGTACGGGTTCGGAGCCGGGCGTGATTTGGTAGAACAGAAACGGCGAGGCGAACTGGCAGAATTGCCAGAATCGACCACCAAGTTCTGGCGCGAAAAGATAAGGCGCGCCTTCGAGCTACTGGATGCAGCGCGCGACACCTCTCACTTGCCCGAAGAGCCGGCAAACGTTACCGAGATGGACGAGTGGCTGATCACTCTTCGACACACTCGTCTCTAAGATGCTCGTCCCTTATCCAGCTGCCCTCCTGGATCGAAGTCCGTGACCATCTATTCAACACTGCTTGGCCGAGGCTACTTCCCTAAAGAGCTGCCACCATCCTTCTCTTCTGAAGAGTTTGCGCGCTTTGCGGTGACAAAGGTCGGTCGGGCAATCATTAGGGATTACCGGCCACAAGATGGTTACACCGAGTGCGTCGACTACCAGCTCGCCTTAAGCGGCGGTCATCGGCGCGGTCTAGCCATCCCCCACCCCTACTCGTACGCAAAACTGGCACAGCTCGTAGCGAGGAATCTCAGTCAGCTTCTGCGGAAGGCTGGCAGATCTCTGTTCGCGAAAAGCAGGCCAGTCTACACAGCAGCCACTGCTCGGGCCATTAGGACGCTTATCGATCCAACGAACACCACACGCGAGAAGATGTTAGCCAGAGGTGGATCACGCGTCCTGCTTAAAGCCGATGTCAACCAGTTCTATCCCTCGCTCTACACACACGCCATTGGTTGGGCCGTTAATCCCGACCTCCGCGAACGACCGAATTGGCGAAACGCAACGTTCCTGGGCAAGCAGCTCGACCAAGCCTTGATGGAGTGTCAAGGGAAGCGGAGCCAGGGTCTACCTGTCGGACCGGACATATCAACACTGTTAGCAGAGATTGTACTCTGCCAGGTCGACTGTGCACTGGATACCGAGGCCGCGGCTTCCTATCGCTGGTTCGATGACTACGAGTTTGGGTGCCGATCAAGGGAAGAAGCAGAGCGTATTTGGGCGAGACTTGAAACGCAGCTAAAGCGGTTTAACCTGCGTCTCAACTCGTCGAAGACCATGATTCTTGAGACCGCTTCACCAATATACGAGGAGTGGCAGCTCGCTTTGCAATCCGCATCGCGACAGCAAAAGGGAATCGCCTCTGAGTTGCTGAGGTTCTTTGATATGGCCTTCCGTTTTCGACAGGCTTATCCCGAGGCCCCCGTGTTGAACTATGCCTGCGCCTCGCTCTTTACTATTGGATGTCCGGCAGACCACCATTCGGCGCGCATCGCCCAGTCGTGCCTAAGCCAAGCTGTGCTTGCCGAGCCAGGCATCTCTCAAAAAGCATTCGCACTCCTTGGCTACTGGACGCTCAATGGCATGGCACTCGATAAGCCACTCGTCTCGAAAACTGTCAGCGAGATGGTCCGCTCTCAGCAGCATCGCGGGCTCAGCAGCGATGCAGCTTGGGCTCTGGCATTTTGTCTCAGGCATAAGGTCAAGCTTATCAAGGACGCTGGAGAATCACTGTGCGAGTCTCTCGATGATTGCGTTTCTTTACAAGCGCTTGATCTTCGCAGCTCTGGCCTCGCTCCCGGGATGGCGCTCGGCCCTGTTAAAGAGTTCGTGCGTCGCGCCGATCTCGACGGCGAGCACTGGCTATTGGCCTACGAGTCCGTGCGTCAAGGTTTCGCTTCCGTCGGGCGTTCGAAACTGCAGAAGCATAAATTCTTCGGTGCTTTGCTCAAGTCAGGTGTTTCGTTCTACCAAAAGAGCCTGCCCGACTATGCGGAGGTCGTACACTCAGGTGGTGCTCCAGACTGGATTGTCAAGAGTTGGCTGAAGCTGACTCCTGATACTTCTAAGCTGGCCGTACCCCGAATGGTCGCTACCGAAGCTGCCACCTTCGAAAAAGCTCCCAGAACTGGCGGGGACCTGATGATGAAGCTCATCAGTCGTCTCGCTGACTCTGACCAAAGAGACGACAGCACTGAGACGTACTGAGGAGACTTTCTCGTGCTGGAGAGTGCTTGGCTCGACGCCGAGTTTCGCCGAGCACGGCGGAACCATTTCGATAGATCTCACGGCAGGAGGCACGCACACTCGTTGATTCCCCGCGTTAGATCCCTTTGCTCAGGCGAGTCAGGGGCAGGCCTACCCCCCATCAACATCCACGCGCTTGCTCAACGTGGTAGAGCTTGGCCATCTTGGCGACCTTGTTCTGCATCCGCTCCTTCAGGGCCGGCGGCTCCAGCACCGCGCACTCCTCTCCGAACCCCAGCAGGAACGCCTCCAGTTCCGGGCAGAGTCTCACCCGCATCGTGACGACCACTCCGTCGGAGTGCTCTTCAGAGCTTTGGCTCAGATGCCATCGATGAGTCTTCACGAATACGCGCCATTTCTCTGTGAGTTTGAACCGCACCTGTGTGACGGGACCCGCATCAATGAAAACACCGTAGGACTCCGCAAAAATTGATTGTGGTGAGTACTCCGCCTCGCTCGGATAGACGAAGCGCCCCTGGAGCTCGACGGATCGGATGCGAGCAAACCGGAGCGGGCGGTACTTGCCGCTCTTTTGACGGACTACGAGATAGAGCCGGTGCTGGTGGAGGAGTAGCGACAACGGCGCGACGACCAGCGTCTGCTTCTGGCCTCCGAAATGTTCATAGGTGACCTTGATCATTCGCTCCTTAAGCAGCGCATCCAGAACTTCATCGAGGGGCGAGTCTTCCCGGCTCAGGCCGACCTCGCCGCCCTGGAGAAGCACGCGAAACTTCCGGTCGATGTTCCGGAAATTCCTGCGCAGCGCCGACTGCTCGATGATCCATTGGCGTACCGATTCGAAGCCAGCACGGTACTGCGTGCCCTCGAAGGCCGGTGCCAGGCTGCTCCCGAGGCACGCGGCGATCACCTTGTCGTAGCCGAGCGAGGAGGCATGGGGCGTGTACTGCCATACGTGGGCCTTGGAGCTCCGGTCACGGCTCATCCCGGGAAGGGCTTCGATGGCTCGAAGTTGACGGGCGGCGGCGGCGACCTTGACCCCGAGCTTTTCGGCCGCGATCTTCGCAGCGAAGGTCCTACCGGCCATCAGCTCGGCGATGAGGCCAACTGTCCGCTTGATGCCGGAGAGTCGACCCTGCTTTGGACGAGGCATGGAACAGATCCTTCAGGGATCTGAGGCTCTCGACAAGGGTACCACGCTGCGTGAGACTGAAGAAGCACTTCAGGAGAGCGTAATGACGGTCGTCGACTTCAAGATAAATCAAGCTGTTGGCCTGGTGGGGAGTCTGATCCTCGGTCTGCTGTTTTTCCTCGCGGTTACGCACCGCTCCACGCCATCCCCCGCAGCTTGGCCGTTGCCACGAGTTTAGTATGAGCCGCGTCCAAACTGCATTCGAGGAGTTCCTGCATCGGATCGAGCTAAACGACGACCGCGTTCGCGTGGCTGCCGTTCACTACAATGCCATAAAGACCGCCATCGAGAATGCCATCCCAGGGGCCACGGTGAAGAGGATCGGCTCGTTCCAGCGCAACACGAAGCTCAGGCCCTTTGATCCGGACCGCGACATAGATGTAGATGTTTTAGTCCGTTTGGGAACCTTCCACACCGTCGCGGGTCCGGGTGTGACCGGGATCTCAGGGACGAGCGCACTCGAACGCATCCGGAGTGCGCTCGTATCCAACGGGGTCTACCGTGTGATGGATCCGGTGAGCGACGCGCCAACGGTAGTCCTCGAATATGCCAGCGATGGGTTCAGGTTGGAGCTGGTGCCAGCATATGAAGACCTCACCCCAGGATTCGTCCGCTTCGGAGGTCCATCCTGCTACGCCGTAGTCGGACGAGATGGCGGCTGGATGCCTGCCGATTACGACTACGACGCTGCCTTCATCACTGTTTTGAATCAACATCCAGTTTGCGGCGGGGCACTGGTCCCGCTCATCAAACTGGCGAAGTTCTACCTGAGAGTTGTGGGATCCAAGCTGAAGTCGTTTCACATTGAGTTGATCGTCGCCATGGTTCTGCCTGCCATCTTGCAGGGCTGGAGCAAACAGGGGCTGCGCTGGGAATACCAGCATGCATTCTGCGCGCTGCTACAAGCTTTGCCCGAAGCGTTGCGAAGACCCATTCAGATACCCGGAAGCTTCAGCCCGCCCGTAGATTCAGAACTCTCTCTCGGGGCTCGCCTTGTACTCGAACGGTTTTTCGATGATCGCGCCGTCGAGGCGTACCGGCTGTGCTTCAACGTGCCAAAAACGTCCGCGCTCCAAGGCTGGCGAACGTTCTTCGGCGATCCATTTCCTGCCTCATCGACGCTGGTGGCAGGGGCTCAGCCATGACGGCGGGCGGAGCCGACGAACCAGCGCGTGCTGCTACCCTCGACGTCGTGCGCGAGGAGTTCGGTCGCGTTGCCTATACCCACAAAGCCCACTCGAAGATGGTCGACCACCTGACCTCGATGATGCTCTGGGAGAAGCGCATCAACGCGGTGCTTGTTGCCTTGACGACCACGAACGTCCTTGGGATTGTCCTGTCAAACGCGCGATGGACGGCGTTCACCGCGGCGCTCCTCTCGACCGTGACGTTGCTTGTGACCGTGTACGGTCTCAGCCGTAATCGAGAGCACCTCGTGGACCAGCATCGCCGAACGGCCTTGGGTCTGTGGCTGCTCCGCGAGAAATATGTCCACCTGATTGGAGACTTGAAATCGATGGCTATCACGCCTGATGAGGCTCGGCGCCAACGGGATGAGCTTACTCAGCAAACGAGCCAGGTGTACGCTTCGGCACCGGATACCGACTCGAAGGCTTACGCCGCTACGCAGCAGGCGTTGAGACGTAACGAGGAGCAGAGCTTCTCCACCAAGGAGATCGACCTCATGCTTCCGCCGGCGCTCAGGAGCGATCCCGCGTCTTAAGCGGACATCGCCTTCCGGCGAAAAAATGCCAGTGGGATCTTATGACGGTGCCAACATTCGATTTCAGAGAGTCCGCTCGATGCTGCTATGAAACCCTCGCACTCGTCGTACCGGACGTGCAACTCAAGGGCCTTTTCACAGACGGAACACAGTACTTTTTCGTTTGCGCAGGCGCGACGACTCGGCTCGTAGACGGACAACCTCTGGGGACCTGGTTCTATGGACGTCACGTTCCCATCTGTTCCCCCTTCGTGGTGTGTGAGGCAGCTCCTGTGGGTGGCACTGAGGTGCCAGCGCGGACGGCAGAAGAAATTGCTCTAGCAAAAGGCCACGCATCGACGATTCGGCAGATCTGGTCCCAACTGTCGCTTGCGCTGCCTCACGACTTTCCATTGGTGGATATTCGGGATGGAGAAGGTTTCGTTCGCGTCGTCGTGGCGGACAAGCTGGCCGATGACGAGGCTGATCTGCTTGCTCAGGCTGTGCGGGAGATTGGCTTAGTGCCACCCTACGAGGTGGAGGTCGATGCTGGTCCAGCCGCCGTAGCCCCTGCGGATGGCTTCATGCTGACCCCAGCAAGAGCGCTCGCTCCAAGTCTCACCTCGGCCCTCGCGGTTCTCGTCGAAGAAGATGAAGAGCATTGGCGAGCTTCCCGCATTGGGCTCCTGACCGCAGTCGGGGCTGAGCCTGTTCAACGAGGGCCCTGGAACGATTTGCAAGGCTCTGCCTGCTTGGTCAGCACAACGTTCAAGCCAGACAACATCCGACGATACTTTTCTTTCTACTCCCAAGTGGTCCTTGTTGCTCCGCTGGCGAGCCGCCTGGAAGACACTCTGAAGTGTCTTTCTGTAACGCGTCATGAACTCACTTCCCTGGTCGCATCTGGACATGTCCGGGTGCTTTTCCCCCAATCGCTCGATCGGTACGATCAAAAGTGGGTCGAGGAGCTTGCAGAGGCCGGCGCCGATGGCCTCCTTTTTTCGCGGCGCCTGACATCGGTTGCTCTTCAGGATATGCGTCGTCGTCTACCGGTACTCTTCACACCAGCACCGGTACTCAACGACCGAACGTTCCTTCGGTCGTTGAGCATGGCCATTGATGCCGCCCCAGCTCACGCTCGGCCTTTCTTCAGCGCGATGCTGACCACCCTTCCAGAGTGTTGGGACAAGCTCGAATCTGCACTCAACCTGTGTGGCGCGATGGCCGCACTGGACGGACCCCTAGTACGATTCGCGGCGAAGTTGCTGCACGACCTGACCGGCCGGAACCTCTGGCTTGAACTCGGATCCGCGAGTGCTCCGCTTGAATGGGCGGGGGCGTTGGGCGCAGATTATTGTCCCGCCGAGCACGAGGAGTACTCCGAAGCCGGTGCAGCGGCCCTCCTTTCAGCTTTGCACACAGGCTTCGGGGGGGCGGGAGCACCGTCCGTTATCAGTCAAGAATTGGTTCTCGCCGACAACCTTCTTGGAGTTGACAACGATGCAGACATCGCCAGCTTCGTTCGGGATCTTGGAGCGAGCGACCGCGATCGATTGCGGGCACTAGTCCGCGATTTGAGCAAAGCTAACCCATCTGAAGATGAAGTCAGAGATGCCATCGACAAGTGGAACTCTTTTGTTAGGAAGTACGAGCTCAAACCTGATCGCGTACGCGCTTTCGGACTGGCCGGAATTGTGCTCGCGGGCGCGAAGGCCCTATCAGGAGGACCTAGCGCGCTCGCGACCGTGACACCCTGGCTCGCAGCCCTGATGCCATATGTGATGACTCACCTTTCCGAGGACCTAGTGCGCGAGAACGCTTTGCTCGGGAGGTTTCTCGATCGGGTGAATGGCGCCCTCGCTGGGGCCCCGCCCAACGCCGTGCTACTGTCTCGAATGCGCAAGAGAGTATCCGCCATGAAGAATCGGCCATTTCATTCCTGAGACTCACTCATCGGGTACGCGCTGCAAAGGGCCAATCGCGGCCATGGCTTGAAGCGGCCATGATAAGGGGTCCCTACTTCTTCAGGTTCGCCAAAGCCTTCTGCAAGCGATCCTCTAGATTCCGACGGATTTTGTATTGAACCGCCTTAATTCCTCCAGCGTTCTTCTCGTTCGATATCGCTTTCAAGATGGCTTGAAGGATCTTCGCGAAGTCGTATTTCGAATGGTGCGTCTCGATGTGCTCATCCAGTTGCTTCGCCTTGTACCCGCATAATGGGCAGTCCATGTAGTCTCCGCTCTAATGTCCGAAGGCCTGCAACTCATCGTCAAAGATCGCATGGAATAGGGCCTGGTGTTCAGAAAATTGAATCCCTACGCCAAGCTTTTTCGCGACTGCCTCAAGCTCCCCGCGGATCGTTTTTGACATGTCTCTGAAGAGGTCCAAAACACTGCGGGCGTGGTACTTGCCCTTGAATGGCACCTTGGGCTGTCGCCCACGCGCCCGACAATTTGCTCTCCATGCTCTCAGCATTTCTTTATTGAACCTGATGTCAACGGTCCGAGGGGGCCCGAGAACAACACTGACACTGAGTTCTCGTTCGAGAGATGATCGATGATGCTTGATTGCGTTCAACAGCGGGCGAATCAACGCGATGGGGTGCTGGTCCCTGATCCCGTTTAGTCTCTTAACGACTTCATCGTCTGACAAATTGAACGCGCTGATGCCAGCAGTTCCGAGCGGACCTTCTTCTTCGGTCTGCAGACGCATCTCGTTGACAAGTCCAACCACCGCCAAGAACGCCACTCGCTGGGAACGTGGATCCGCATTCCCAGCCACGAATTCCTCTAAGCAGCGGATGTGGTGATCAAGAATGACAGGGATCTCAAAAAGTCTCCAAGGGTAGGACCGTGCTCTTCGCAATCGCTTGAGCTTTGTCCACCCAGCTGCTTGGGCATCGGCAGCTTTAAACGCCGCCTGAGAACCGTCGTCACCATGAATGATCGGCTTGCCCCCCGAGGTCTGTTGGTTGACCGCAATTCGCTCTAGAAGCTTCTTCTCTTTCATGTGCAGAGCTTAGTGTCTTTCCACCAGCGGTTGAATCCTTAGCGGCGGCGACTCAGACCACGTGAAAATCAGCGTTGACGGATACTTCAAGCACGCCCTTCCTCGCGCTCTGCGGAAATGCCCGCCGCTGTCACCGGCCAAAGCGCAGCTTTCGGCGCAGGAGCGCACGCAGGCTTTGGCCTCGCGAAGCCGCGGAGATCACTGACCCTGGCTCCTTTCGGGGCAAGCCGGTGCTCAGAACGCTGGGCACCTCGGCGCGCTTCACGACCACTCTCTCTCAACCAACCTGAGAGAGTGGTCGTGAAGCGCTTTGAGAAAACGAGCACAAAAAGGCTGAGCCAGGGTCAGAATCATGGTGTATTGCAAGTAGAATCTACCATGGTGTATAAATGGTTCGAGTCCCGGCAGGAGTACAGGCGTGGAGCAGTCGAGGAGCGCACCCGAGAAGGTGGAGACGGAGCCCGGACGTGGTCGCGCGGTTCGACTAACGAACAGGGACCGGCAACTGCTTGCGGTGCTAGCGACAGCGAGATACTTGTCGTCGGAGCAAATCCATCGGCTCTTCTTTTTCGGAAGAACGGAGGCTGCCAGTCGTGGGCGGTTGTTCCTGCTTGGTGGTCTTGGAAAACAGCGCAAGCCGATTTCCTTTGTGAGGCGACTTCGGTTCCAGTCCTTTGAAGGTGAGTGGTTTTCCGTCTGGACGCCAACCATTCAGGGCTACTGCATTGCCCGGGACGTGCTCGGCAAAGAAGTGAAGGTTCCGGCCTACGACGTCAGCGCCAATTTCCTCGAGCACTCCATTCGTCTCAATGACCTGCTCGTCAGCCTCCTGCAGACCACGGACAAGAGAACTCCTTCCGTTGCGCGCGCTCGATTTAGCTGGGTGGCCTCGGAGTCGGCAAGGCTTCCCTGGCAAGACTACGAACAGCGCAAAGGAAACGTAAAGCGCGTGATTCAACCGGACGCCATCTTGGAAATCCCCGGCCTTCGGCGCCGATTCTTCCTAGAATGCGAGATGGGGACGCACTCCATCGTCAGTGCCGATCCCGACAAGCACGGGGCCACTTCCAACAAGCTCGATCGATACAACAGCTTCATGAAGACCTATGTCGACGTCGAGTGCACGAAGACCTACTACGACGAAAACTTCCCCGACCGATGGCCGGCAGAGCTGCTGTTCCTCGTCCATTCCGCGGTCAGAAGAGACCACGTCACGCAGGCCATCGAAGAAGCGAAGTCGCGATGGGGTGACGGGTCCCTTCCGGCACGGGCGCTGACCTTCGAAGAAGCTCAGCTTCGGATCCGAAAGCTGATCGAAACGGTTGACCCTCGAGCTCTGGAAGCGGAGCCGCTCGCGCAGTTTAGCAAGCGCGACTACTACGAGCTCGCGGTCTTCCACAACGCCAGTATGAGGAGCTTGAAGAGTGCTCGCGCTCAGGTGCGAGAGCTCAGAATGCCTCAGCTCAAGTTGCCTGAGTACCCTCCCAATTTCGAGAAAGCGGCAGCCGTTCTCACTCGGCTGGACGCCATCTTTTTCCCGAAGCGTCGACCTGTGGCCTAGGAGTCCTCATGCCGAAATCCTTCTCCATGGACAACCTGGCGTTCTCTATCCGGCTACAACCCGTCACGGCGATATGGTTGGAGGATCTCGCAAAGAAAACCGGAAGCTTCAACCAAGCGGTCCGCGACATTCTCGACGATGCGCGGACGCTCTACCGTCTTCCGGAAGTCATGACGGAGCAGCTGGACGCGGAAGCGGCCTCGCTAGGTAAGAGCCGGCGTGATTATGTCGCTCACGTGCTGTCGCTTCGCGCCGCGCAGCTCCTGAAAGGCGAGATTTCGCTTCCTGCGAAGAGTTCCAAGACAACAAAGCGCTGAGGTGACGCGGATGAGCATCGTGATGACATCGAGGGACTTCCCGCTGACCGCCTTCGTGCGAGTCAAGGACGTCATGCGAGCATTGGGCTGCTCACGATCGCTCGCTTACGAGCATCTGCGCCGCGCGGCACAACGGACGCCGGGCGCTCGCGGGCTGCTTCGCGTGCCGGTTCGAGTATGGGAGAAGTACGTTTTGGAGGTGTACCGATGCGGCTCTTCAAGCGTGGGCGAGTCTGGTGGTGTTGGTACTACGACAATGGGCAGCGCTGCTATCGCTCCACCAAATGCCGGGACCTCAAGGCTGCGGAGCTCGCTGCCCGAAACTGGGAACGAGACACCGCTGATCCGCATTACGCAGCCGCGCGGACCGCGACGATAAGCCGCGCACTCACGCTGCTTCTCAACGACCGGGAGGAACAAGCAAGAGTCGGTCGGCGCAGCTTCGACACCGTCAGTTTCTACCGTGAGAAGGCGGGACACCTAGTCCGCATCTTTGAGCTTGATGCCACCGGTAATCGGGTCCCATTTCTCCTCACAAAGCTTGAGCCGGCGCATGTTGACTCATACATCTCACAGCGCCGCGCTGAGGGCGCCAGCGAGAGCACTATCTACAAGGAGATCGTCACGCTGCGTGCGGCGCTTCGATTGGCCCGACGAGCACGAATCTGGTTTGGCGAGCCTGCGGCCATCTGTCCGATCGCGTTCGCGCCGGAGTACAAACCGCGGACGCGCGCATTAACGGTGCAGGAGCTACAAGCGCTTCTAGCTCAGCTTCTCCCAGATCGCGCCGCGCGCGTGGCCTTCATAGTGGCTACCTCTGCGTCCTGGCGCGAGAGCGAGCTGGCCCTCGACGAGGACGTGAGCCACAACCTCTCCACGGTTCTCATCCGCGGGACAAAGCGCAGCACGCGTTACCGCATGGTTCCCATCGTGAGCGACAACGCCCGCTCACTTCTCGAGTACGCCCTCCGCCACGCAGCCGGGACAGATGGATTCCTCTTCTTGCCCTGGGTCAGTGCTCGGCGGGATCTTATTGTGGCCTGCAGACGAGCGGGGATTCCTCGCTGTTCACCGAACGATCTGCGCCGAACGTGCGCCACCTGGCTGCGCGTCGCCGGCGTTCCGCCCGATTTGATCGCTCCAGTGATGGGTCACGCGGACACGAGGATGGTCGAACGCGTCTACGGAAGGCTTCCAATTCACGCGCTTGCGAGCAGAATCGCCGCCGCGATGGGTCCGGAAAACTGTAGTACATTTGTCACAGCGCCCGTGGATTCGGCGGGATTTGGTGGACTTAATGGACTCGCTGGAAACGGTAAGCCTTTGAAAACAATGCCCAGGGGCGGAATCGAACCACCGACACGAGGATTTTCAGTCCTCTGCTCTACCGACTGAGCTACCTGGGCTTTTCCAAAATTTTCAAACAGTCGCGGGCCAACCTCGTACGATCGATTCAGTGTCCGTAACCACAGCGTAAGCAAGTGCACCGGATTCAGCGGCCTTTGCCATGAGCTGAACCAAGCTGTGCCCCATGATCTCCTTCAACTTATCGATCGAACCACCAGCCAAGACCCATTGGCTCGCGAACGTATGCCGCGTGGCCTGGTAGCCCGTCAAGGCCGAAGAACGCATGAACGAGGGTGGCCGGCCAGCCCATCCGCCGCGTGTTGGCACGTTGGCGTGAACAAGTGGTCCTTCCCCTCCCGCGCGGAGCTTCCACGCAGCGATGATCGGTGCAAGCAGCCTCAGGATGGGAACTGACGCCGTACGTGCCGCGGTCTGCACCTGGCTGAGCTGTGCGGCTTTTTAGCGTTCGCAGCGTTGCTCGACCTCGCGGAGGCGCTGACGCGGCTTCTTTGCCTTCCCGTCCTCAGAAGCGACATCCATCGCCCGCCGTTCGAGTGCGAACGCCTCCGGACAGGCGCCCACCGCAGCGGCGACCGCGCCGAGAGTGGCGAGATTTTCGTAGTGGGAAGGGGCAAGCTCTACCGCCCGTCGAGCAAACGGGAATGCTTCCTCGGGTTGCCCTAAGGCCAGTAACTGCGCTGCTAGCAGATTCTGCGCTGCTGCGCTGTCGGGTTTAAGCGACACCGCTTGACGAAGCGCGGCTTCCCTCTCGGTGGCGCGCGCGGGCCCCTCGAGCACCTTGGAAAGCAAATACCAGGCTCGCCAGTCCGTGGGCTTTGCCGCCACGGCGTTTCGAAGTGCATTCACCTATGCTTCGCCGCTGACGCGGTCGGAGAGCCAGATCGCGCCCGGCTCCAAAGGATCTTCGCGCAGGGCCTCTTCGACCTCAAAGTGCGCCGTGATTGACGGGTCTTTCGGCCAACTGAAGTTACGCCAGATGTCATCAAATCGCCGACGGATACCGAGCAGGAGGAGATGAACGCGGGCGGAGCTGATCGTCTCCTGGGTGAAAGCCGTGGC
>WNFA01013909.1_pt1 | contig 12783 bp, 14 predicted proteins | sample 5400481 | NCBI WGS metagenome assembly WNFA01 (sample SAMN13153340, study PRJNA577476) | soil metagenome | isolation source: 120 cm saprolite under Douglas fir tree site 2 hole 1 replicate 2 | place: USA:California | collected 2015-04-18 | reverse complement strand
GAGACAAGTGGCAAGCTTTCCGGTGAGTCGTACCGCGTCTTCAATATACCGTTTGCCGCCCGTGCAAACAAGAATGCGTTTGATCTGCTCGAATTCGCCCGTTGCCACCAAAACTGGTGGGGGAACCGCTTTGATCACCTCGTAGGTTCGTTCCGAGTAACAATACGAACCGGCAGCTCCTTTACGGCGTGCGCCGATCACCGCGATGTCGTAGTGATTCTCGGCGGTTTGATTTAAGATCTGCCGAATCGGCTCGCCTGCACGTACCACAACCTCGGGCGAAACACCATAAGTTCGCAGCAATGCCGCCTCAATATTCAGCGCGAAGCGCAGCGGCTGATCCTCATCAGGCGTCTCGATAATTCCCAGGAGCGTGGTGTCTGCGTGGCACGGGCCGGCGATGAGACCGCCAAGCTTCGCCGGCTTGTCCTCCGGATCGGTGCCGTCGCTGCAGATCAATAAACGCATCGTAACGCCCTAAATTTTGTGTCCGGTGACCAAAGTGTAAATCACGATGGCTGCGCCAAACAATGGGAGAGGCACGAATGCGAGCCGAATTTTCGGACCGGTGAAATATTGGGTCGCAATTGCGCCGATCTGGGCGCCAATCGCGGCACCCGTCTGCATGACCAGGGCAATCATGATATCGACGTTGCCTTTCAAAGCATGGGTGAAGGTCCCGTAGCTCGCTGAAATCACAATTTCGAAAAGGTCGGTACCGACCGCGAGGTGCGTTGGAATTCCGAGAATGTAAACCATCGACGGCATCCGGATATAGCCCGCGCCGCCCCCCAGAAAACCGCTGAACACCCCGCCGATGAACGCAACAAATAGAATGGCCCAGAGAGAAATGGATTTAATCCCCGAAGTCGGCAGCGTGATCATGGGCCATAGTTTCAACCTTTGAACGCCTTGGGCGATATGGTCAAAGGCCGATTCGTCTTCCTTTGACTTTTTGTCTTTCCTTTTTCCCTGCAAGCCACGTCGTTTTTGTGAACGCCGGGTGGCCAGGCCTTCCCAGAGCATGAAGCCAGAGATCGACGTGAAGACGGTGATCGAAACGATACTCACCACGAAATTGACGTTTCCTGCGCGTTTCAGCATTTGAATCAACTGCGCGCCGATTTCGGCGCCGCCGATCGTGCCGAAAGCCATAATCAGCCCGAGGCGCAAATCGACATTCCCAAGCGCGCGATGGCGCTTGGCCGCGACCACCGATTTGCCTACGATCTGCGCGAGGTCGGTTCCAACCGCGAAATTCCAGTCCAAACCGACCAGGCGCAACGCCGGGCCGGCGATGAAGCTTCCGCCAACTCCGAAGAATCCGCCCATGATTCCGATCAGGAAACCAGAGACGGCGAGGTAAATCGGGCTGATCTCCGAGTGGGAGATCGGAAATAGCATCGCGATCATTCTGAACGGCCGCCCTGGAGCCGGCGCATCAACCAGGTGGTGACAATTTCCAGCAGGACGGCCTGCCCGACAATCAAGCCGATGGATACGACAGCGTAGATCTTTATGTGGCGAGGTTCGAACTCATTGATCCAGTTGGCGACAAAATGCAGGACTAGGAAGAAATAGGCGATGACCAGCGCCGAATAGATTACCAGTTCAATCAAGAATGCTCTTACCGTCCCGGCAGGTATGGCTTTCATGGTGTTGTCTCCGAACTCTTCGCGCGTCCTCTGTCTGCCGGTTGCGCGAAAACTCGTCAACGAGCAAATTGCCTTGCGCCCCCGGCGTTTCTTCCTAACATTTTGATTCACTTTAAGAGGGACTAACCATGGCCGACGTTGCGAACAAATATGCTGAAAACGTAGCGGGCAAATTCTACGTCGATCGACATTGAAGTTAAACGTCCGACATCCAACACCCAACGCGCAACGTCGAACTCGAACAGCACCGGTTGCATTAACCATCGCGGGCTCGGACAGCAGCGCTGGCGCCGGTATCCAGGCAGATCTTAAAACTTTTTCAGCGCTTGGTGTTTATGGGTTGACGGCTGTCACCTGCGTTGTCGCGGAAACGCCAGGGAAAGTTTCGCGGATCGAGCCGATCAGCACCGAGATTGTGCGCGAACAGATCGCTCTCCTTTTCCGAAATTTCCCAATCGCAGCGGCGAAGACGGGACTGCTCTTTTCGGCCGAAATCGTCGAAGCAGTTGCACGAGCAGTTGTCGATCTTTCAGCCGATTCTGCTAAACGCTTCCCACTCGTTATTGATCCGGTCATCGTTGCGACGAGCGGCAATCGACTTCTCGAACCCAGAGCGATCGAGCTTTATGAAAGAGAGTTATTTCCGCTGGCGACGCTGCTGACGCCCAATCTCAATGAAGCGGAAAAGCTGCTCGGCGAGCCAATCCGCGATCTCCAGGCGATGCACAAAGCGGGAAAGGAAATGCAAAGAAAATATGGCGTGTCGATCTTGCTAAAGGGCGGACACCTTACCGGCAACAACGCCGTCGATCTGCTCTTTGCCGGTGACAAGATCAGTGAGTTCTCGGCGCCATTTGTCCGCGATGTTGCGACGCATGGCACGGGCTGCACTTACTCGGCGGCGATTACCGCCGGTCTTGCCTCTGGTCTATCGCTGGAAAGCGCAATCCGCCGGGCGAAAGAATTTGTGACTGCATCCATCGCGCGGCGTTTTCGGTGGACGTCGAGCTCTGGCAAGCAGCTCGACGCGCTCAATCACTCGCTGTAGCCGCGGCACTCTGCGCCGTCTTAGATGGACGTGGCGAAAACCTTGTCGATCTCACGTGCCCGGTTTCGCTTCCTCCCAGCGCCTTAACCTCATCGCCTCCAGCGCAGCCGCGGTTTCCGCCTGTTTTTTGCTGCGGCCGCTGCCGTGGCCAAGAACAATTCCCTCCCAAACAGCTTGCACGACAAATGTCTTTTCGTGCTCCCGTCCACTTTGCGAAATCAATTCGTAAACTGGGCTGCGCGGCGAAATGCTTTGCAGCACTTCCTGAAGATGGCCCTTGGGATTGATGTCCACTGGCTTCTCCGCGAGTTGTTCGAGATCGGCGCGCGCCTGCGCGAGAATGAACGTTCTTGCGGTATCAAGACCGCCATCGAGATAGATCGCGCCGATGAGAGCTTCAAACGCATCCGCTAATGTCGAGGTTCGCTCCCGGCCGCCACTGGCTTCTTCGCCGCGGCCCATCAAAAGGTAACGTCCCAAATCCAGCGCCGCAGCGTGCATTTTCAATGTTTCGCGGGAGACGAGCCGTGAACGCAATTTTGTCAGTTGCCCCTCGGCTTCGGCGCCAAAATGGCGAAAGAGATGTTCGGTGATGACAAGCTGGAGGACGGCGTCACCGAGAAATTCCAAACGCTGATTATCAAAATGATAGCGCTGCGTCTCGTGGCTCAGACTAGGATGCGTCAACGCCTCCGCCAGCAAAAGCGCATTGCGGAACTTGTAACCGATACGTTCCTCGAGCGGACTCACTTGTTTGTCATTCTGAGCGAAGTCGAAGAATCTCTCAACTCGGTAAACGACAACGGCGCTTCACGAACGGCTTCGCTTTTACTTGTCGAATAACTCTGCCGTTGAAATGTTGGAGTCGTATGTGCGAGCGCTCACACACCCGCAGGTGGTTGGACGAATGAAGATGCTGCCATACCTATCGCGCTGACGTGTGTAGCCTGCATGATCAACGCCAGTTTCGGGACACTGTTGGTGTGGAGCGGGTTCGGTTTCTAGGCAGAAAGACCTTAGAAATCGAGCTCTCTACAAAATCCCGCAGACCGAATTTCAAATACAGATGGGATTTCAGCGGTTAATCGACGTCACTTACCGCTTTTGATAAATCTCGAGCGAGGTGACAACATCCAGAGCGCGCTGCAAGACCGGGTCGTGTGCCGGCACCTTCTCCGACGGACGTCCACGTCTTTGCTGCGCGGCCTCCGCCGCCTCAACCTCAGGATTTGTTCCCGCCAACAGCGCCGCCTCATTCATGTGGGGACGCCCCGTTTCGTAAACAAACGGCCCCATTCCTTTTTCGTCGCTTAATTGAAAAATTTGCTGCTTGTCTGCCATTCGCATCTCAACGGGCAAGTCCGGTTTTACTCCGTCCGGAAACAACGAACGACCCTCCAGCGAAACAATTTCCGCCACTGCAACACGCAGAATTTTGCCGCCAGGCAATGACAAATCGGAATATTCTGCTGCGCGACCGGCAGTCGGTTGCCCAATGACCAGGGCTTTGTCATAAAGCCGTAGTGCCGCAGCGAGTGCTTCGGCGGGGCCGGCGGTGTCGCCATCGGCGAGCACCATCACCAGGCCGTGAAAAGCCGGATCGCGGTCAGAATTAAACACTCGATCCTGACGCGCGGCCGGTTTGCGCAATGTAAAGAGTGGCTTGCCCTTCGGACAAAACCGTTTCGCAAATTCCGTCGCCATTGCAAAATCATTCGTTCCCTGACTGGAGCGGAGATCGACAATCAGCGCGTCCACCTTTTTCCCGGGAAAGTTGCTGAGACTTTTATCCATCGCCTGAAGATTTGCGCTGTTCAGCGACCCGAGGCGCAGATACCCGATGTGACCTCCCAGCACCTCGCTGTAAAGCGCGCTAGGCGCTTCCATCGGCGCGCTCTCCTTGTTGGGCAAAAGCACCAAGCCATGCGGCAGTCGAATCATCAGACCCTCAACAGTCGCCCGATTCAATTCCGTATCGGTAATTGCATCCGGGTTTGTGAAATTGCCTTTCAACAACGTGATGACTGCCTGCAAATCTGCCGGGCCTAACGAATCAACCAATTCTTGCATCGTGGGTGTCCCCGACGGGGAAGGCGACGGCAGTGCAGGCGATTTTGACGGAATTAGTGGAGGTCTTCCCGATGACGTCGGTGCGGGCGATGTCGATGTTGGCGCTTGTGCGAGGAGATTCGTCGCTAAGATCGAGATCGCAAAAGTCGCCGGGAAAAATCGAGACATCACACTAATTTTTCGATGTTATCCGTAATGGCACTGAGAGCAATATCGTGCCGGTAATGACAGTTCTCGAACTGAATGCGGGAGACGGCCTCGTACGCGCGCGCGCGTGCGGCTTCGATGGTGGATCCAAGTGCCGTAACCGCCAGGACGCGACCGCCAGCAGTCACAATTTCATCATTCACGCGCTTCGTTCCGGCATGAAACATTTGCACGTCATCAAGTCTCGCCGCTGCGTCGAGCCCGGAGATGGTTTTGCCGGTTTCGTATTTGTTAGGGTAACCGACTGACGCCAGCACAACCGTAACCGCCGGGCGCGGGTCCCACTCGATTGTGCAAGTGTCGATGTTTCCGTCGATCGTCGCCTCCAACAACGGCAACAAATCGGATTTCATTCGCGGCAAAATGGCTTGCGTGGTCTTCTAACTCAGCATTCCAATTGTTTGCTGGACTGAACGCTCCCATTCCGCCCGTGTTCGGTCCGGTATCCTTGTCAAACGCGCGCTTGTGATCGCGCGCCGTTTGCAGCAACCGATAGTTCGCGCCATCGACCAACGCGTGCAGCGAACATTCCGTGCCGCGTAAGAATTCCTCGACCACGATACGCCGGCCAGACTCGCCGAAACGGCCTTGATTCATCATCGCGTCGATCGTCGATTTTGCGGCACCAGAATCGGGCGCAATGACCACACCTTTGCCAAGGGCAAGCCCGTCGGCCTTAATGACGATCGGAAATCGTAGCCGATCACAAAACCGAAGCGCATCATCGCTTCTTTCAAACGTACCCGCCTCTGCCGTTGGAATTCCTTGTTCACGCATCAGTTCTTTCGCAAAAATTTTTGAGGACTCGATTCGTGCCGCGGCTTTCGCTGGCCCAAAAATGCGCAAACCTTCCGCAGCAAAAAGATCGGCGATCCCGGCTGCAAGTGGGTCGTCTGGACCGACCACGGTTAGATCGACACAATTTTCCTTAGCGAACCGAACGAGTTCCCCGAGGTCCCTCGCGGAAATCGCGACGTTCTCACCGATTTCCGCGGTGCCGGCGTTCCCCGGCGCGCAAAAAATGCGATCTGCATACGGCGACTGCTTCAGTTTCCATGCGAGGGCTTTCCATGCGAGCGCGTGTTCGCGGCCGCCGCTCCCAATGACAAGAATTTTCATCACGATTAGTTTGACTGTAGAGGCAGCCGTGCCGGCTGCGAGAAACTTTTAGATTTACAGCCGACACACGCCTATTCGACTTCGCTCAGGCAGGCCCTGCCACTACAGCTATCGTTCGCTGACGCGTGATTCGGCAGGTAAGATCGACAATTCCAATTTTTCGGTGTGCCGAATGATCAGTAACTTCGCGGGAACGCCGATTTGCTCAGCCACCAGCATCTTGTGCAGGTCATGAATCGAGCCGATCGGCCGCTCACCAAAACCAACGATGATGTCTCCCTCCCGGAGGCCTGCGTGCTGTGCCGGGCTGTCCTTTTCTACAGATACAACGAGCACCCCGGTTTCGAGTGGCAAATTATAAAACCGGATCACGCGGCGATGTAGCGGTACATTTTGCCCGGCGACGCCGATGTAGCTTCGCCGAATTCTTCCATCGCGAATCAGCCATCCGGCAACGAGCTTGGCGGTGTTGCTGGCGATCGCAAAGCAGATGCCTTGCGCTGGTCGAATCATCGCGGTGTTCACACCAATGACTTCCCCGGCTGAGTTGACGAGTGGTCCACCGGAATTGCCGGGATTTAGCGCCGCGTCGGTCTGAATGATATTATCGATCAAACGACCCGATTGCGAATACATCGAGCGACCAAGCGCACTGATCACGCCCGCTGTTACGCTTGCCTGGAACCCGAGCGGATTGCCGATCGCGATCGCCACCTGTCCGACACGCAAAGCTTCGGAATCGGCAAGACGCACATGAACAAGCTGGGGCGCAGCGATCCGAATCACGGCGAGATCCGTCTCGGGATCGTCACCGATGAGCTGTGCCGGACAATCGCGGCCGTCGGAAAGGTTAACGACAATTCGGGTAGCGCCGTGGACGACATGGCTATTGGTCAAAATAAAGCCGTCGGGCGTGATGATGAATCCCGATCCGCTTCCCGCGATGTCGCGCGGCCGATTCTTGCTCCTCTGTTGAATTTCGATGTTCACGACGGCCGGCGCGACCCGCTCGGCTGCGCTCACTACCGTGCGCGAATATTCGTCAAGCAACGAATAGTCACTAGGAACATCGCTTCCGTCTCCAAATCCAGAGCCGTTTCGCGGCTGGAGCGACTCGTTCAACAAGGGCACCGCAGCTGGCTCATCTTCCTCAAACACCAAGAAATCTCTATTCATAGGCTAGCAAAAGATCGACAGGCCGTTACTCGTCGTCAACTACAGTGAATTCCTTCCATACACTTCTTTTAGATTGCTACTCTCTTCTTGCACCCGAGTTGGTGACGCTTTAGAAGGAGCCGTGCAAAAATCTTCCTCGGTCGGCTCAGTCATGGACGCGCAGTGTCCGTCACGGCTTGTGCTCGATCGCATCGCGGACAAGTGGACGGCGCTAATCATCCAGGTGCTGGCTCACGGCACGAAGCGTTACGCCGGGCTTCAGCGCGAGATCGGCGGGATTTCACAAAAAATGCTAACCCAAACCTTGCGCAGCCTGGAGCGCGACGGTTTGGTGCAGCGCAAAGTGCATCCGGTTGTGCCGCCGAAAGTGGAATACTCTCTGACAAAGTTGGGACGAACTCTGATCGAGCCGCTGCACGCGCTTTGTCGATGGTCGGAAAAACATTTGGCGGAACTCGAAGCAAATCGCGCGCGAGCAAAGGCGAACGTTCAGAATTAAATTGATATCTTTCGAGGGCTCGACGACCCGGCTACAGGTTGTCAATCTTTCGATGCGCTTGCGCGCGGAATAGGAGGAACGCCTGGCGCAGTTGCAGCGTTGGGTAAGCGCCGCTCCCTTGTTATACCGATGGACAGCTTCCGTTAGCCAGGGGTTCAGGCGACCCAGTCACACCAGAAAAGGAGATCAAAATTGTCGACCAGCTCGGCGAAAAAACATGGCAATGAAAAACCATATCGTGCCGGCCAGTTTCTGGCTGGCCCGCGCAGTTCCGCCGCGCAGGCCTGCAGCTCGTCCTGGAAAAACTTAGCGACATGGCCCCGCACCTTATCGGTCAGCCGAAGCTTTTCGCTCCGTGCCTCGCTATTGTAGTCGGCCTTCAGTCGGCCGCTTGGCTTTTCCGGGTCGGAACCTAAGAAATGGAGAATGGACCGTCGCAGCTCGGTGGGATTTCTTTCCAAGTCGTCAAAGAAATAAATGCGAAACCGGTCTGGATGAACATAGCGTTTCCATCGCGCAACGATCTTGCTCGGATGCGAAAGCGAGAGCACTCCTGGGTTCAGCAGATTCCGAATCACTTCGTCGATATCAGTGACTGTCAAACGGGCTAATCATTCCGAGACGTACCCCCATGGATAACTGCGACCAAGCTCGGCCAACGGGATCACGTGCCAGAAAGATTACCTTTAAGTTTGTGAGATAACTGATGACTCGCTGGATGATCTCGTCGTTCAGAGTCGAATAGGTTGGCGAAATGTCACCAGAGAGGAGCGATCCTGCTGCTCATGAAACACATCTGGGTGTTCGGCTATCTGCGAACTTCGTCAAAGTGACAATCACAGCTGATGCAGCCTCTGCAACGGCGACGTACGCCTGCGATCCCCAGAATTGTTTTGCATCGCAGGGCGGTATTGGCTTATTCTAAAATTTCTCCAGTTTTGGCGGCTAAACTTTCTGCATGATATGGACGTCAGTGGCACCATCAGCGCAATTCTGAATCATAAGAGCGACGAAGTTTTTTCAATCGCGCCGGACGCCATGGTTTTTGAAGCGATCGAGATGATGGATAACAAAAACGTTGGTGCGCTGTTGGTGATGCAACAGAGCCGATTGATTGGGATTATTTCTGAGCGCGACTACACCCGCAAAGTTTTCCTGCGGGGCAAGCGTTCCCGGGAAACGAAGGTCGCCGAAATCATGTCAGCGAATCCGACCGTCACGCATCCGCGCGAGCCGGTTGAAAAATGCCTGCGTCTCATGACCGACAAACACATTCGCCATTTGCCTGTGCTCGATGGCGATAAAGTTGTAGGCGTAATCTCCATCGGCGATTTGGTGAAATGGGTGATCTCGTGCCAAAGCGCCGCCATCGCGCATCTCGAGAGCTATATCCACGGCGGATATACGGGGTAGCGATAGCTGGCATCGCTGATGCCCGGGCCGCGATCACCGATCGCGGCTACAGTTCCCAAACTGTTTTCCCGCCGACAATCGTCCGTACTGCTCGACCTTTCAGTTTCCAGCCATCGAATGGCGAATTGCGTGACGCTGATTCGAACTTATCGACCCTGACCGTCCATTCCAAATCCGGGTCGATCAGCGTTACATCGGCAGCTGCGCCAATCGATAATGTGGCGGCATCAATCTTCAACAAACGCCTGGGTTCGACCGTATACATCTCGATCAGACGCACGATGTCGATCATGCGGTGTTTGTGCACGAGCAGATCGAGAAATAAGCCGAGCTCAGTCTCCAGCCCGATAATGCCGAATGGCGCGGCATCGAATTCAACTTCTTTCTCGAACTCCGCGTGCGGCGCATGATCCGACGCCAGGATCGACACGGTGCGATCGGCGACTCCTTCGAAGAGTGCATCGACATCTGCTTGAGACCGCAAGGGTGGATTCATTTTGTAGTTCGTGTCGAAGTTTTGAATCGCCTCATCGGTCAGCGCTATGTGATGCGGACAAATTTCTCCGCTGATTTTTACTCCGCGTGACCGAGCTTCGCGCAGCAATCGCACACTTCCCGCCGTGGTGACGTGCTGGCAATGAATGGGATGATCGCAAAGCTCCGCGAGCAAAATGTTGCGCATCACGATCGCCTCCTCCCCCGCCGCCGGCCAGCCCGGTAAACCAAGCAGGGTGCTCCAATAACCTTCGTGCACGACTCCATTGCCGACTAAATTGTAATCCTGGCAGTGATCGAGCACGGGCACACCGACCATGCGGGAATACTCGATCGCGCGTCGCATCACCTCGTGATTCTGAACACAATGACCGTCGTCCGTGATCGCGACAATGCCCGCCTGCGCGAGGGAGCCGATCGGTGCGAGTTCTTCGCCTGCAAGACCCTTTGAGATCGCGCCGGTCGGCAAAACATTCACGCACGCGGCGTGGGCGGCGCGATCTTTGATCCACGCGATCGTGCTCGGGTTGTCCGCTGCTGGCGAAGTGTTGGGCATGCAAACAACCGTTGTAAATCCACCAGCCGCCGCGGCGCACGCTCCAGACTCGATCGTTTCCTTGTGACTGAATCCTGGCTCACGCAGATGCACATGCATGTCGATTAAGCCGGGGCAGACGATGAGATTGCCTGCATCAATCTCATCGGGTTGAGAGTTGAGAGTTGAGAGTTGAGAGAGCGGCGCAATTTCCCCATCGACAATCAAAAGATCGGCTACCTCGTCGCGTTTATTCGCCGGATCGATCACGCGACCGTTACGAATGATTGTCGCGCTCATGTGGAGATTCCTCCGCAGAGATAAAGGACGGCCATGCGCACAGCGAGGCCGTTGGTGACTTGATCGAGAATGACGCTTTGCAATCCGTCGGCAATGTCGCTGTCGATCTCGACGCCACGGTTGATCGGGCCAGGATGCATGATCAGGCAATCCGGTTTCAAAAGTTTCGCGCGCTCTTTCGTTAGGCCGAAAAAGCGAGTGTATTCTCCAATCCCCGGAAAATATTCTTTGCGCTGACGTTCGTGCTGGATGCGCAACAGATTCACCACATCCGCGTTGGGAAGCACATTGTCGATCTTGTGTGAAACTTCGACACCCAGTTTCTCAAACTCGCGCGGCACGAGCGTGCTTGGCCCGACGAGCGTGACGCGCGCGCCGAGCTTGACCAAGCCGAAAATGTTCGAACGCGCGACGCGACTGAACAAAATGTCGCCAATGATCGCCACGTGCAGCCCAGCGATTTTCCCCCTCTTTTCGCGAATCGTGTAAAGATCGAGAAGCGCTTGCGTCGGATGCTCGTGCGCGCCATCGCCGGCGTTGATCAGGCTGGCTTTGAGCCGCTGCGCGAGAAACTGCGGTGCGCCGGCGGAACTGTGACGCAGCACGAGAATATCGGCGTGGAGCGCCTCGAGATTGCGCGCGGTGTCTTTGAGTGTTTCGCCTTTCGTCAGGCTGGAAGTGCTTGCCGAGATGTTGATCACATCGGCGCTCAATCGAAACGCGGCCAGCTCAAATGATGTTCGCGTCCGCGTACTCGGTTCGACAAAAAAATTCACCAGCGTTTTTCCGCGCAAGGCTGGAACCTTCTTGATCTCGCGGGTGCCGACTTGTTTGAACGCGTCGGTGGTTTCGAGAACGAAATTAATTTCCGCGGCCGAGAGTTCGCGGAGCCCGAGCAGATCTTTACGGTTCCAGCGCGTCGTCATGATTGGGTAGCGCACGCGCCCCGCGTGTTCGCGAAAACATCCCGCTGTCGCGGACTTTCCGAAAAAGGAGGGTCAATCGTCTTGATGATGCACAATTGAAAAGCATGTTTCGGCGCGACGCCGAAACCAACACGCGGGACGCGTGCGCCACCCAGAAATCGCATTGGTATTTTCATTCCTTCAATAACCACACTGCGTCGGGTTCACTGGCGCTTCCGATTCGCAGTCGCACCTTTTCATTCCCTGCGGTCGGCAAATTTTTTCCGACGTAATCAGCGCGAATCGGTAGCTCGCGATGGCCGCGATCGATCAGCGCTGCGAGCTGGATTCGAGCCGGTCGACCGAATGAATTGATTGCGTCCAGGGCCGCGCGAACAGTGCGCCCGGTATGGAGAACGTCATCCACAATAATGACAGTGCGTCCTTCCAGCGGCAGCGGAAGTTTTGACGCACGCACGACGGGCAGTTCCGGGCGCGTTCCGACGTCGTCACGGTGCATCGCCACCTCAATGGCACCCGTCTCGATGTCGATCTTTTCGATAGTACGGATAAATCCGGCGATGCGCCGCGCGATCTCCACGCCGCGCGAAGGAATTCCCGCAAGCACGACCTTTTCAAGCTGCGGGTTGCGCTCGATGATTTCGTGCGCAATCCGCTGAAGCGCGCGACGAATCGCCTCCGCGTCCATGATCGGGACGGCGGTAGATGAATTCTGTTTTGTTTGTTTCATGCGTTTCCTTGGCGACCTCGCAGGATCGCTTTAAAGGATACGATTATGGATCAGTCGCTCATTTTACTCCGGATTTGGCTTCGCGCATCCGCTTTTCCCGCCAATTGGAGCGATGCTTCATAATCCAATCGAGCAGTGCCTTTTCGAAGCCGATGTCCTTGCCGGCTTTTTCGCTCTCGATCCACTTATGTTTCAAGATTTCCGCGCGCTCTGCGAGGAATTCCTTGTAAAGGACAGAATTCTTAACGAACTGAGATTGGTCCTCTTCTGAAGACGGCATCTCTCGATTTTCTTTCATAAAATTTACAATAAGTCAACACAATCGAATCACCGGGATTCGACGGGGTAACCTGACAATTTATTTAGATTCGTGCGCGTTTAGGGTTTCGGATGCCTCACAAAGGCAAGGTCTTACGAAGATTTTCGGCAATCTTTTTGAACTCGGCCGTCACCGGTGATTGTCGATCTTCGCCGGCAATCGGTATTCCGCGATCGCCCGCTTCGCGCGTGGCGATGTCGATCGGGATTTGACCAAGCAACGGGACGCGCAACCGTTTCGCTTCGCGTTCGCCGCCGCCGCTTCCAAAGATATCGTAGCGTTTGCCATCGG
>WNFA01003661.1_pt1 | contig 12786 bp, 9 predicted proteins | sample 5400481 | NCBI WGS metagenome assembly WNFA01 (sample SAMN13153340, study PRJNA577476) | soil metagenome | isolation source: 120 cm saprolite under Douglas fir tree site 2 hole 1 replicate 2 | place: USA:California | collected 2015-04-18 | reverse complement strand
CAGCGGATGTCCGACCCGCTCTTCGCTCTCGCGACGGCCTATCGCATCGTGTTCAACGTGGCGGGCGGGTACATCGCTGCCCGGCTCGCGCCGTCCGCGCCCCTGCGTCACGCGATGGCATTGGGGATCGTGGGGCTGGCGCTGAGTGCGGCGGGCGTGGCGTTCTCCGTCGCCAAGCCGGAGCTCGGTCCGATGTGGTACCCCGTCGTGCTCCTGGTCGTGGCCGTGCCTTGCGCCTGGCTCGGCGGAACAATCGCGACGCAGAAGAGCTCCTGAACCCGACCGTGGCGTCCCGCCGCGTGTCAACCTCGGCTTGGCAGTCGTCGCAATCTTGGGCCGCAACCGTGAGCACGGAGGTGCACGATGGTCACGAACGACTCCCCCCTGTGGCGTTCCGACCGCCGGGTCGGTGAACGTCGCCACCTGCTCTTGCGGCGCAGCGGGGTGGACCGCCGGTTCGAGAGCATCCCAATCCCGGTCGAGCACCGCACGGGGGGCGCGCGCCGCGTACTGTCCGATCGACGCGGCTGGACCGAACGGCGGCACGCCGAAGGTTACGGCCGACCTGACTAGTCTGGTCGTCGCCTCTACGGGCGCGTTCCGTTCTCGCTGTTGTTCCTGGTGCAGGGCGTGACGCGGCTCAGCGCGGCGGTGGGCCACCGCGAAACGGTGCCGAGCACGTGAGCGCTACGGCCGATACAGCTCCGGTAGCAGCTCCTTGAGTCGCGCCAGCTTGGGCAGGTCGTTGTAGACGATGTAGGGCTGGTCGGGATGGCGGGCGAGGTAACTCTGGTGGTACTCCTCGGCTGGATAGAATCGCACGAGCGGCACCACCTGCGTCACGATCGCCTGGTTGAACAGGTGATCGCGCCGCAAGGTGTCGATGTACCCGAGTGCCGCTCGCCGCTGCGCGTCGCTGGCATAGAACACCACGGAGCGGTACTGCGTCCCCTCGTCCGGACCCTGGCGGTCGAGCTGCGTCGGGTCGTGGGCAACGGTGAAGAACACGCGCAGCAGCTCGCCGTAGGTCACCTGCGCAGGGTCGTACGTCACCTCTACCGATTCGGCATGCCCGGTCGTGTCGGTGCTGACCAGATTGTAGTGAGCGGTGGCGGCGCTGCCGCCCGAGTACCCGGACACCACGCGCACCACACCCCGCACGTGCTTGAACACGGCGTCCACGCCCCAGAAGCAGCCTCCGGCGAACACGGCGGTCTCGGTCGCCGGAGCCCCCACGAACTGGGAGGCCGCGGGAGACGCGGCGAGCGAAACAACGAGCAAGAAAGCCAGTGACGCGCGCATGGTTCTCAGCGTTAACGTCCTGTGAACCTAACGTCCTCTAATGGACGCCGCCGAATCGGGAGATGCATTGCCCATCTGTGGGCCGTCGACGAGGGGCGTGGGTGTGTAAGGGGCACGAAGCCCGCGAAGACCAGCTGCAGTGGCTGCGGCCGCCAAAGCATAACACGCCCTCCCGTTTGACCCGCGAGCGACCGCGAGCCAGGCTCGGGAGCGCGCATTGGGCGCGTTGTCACCACCGTTGGCACCGCGCGGTAACTCTATGCGCCAGGCGGGATTCGAACCCACGACCTTCGGCTCCGGAGGCCGACGCTCTATCCAGCTGAGCTACTGGCGCTCAATCGCGTCCTCAACAACCGGCATCGGTGTCTGCACACGACGAGGATCCGCCAGGCCGCGGGGCCGCGCCGACCGCTGCTCCAACTTAGCCGTGCGCTGCTCGACCCGGTACTCCACAAGCGTCGGTCGAGTGATCGGGGCCGCCCCCAGCCGCCCAGGCCTTGAGGCCCGACGACCGCTTGGGTGCCGCGCTGCTCGCGACGCCGCTGGTGTCCCATGATCCCCTGGCCGTCGAGCTCGCTGGATCTCGGCACACTCCCGCCGGTCGCACCAGGAGAGAGATAAAGACCGGCGCTTCCCGCAGGTGCTCACGGCTAAGGTGCTCGGCAAGGGACCGCGGGAGTACTTCGAGCTGCAGACGCCGGCCGCGGCCCAGGCGCCGAAGGTGGACTTCACGAAGTAGCCCACTCTACAACGGGCCTGCGCCTCTAGCGGCGCGGGCTCGTGGGCGGTAGTTTCGTCCCCCACTTGGCACCGCCCTGCTCTCCCCCAGCCGTTGAGCAGGCGGCGCTCTTCCAGATGACGGACTCGAAGGTCATGACGGACTCGAAGGTCGCTCCGCGCTGCCCGGCCCATGGGCGGCTCGGGCGCGCCGGCGTCCTTCCCGGCCGACACCGGTCCTGGAACCCGTGCACCCCAGCTCGGGGGGGAGGTCAAATGCGCCGTCCATTCGTTAGTTCACTCGTCACTTGCGGACTCGTGCTGCTCGGATTGGTCCCCGCCGTCGCCGCCGCCCAGGAGGCGACGCTCGTGTCTGGACAAGTCTCGACTCGGGGAGCGCCTGTGGTGGGCGCGAGCGTGAGCATTCCGTCACTGCATCTGGGCACCACGAGCGACGGACAGGGGATGTACCGGCTCACCGTCCCGGCGAGTACCACCGGCGAGGTGACGTTATCTGTTCGGCGGATCGGGTACGTCACGCGCTCCGTCCCGATCACTCTGACCGGGGGCCAGCTGCACCAGGACTTCGTGCTCGAAGCCTCGGCCGTCGAGCTGACGGAGGTGATCGTCACGGGCCTGGGTGGGGAGATCGAGAAGAGCAAGCTGGGCACCGCGGCCCAGCAGCTCAACGCGGAAGTGCTCAACACCACGCGCGCGCAGAACCTCGTCCAGCAGATACAAGGGAAGGTGCCCGGCGTCCAGATCACGGGATCGGGGACGCAGGGGGGGTCGGTCAACATCATCATCCGCGGCCAGAACTCCATCACGCAAAACAACCAGCCGTTGTTCATCCTGGACGGCGTTCCCGTCTCGAATGCGGACCGCGGCGGCGATCGTGGCTCGGGCTTCGATTACGGTAGCGTCCTGTCCGACCTCAATCCGGACGACATTCAGTCGCTGACCGTGCTCAAAGGGCCCAACGCCGCCGCGCTGTACGGCTCACGCGCGGCCAACGGTGTGGTCGTGATCACGACCAAGAAGGGCGCCAACAGCGGCGGCCGGATGCGCACGGAGCTGAACACGAACGTGACGTTTGAGCGCCCGTCCATCCTCCCAGAGTGGCAGAATCAGTATGGCCAAGGAGCCGGCGGTGCGTTCTCGTGGGTGGACGGCTCCGGCGGCGGCGTGAACGACGGCGCCGACCAGAGCTGGGGCCCGAAGCTCGACGGCCGTGTCATCTGCCAGTTCACGAGCCCCGGGGCCGGGACCCCGGGCTGCACGGCGACACCCTGGGTGCCGCACCCGGACAACATGGACGCCTTCTTCCGGACGGGCCTTACCGTAACCAGCACGGTCGCGGTGAGCGGCGGGAGTGACCGCGCATATGGGCGCGTCTCCCTGGGCGGCGACAACGTGAACGGCGTGTTCCCCAACAACGACTTCCGACGCCGGTCGGCGGCGTTGAGCGGCACGTTTCACGCGGGCGACCGCTTCACGGCCGACGGATCGGTCGAGTACGTCTACAACAGCGGACAGAATCGCACCGGCACGGGCTACTGGGGACGCAACGCGCTCGAGAACTACATCTGGCTCGGCCGGCAGGTGGACTTTCACGCGCTCGCGGATTACGCCGGCAAGAGCGGAGCGACGAACGGAGGACCGGCCACCCGCGAGTTCAACTGGAACTACAACTACCACAACAATCCCTTCTGGTTGCAGGAGCAGAACCCGGTCGTCGATCGGCGCGATCAGGTCATCGGATCGGTGGCTGCGCACTACAAGATCACAGACGGGGTGAACGCCACCGTGCGCACCGGCTCCGATATCTACCGACTGGGAGTCGAGGAGGACTTCGCGCGCGGGGGCCTAGCGTTCATCAACCAGGCGTATGCGGGAGGTTTCCGTTTCAGGAACGACTACCGTAACGACAACAACACCGACCTGTCGGTCACAGGTGAGCAGCGGATCACGAACTGGCTGCACGTCAACGCGCTCGTCGGGGGCAATCAGCGTCGGGAGTACTTCCACGCCGACAGCCAACAGACCACAGGCATCGTCGTGGCGGGAATCTTCAACCCGGCCAATGCTGCGATCGCCCCGACGATCGGTCAACGGATCGAGCGCCGCTGGGTGAACAGTCTGTACGGCTCGGCCGCCTTCACCCTGTTCGACTGGTGGACGGTCGAGGGAACCGGGCGAAGCGACTGGTCCTCCACGCTTCCGGCGAATGCCCGGTCGTACTTCTATCCGTCGTTCAACACCTCAGTCCTCCTGACCGACGCCCTCCCGCGACTGCGGAGTCGCGTCTTCGACGCGATCAAGCTGCGCGCGTCGGTCGCCCGAGTCGGCAACGACGCCCCGGTCTATTCGCTGCTGCCGGTGTATATCGGCAATGCGAACAAGTTCAACGGCCAGGCGCAGTTCTCGCTGAACCCCGTGCTGGCCAACGCCAACTTGAAGCCGGAGATCACACGGTCGGAAGAGGTGGGCGCCGAGCTCGTGATGCTACGGAGCCGCGTTACGCTCGACGCCAGCTGGTATCACAAGTCGACGCGCGATCAGATCTTCAACGTGCAGATTCCGCCCACCAGCGGCTTCACCTCGAAATTCATCAATGCGGGAGAGATCAGTAATCGCGGGATCGAGGCACTGTTGACCGTAACGCCGCTCCAGGTGCCGGGCGGGATCACGTGGACGTCGACCTTCAACTTCGCCCACAACCACAGCGAGGTCGTCGACCTCGCGCCTGGGGTGAGCACGATCGTGCTCGGGCAGGGGCTGTTCGGCGACGTCAACATCGAAGCCCGCAAGGGGGAGCCGTACGGTACGATTCGCGGCAATCGCTTCTTGCGCGACTCGGCGGGCAACATTCTCACATCGGGTGGCTTGCCGATACAGGATCCCGCGTTTTCCGTGCTGGGCAACATCCAATCGGATTGGACCGGAGGCTGGTCCAACGAGATCCGGTACAGGAATTTCGCCCTGAGTATGCAAATCGACGTTCGCCACGGCGGCAAGATCGTGAGCCTCACGAACTACCTCGGGGACTATGCCGGGACGATGTCGAGCAGCCTGCGCGGTCGTGAGGTCGATTGGGATAAGCCGGGGATCGTCGTGAAGGGCATTGATCAGACCACCCGTCAGCCGAACGTGGTCACAGTCACCGCGGAGACCTACTTCCAGAACCTGTTTCACATCATTGAGCCGTATATCTACGATGGCGGCTACGTGAAGCTCCGCGAGCTGCGCGTGTCGTACGACCTGCCCGCCAACTGGGCCGCGTGGTTCTTCGGCGCGCAGGCCGCGACCATCTCGGTGACGGGGCGGAATCTGATCACATGGAAGAACGTCCCGAACATCGATCCGGAATTCGCCTACAGCAACGGCAACTTCCAGGGCATGGAGTACATGATCCCGTCGAATCCTCGCAGCATCGGGTTCAACCTGCGGATCGTCCCATGACGCCCATCATTGGAGCTGCGACCACTATGACCTCCAGAATGCTTCGCCTTTCCGGCATCGCGGCGCTGATCGCGCTGGGGGTGGGGGCCTGCAACAGCGACACCCTGACCGACATCAATCAGGATCCCAACAATCCCACCTCCGCACCGCCGGGACCGGTTTTCACGAGCGGCGTGCGCCTGGCGATGGGACGCTGGCTCGGCGGGGGCGCCATGGATCTGCGCGGACCCGAGTTCACCGTGCAACACCTGGCCGAGGTCCAGTACCCGGATGAGGACGCCTACCGGCGCCTCGGCCCCGGTGACACGGACGGCGACTTCATCAACGCCTACTCGCAGGAGCTGAAGAACCTCCAGGCCGTCGTCGGCGTCGGCAAGTCCGGGAACGAGCCGCTGTTGTGGGGCCCGGCCCAGGTGCTGCGCAGCCTGGTGTTCAGCTATGTCACCGATGTCTGGGGGGACGTGCCGTACTCCGAGGCCCTGCGAGGAGACAGCGGGGTCGTCACGCCCAAGTACGACGCGCAGAAGGATATCTACACTGGCTTGTTCGCAGACCTGGATCAGGCCACGACCGCCATGGCCGCGGCACCAGCCACTGCGATCAAGCTCGGCGCGGCGGATCCGTTCTTTAGTGGCGGCGCGGCAGGATGGCAGCGGTTCGCCAACTCGATTCGCGCCCGCCTGGCGATGCGCCTCGCGAACGTGGACCCGACCACCGCCCAGGCTCAGATCAGCGCCGCCTTGGCCGCGCCGGGAGGGCTCATCTCCTCGAATGCGCAGAACGCCAATTTCCCCTGGCCGGGCGACGGTATCTACGACAATCCGTGGATGGTCAACTTCCGCACGCGCGACGACCATCGCATGTCGAACACGCTCATGAACCAGATGCTCCCTCACAACGATCCACGGATCGCGGTGTACGCGCAGCCGACAGTGGCAAACCCGGCCGTATACGCCGGGATGCCGAATGCGCTCACGCAGGCGGGAGCGTCCGCCTACTTCACTATTTCGTCCCGTCCCGGAGCCGTGTTCTACGGCGCGACCGTGTACTCGTGTCCCACCTGTGGGGCGCGCACTGGAGCGAAGTTCCCCTCGTTCGTCATGACGTATGCCGAGGTGTCTTTCATTTTGGCCGAGGCAGCCGAACGAGGTTGGGTAACCACTGCAGGCACGGCGGCCGCGCTGTACAATCAGGCCATCAATGCCTCCATGGCCCAGTGGGGGGTGACCGACGCCACAGCGATCAACGCCTACCTGGCGGACACCGCGATCGCCTACAAGGGAGGGACGCCAGGTCTGCAACAAATCGCGCTGCAAAAGTGGATCGCCTTCTACACCAACGGCGTGCAGGCGTGGGCCGAGTGGCGCCGCACCTGCGTGCCGGCGACGCTGGTCCCCGGCCCGGACGCCGTTCAGAACACGGTGCCGCGCCGCTATCAGTACTCCATCAGAGAGTTGTCGGTCAACGCGGCGAACGTCGCGGCCGCGGTCGCGCGTCAAGGCCCCGATGTGTTTTCGACCAGGATGTATTGGGACAACAATCCCACGGTGGCGCCGACGTATCCGGGAGCGACCTGCGGTACGCGGTAGTCGGCGTCGGGGCTGTTGGACGTGATGTGCTGGGTGGCGTTACTGACTCCTGGTCCAGACCAGGATGAGGCCGCAGAGACGATTCGAGGGATCCAAGTACTGCGGGGGGATCCCGGAAGAGGATGGGTAGAACTCGATCCCCCCGATGTCATTGGGTTGGATGACGTCGTCCAGTTCCGCGCCCGGAATGCGCTGCCCGTCGACCCACACCGTCGGCTGGCAGCCCCGGATGCGGATGGTATTCCCCCCCGTCGTGGCGGCGCGGATCGTGATTCCGGGAACAGTCCTGAACAGGTCGCTCGGGCTCCTGGGCGCGATCCGGCGGATGTCCGCGAGCTCGAGAAACCGGCCGAATGACTGCCGTTGCTGTCTGTGATCGTAGAACTCTCGGAGCCGCCCGGAAGGGGCGGCGTTGACGAGGACTTTCTCCAGCTGGGCCGGTAAGGACGTGAGGACGATTTCGACGAACATCGGCTGGTCCGCCGCGCCCCTGACCAGGGAGACCGTACGTGCTTGGTAGCCGAGGCGGTGCACACCCAATGCGAGCCGGCCGGCAGGAACGTCATGGAGCCCAAACCGTCCCGCGGCGTCGGTAACGACGTGTTGCAGCACGGCCCCCTCTGCGGTCAAGGTGACCTCCGCCTCGGGGACGGGCGCGCCAGCCGAATCCTTGACGATGCCGGTCACCCGGAACGCCGCCGTCCTTGCCGACGGAGCCGGGGCGGGGTCCTGCGCGACAACCCGACGCGCCATCGGATCCAACAGCGCACACAACCCCAGAGCCGCAATGCGTGTCCCGATCACCGTTTTCGTCCGTCCCGGCAAAGAGAAATATGGTGTCGGCGGCGGGACAGGTTTGTCAGTAACATATGAAGCGCGCACGTGCGCCGTCGGCGAGTGAGGGCTCTTGACGACTCCGTGAGGGAGCCGTATATCGGGCAAGAACGCCGTCAACGTTCAGGGATTCCCAAAGGCCGTCAATCCCACCTCTTCCGCGGGACTGACGCTGACTGCGCCTTTCGATAAGCGTAGGAACCCCGAGTCGGAACTGGCGCACAAGGTCTGCGGTCGCCTCGCCTGCGCCTATCGTTAACAAGGCGTGCTCTGGGTACTCCTCTGCGGCCAGCGCGGCCCGTCCCATGCGATCCTCAAGGACGGCATGGAGCGGGAGGTCCGCGAACAGGAAGTCGGCGTCAGCCACGCCTGTCATGCGGTCGCAGGAATCGATCGTGCATGAGCGCTCGACAGTCTCCGAGAGGCTTTGAATCGCGCCGAACCACTTGCTCAACATGGGGCGCTCAACCTGAAGCGGCTGGTCGGCGACAGCTCCGAACCCGGGGTGACGTCGCACGAACTCCGCGGTCGCCTTGCTGGCGTTGTGCACGACGACGTGCCGGACTCCCCAGTGCAGTTCCATTGTCTCTCCGACGTCGGGCTTGAAGCCCCGAGCACCCATGCGTTGGAAACGCTCAGCCCAGCGGCGGGGACCACCGTCCTCAAGGAAGTTTCGTGCCCAGCGTCGGCGGAGCTCGGTCGCGAGGTCAGTTACAGACCGGGCCTGCGAGACCTCGAGGTAGGTGGCCGTCTGGTCTGAGTCCTTCATGAGCGCGGCGTCGCGCTCTGCGGCAAACGCGAGTACGTCCTGGCCATAGGCCTCGGTGACGGTCACGAGCGTCACCGCCTCCCACTCAAAGAGCACTTCGAGGGCCGTCGGAACGGCGTACACGACATCCTTCGCGATGGGTAGCCATCCTGCGGCGCAGTCATGTTCCTCCGATCGATCCGCTTCCCGCGCTTGCTGGTCTGCCAACCTTGACCGCCGCAGGTAGCTGGTCAGCCGCTCTAATAATGTCCGCCACGTCCTGGGCGGTGAACGGGACATACACCTTTCTTGCTGCGTTCCGTGGGACACGAACGGGCATCCCGGCAGCGCGGATCTGCTGCAGGTGTGCCTCGAGCCGGTCGAGCGCATCATGGAGGAACGACCACACGGTCCCGTATGCCTCTCGGACAACCCCCCACGAAGGGCCTGGGGCTTGGGTCCGCGCATCTTTACCCGGTGGGCGACGCGTTCCTGCCGGAGATCCCAAGCGAGCCGAAACACGGGATCCTTGGACGTGGGGCGACCGCTCGTGCTCACCGAACGGCTGCTCAAGGAATGACGGGGGGCAGCGAGGGTGCAGGGGATCACTTCGACGGTCGCAGATACTTCAACCCTACGCGGCCCCGTTTCGATTACATGCTGGCCAATCCGGAGGTGCGGCGCCTGGCAGCTTGGCGCACCGTCGAGCGCGCTCGGCCCACGCTAGCCGAACCAGAAAGCTACCGGGCGAGGGTCGCCGCGGTCGCGGCTGCTCAACGCGCTGGCAAGGTGAACGCGTCCATTCCCGCTATCGACCTCTTTGCGATGGTCCTTAGCCTGACGGACAGCTGGCTCAGTCGCTCCGGAAAGACCAGATCCTCCCCGAACGCCGCGCGCTCCTCGACTGGGGCTTCAACCTGCAGGGCCGCGTCCCGCTCAACTGGGCCCTCTAGGAGTCGAACATTGAGCTCCACCAAGTCGGCGCTCGTTTCCGAGCGAATGGTTTCAAATATCTCCTGCTGATAATCGATCAGCACCAGGGCACAGTCTTGCTAGGTCCAGACACCGAGATCTTTGTTCATCGTTCCTCCTCGCTAGTCTCTTAGAGTGCTCCAGCCATGGCGGGTCAGGACCGCGGACGCCCGAGGGTTCCGGAGGTACCGAACGTGTCCTCGAGAAACTGGACGAAGTGAATCTTGCCGTCCTTCACCTTCGCGAGCAGCGCGAAGGGCGAAGTGATCTCCTCGCCGGACTGGCGCCCGCGATACGTGAACGAACCGAACATCGCGACCTTATCGCCCTGTTCGATGACCTCGCGGACCTCGAAGGCCTTGGTCTCCCACGCCCGCCCAATTCCTTCGAAGGCGCGCACGATGGATTCGGGCCCTCTGCTCGTCCCGGTCCAGGGCAGATAGCGCTTGAGCTCGGGGTTGTCCTCGTTGAGCGAGACGTAGGTCACGTCCGCGGTCGTCACGCGTTTGACATTGGCTAACTCACGTGGGTTGGCGAGCAGAGTCTGGAGGACTCCAGCGGGTGAAGTCGTCATTGTCTCTCTCTTTGGGTTGCTTGGCGCCGCTCCCGAGCGATCCACTCCCGAATATACCGCGGGCAACGCAGCAGCTCGACGCCGTCCACTTCATGCGCGGCGAGGAAGCGCACCACCGCGACATCCACGAGCGTCGTCTCCGCCAGGTCGAACACAAGCCGTGGACGGTAACGCTGCACCTCAGTTTGAAGCTCGACCAGGTGATCCCCCTCGATGCGCCCACTGAGCCGGAACGTCGCCGTCTCTCCGTCAGAGGCGATTTCGATCTTTAGAGTCATCGCTGCAGGAGAAGGCAAACGCCGCGCCACGACTAAGCGTTTACGAAATCGCGAGTTGGTCTTGCGGAGCGTGCCAGCCTGTTGGCAATTGCCAACCGGAGAGCGCGATTAGTGGGGAATCAATCGCTCGGGCAGGGCCCGCCGGCCGCCGCCCATTCCTTGAACTTGGCGACGAACTCGTTGTGCGGTACCGATACGGGTGACCGCTCGCCACCCGGGTTCCAGCCCCAGAGCACCAGTTTGTCCTTGCTGACGTGCGTGATCAGCGCGGCGAAGTCGCGCCCGCCGTTGCGCTGCTTGTCCTTGATCATCTCACACAGCGCGCCCGGCGAGAGACCGATCCACGCCATCTTGTGGTCCGGCGACGGCAGCCCCCAATGCGGCGCCCCTGGCGGCGCGTGCGGACCATAGCTCGCGGGCGGATTGGATTCGCCGTGACAGGTCGCACAGGGCAGGCCCGGAGCCCCGCGGCCCGCCGGACCGCGCGCCACCGCCATCGTATGCGGGAGGCCGGCGTCGAACTGCAGTGGCGCATCGCCGGGGATATGACAGTTCTGGCAGCGCGGGTGCTGGAGTACCTGTTGCACGGTACTGAAGGCGGCGAGAGCCCGGGCACGATCCGGCGTGCTGGAGCGTCGGTAGGCGGCCAGCGCTACTGCCAGCGCGGCGGCGATCAGGAAGGCGCGCGTGGGTCCCTCCATCATGCATGCAGTCGCAGCGGCAACTCGCGCAGCCGCTGACCCGTCAGCCTTGCCACCGCGTTGGCCACAGCGGGAGCGATGTGTGGCACCGCCACTTCGCCGACCCCGCCGGGTTTTTCGGTGCTGGGCACAATGTGCACCTCCACCACCGGCATCTCATTCAAGCGCAACACGCGGTAGTCGTGGTAGTTCGATTCCTGCACGCGCCCGTCTTTGAAGTGCAACGCGCTGTACAGCGCCGCACTGAGGCCAAAGGCAATGCCCGATTCCATTTGCGCGGCGATCGTTTCGGGGTTTACGACGGTACCGCAATCGATGGCACAGACCACGCGGTGCACGCGAATGCGTCCGTTTTCGACTGAGGCCTCCGCCACCTGCGCGGCGAAACTGCCAAAGGCCGCGTGCACCGCAACGCCGCGGGCGCGTCCCTCGGGCGGGCGCCGGTCCCACCCGGCCTTCTCGACCGCCAGATTCAGGACGCCGAGATGACGCGGGGAGTTCTTGAGCAGCGCGCGGCGATACTCCACCGGATCCTTATCGGCCGCTTGCGCCAGCTCGTCGATCAGGGTCTCCACGACGAAGGCCGTATGGCTGTTCCCGACCGAGCGCCACCACAAGACCGGGATGCCAGTCCTCGGCGAGTGCAGCTCGACCCGATGGTTCGGGATCTCCCTGAGATACGGTGAATCGGCCAAGCCCTCGACCGATGTGGAGTCGATACCGTTCTTGACCGCCGCCTTCTCGAACAGCGTGCCGATCAGGATCGACTGCCCCACCACCGTGTGCTGCCAGGCCAGCGGTTGGCCGTCGGCGCCCAGGCCGATGCGGGCACGGTGCAGAAAGGCCGACCGATAGTAGCCGCCCCGTACATCGTCCTCGCGCGTCCATACCGTCTTGACCGGCGCCTTGGCGGCCTTCGCCACCTGAACCGCCTCGGCCACGAAATCGGACGTGAAGTTGGCGCGCCGGCCGAATCCGCCGCCGAGGAATGTGGTATGGATGTCCACTTGCTCGGGCTTGAGGCCGGTGATCCGAGCGGCGATCTGCTGGTCCATGCCCTGGAATTGGGTCCCAGCCCAGATCTCGCACTTGCCCCGTCCGAGCCGCACCGTGCAGTTCTCCGGCTCCATCGGCGCGTGCGCGAGATACGGCACGGCGTATTCGGCCTCGATGGTCTTGACCGCTCTGCCGAGCCCGTCGCTCGCATTGCCAGCCTCGGCCGCCACCGCTCCGGGGGTGGTGGCAAGCTGGCGGAATTGCTCCCGCAGCGCGGTACTGTCCAGGCTCGCGTTGGGGCCCAGGTCCCAATCGATCTTGAGTGCATCGCGGCCGAGCTTCGCCGCCCAAAAGTGATCGGCCACTACGGCCACGCCTGTCGGCACCTGGACCACCGTGCGGACCCCGGGAACGGCCCTGGCGGCGCCGGCGTCGAAGGACTTGACCGTGGCGCCGAACACGGGTGGGCGGGCGACCACCGCGGTGAGCAGGCCTGGGAAGCGCACGTCGATGCCGAACTGGGCGCGCCCGGTTGTCTTCTCCGGCGTGTCCAAACGCTTCGTTGGCTTCCCGATAAGCTTCCAGTCCTTCGGATCCTTGAGCGTCACCGTCT
>WNFA01009455.1_pt1 | contig 12788 bp, 7 predicted proteins | sample 5400481 | NCBI WGS metagenome assembly WNFA01 (sample SAMN13153340, study PRJNA577476) | soil metagenome | isolation source: 120 cm saprolite under Douglas fir tree site 2 hole 1 replicate 2 | place: USA:California | collected 2015-04-18 | reverse complement strand
CCACGCCTTCTCGCCGCTGGCGCGCACCCCGATGGCGACCGCCGGATTGATGCAGTCGGCGCCGGAATGCCAGGTATGGAACATCTGCCAGCCGCCCTGGCCGGGCGCCGTTTTCATGGCGCGGCGGGCGCCGACCGTGCCCCAGTCGATGGCGGCGAAGTCCACGTTCATCCCGAGGCGCTTGAGCAGGTCGGCGGTGACGTCACCCTGCGCCTTGGTGATCGGCTGGTCCTGGGCGACCAGACATGTGACCGGCTGGCCCGCATAGCCGCTTTGCTCCAGCAGTTTCTTGGCGCCATCGAGATTGCGCGGGCCCTTGAGGATCTCGCCGCCCTCCTCGGTGTAGAGCGGCGTGCCCGGGGTGAAGAAGCCCGGCAGCGGTTTCCAGAGCTTGTCGTCGTCGCCGACGATCGCGCGCATGTAGTCTTCCTGGCTCATCGCCATCAGAACCGCGCGCCGCGCCCGCACCTCGTTGAAGGGCGGGTAGAGGTGGTTCATGCGGAAGCTGCCGATATTGCCGAGCGGATCGGCGATATCGACCGCGACATTGCGGTTCTTGCGCAGCAGCGGCACCAGGTCGGAAATCGGATTCTCCCACCAATCGATCTCGCCGTTCTGCAGCGCGGCGGCGGCGGTCGCGGGGTCCGGCATCACCACCCACTCGACGCGCTCGGCCAGCATTCGCTTGCCGCCCGCGAGCCACGAGCCAGGCTCCGAGCGCGGCGTATAGTCGGAAAATTTTTCGAACGCGGCCTTGGCGCCTGGAACCCACTCGTTCTTCATGAAGCGCATGGGGCCGCTGCCGATATATTCGGCAATCTGCTTGAACGGGTCGGTCTTGGCGACGCGCTCGGGCATGATGAAAGCGATAGGCGTGCTGATCTTGCCGAGCGCCAGCAGCATCTTCGGGAATGGTTTCTTGAGCACCCACTTCACGTTGCGGTCGTCGACAGCCGTGAGCTCCTGCTGGACGGCCTTGATCAAGAGGCCCATCTGGTCGCGCGCGCTCCAGCGTTCGAGGCTCGCCACCACGTCCTTTGCCAGCACCGGTTCGCCGTCGTGAAATTTCAATCCTGGCCGCAGGCGGAACGTCCAGGTCAGTCCGTCGGACGAGACCTCTTCGGCTTCCACCATCTGGCGCTGCGGCTCGAGCTTTTCGTCCATCCCATAGAGCGTGTCCCAGACCATGGCGGAGGCATTGCGCACCACGTATTGCGTGCCCCAGATCGGGTCGAAATTCGCGAGATCGGCTTGCGGCACGAAACGAAGCGTGCGCGCGGCAGCGCCCTGCGCGAGCGCCGGGGCGGATAACTTGCCCGTTGCGGCCAGAGTGCCTGCACCTGCAACGGCCTTCAGGAGTGTCCTGCGATCCATGACTTGATCTCCCAGTTGCGCCGGTCAATCGCTTAGATTTGCGCCACTCTGCCCATTTTATTGGATGCTTCTCCCAGGGTCGAGGGATGACGGAATAACCGGCCGATCTGTCGCGGCCTCGGAGCAAGCGGCGTGCCACAGGAGATCGCGGACACGGACGAAGGGCCGCATCAAGCCGTTTTGACCGGCTGCGATGGTTTCGGGTGCCACCACCGTCCGGCGATCACGACCGCCTGCGAGGCGATCTTGCGCTCGCCCGTGAGGTGCTCGCCGACGACGTCGACATAATCGAAGCGCCCGTCGCTGACGGACAGAATCGTCGCGTCGCCGACGCTCCCCGGCTTGAGGCTGCCGAGCTCGGGCCGCTTCAATGCGAATGCCGCGTTGACGGTCGAGGCGGCGATCACATCGGTCAGCGGCATGCCGAGGCAAAGAAACTTCGACATGGTCGTGACCTGGTCGAACGCCGGCCCGTTGATGCAGAGCGCGTGAACGTCGGACGAGATCGTGTCGGGCAAGAAGCCATTGGCCAGCATGGCGCGCGCGGTCTTGAACGCAAACGAGCCCTTGCCGTGCCCGATGTCGAACAGCACCCCACGCTGCCGCGCTTCGATGACCGCGCGTTTCACGGTGCCTTGCGCCGTCGCCGGCGAGTTCGGGAACGGACGGAACGCGTGGGTGAGCACGTCGCCCGGCCGCAGGCGCGCGATCACCTCTTCGTAGCTCGGCGGCGGATCGTCGATGTGCGCCATCACCGGCACGCCGACTTCGTCCGCGACCTGGAGCGCGATGTCGAGCGGCACCGTGCCCGAGCGGCCCGAGGCGCGAGCGCCCACGCGGACCTTGATGCCGACGATGATGTCGCGATTGGCATTGGCGACCTCCACCGCATCGATCGGCGCCATCAGCCGGATCTCCTCGCTCTCGCCGACCATCACCCGCGGCGAGAAGGCATAGATGCCGGCGAACGAGACATGCAGATAAGCCAGGATGCGCACCTCGCTGCGTTCGATCACATGCTTGCGGAATCCGGCAAAGTTGCCGGGGCCGGCGCTGCCGGTATCGACGGCGGTGGTGACGCCTGACCGGCGGCAGAAATCTTCCGCGTCGACGCCGAGCGAGGTCCCGCCCCAATAGACGTGGGTGTGCAGATCGATCAGTCCCGGGGTAACGATGCGGCTGGATACGTCGCGGACGTCGGTCTTGGCGTCGGGGCGCAGTCCCGCGCCGATGCGCGCCACCTTGCCGTCCGCGAAGGCGACGTCGGTCACGGCGTCGAGTTTCTGGGAGGGATCGACGACGCGGCCACCGCGCAGGATGAGATCGTAGCTCATAGTAGAACTCTCCGCACGCGTCGCGCCCGCGCCGCCATCAATCCCTCAGCTTGAAGCGCTGAATCTTGCCGGTCGCGGTGCGCGGCAAGTCGGGCCGGATGTCGATCCAGCGCGGATATTTCCACGCGCCGGTGCGCTCCTTCACATGCGCGCGCAGCGCTTCGAACAGCCGCTCGTCGGCGCCGTAGCCGTTCTTGAGCACGATGAAGGCTTTCGGTTTGACCAGCCCGTCGCCGTCCTCCTTGCCGATGACGGCGGCTTCGAGCACCGCCTCATGGGAGACGAGCGCCGCCTCGACCTCGAATGGGGACACCCACATGCCGTTGACCTTGAACATGTCGTCGGTGCGCCCGCGGTAATAATAGTAGCCATCAGCATCGCGCAGGTATTTGTCGCCGGTATGGGTCCATTCGCCGACGAAGGTGCGCCGGCTTTTCGCCCGCTGGTTCCAGTAGCTTTCGCCGGCGGAGGGCCCGCGCACCACGAGCTCGCCGATCTCGCCATCGGGGAGCTCGCGCCCGTTCTCGTCGACGATCTTCACGTCGTATCCCGGCACCGGCTTGCCGGTCGATCCGTAGCGGATGTCGCCCGGCCGGTTGCTCAGAAAGGTCTGCAGCATTTCGGTCGAGCCGAGCCCGTCGAGAATGTCGACGCCCACGACCGCGCGCCAGCGTTCGCCGAGATGGGCGGGCAACGCCTCGCCGGCCGAAATGCACAGCCGCAGGCGGTCGGAGCCCGCGCCGGGGCCGAGGTCGGGGTGCGCCAGCAGGGCCGCATAGAGCGACGGCACGGCGTAAAAAATGGTCGGGCGATGACGCCGGAGCGTCGCCAGCACCGCCTGCGGCGTCGCCCGATCCGGCAGCAAGACGGCGCTCGCGCCGACCGACATGGGAAACGAGACGGCATTACCCAGCCCATAAGAGAATGAGAGCTTCGCCGCCGAGAACGCGACGTCATCCTCGCGGATGCCGATGATGCCTTGCCCCATGAGCTTGGCCGTCGCCATCAAGCTGGTATGAACGTGCCTGACCGCCTTGGGCTCACCAGTGGAGCCCGACGAGTACATCCACAACGCGACCTCGTCCGACATCGTCGGCGCGGTGAACGGCGTTGGCTCGGCGCTTGCCAGCATATCTTCGAACAAATGCACGCCCGACACATCCGCCCGCTCCCGCGCGCTCGTCCCAACGACGATGACCGAGTGCAAATGCGGCAGCCGATCGCGCATCGACAGCACGGTCGAGACTAACGGAGCGGCGACCACGATCGCCGCCGCGCGGCTGTCGGCGAGTAGATAGGCATATTGTTCGGCGGTGAGCAGCGTATTGACGGGGATGGGGACGATGCCGGCGCGGATCGCCCCCCAAAACGCAACGGGATAATCGACGGTGTCGTGAAACGCCAGAACGATGCGGTTCTCTTCGCGTAGACCCAGCGCCTTCAACGCCGCCGCGAAACGGTACGAGTTTGCTTGCAGCTGCGCATAGGTCAGCGAGCGCTCGGGATCCGTGAACGCGACCTTGTCGCCGCGGCCGCGCGCGACGTTGGCATCGACGAAATCGGTGGCGGCGTTGTAGGGCCGACGTTGCAACAGGTCTTCGAGTATCGACGTCATGGAGCGACGATGGACTCACATATGATCAGATCTGTCGACCGGTGCCCTGACTCGCGCGGCACTGCCTGGGACCAAGCACATACGAATGTGTCTTAGTTTGAGCAGGACTATAGCGCCAGGGGGGCGCCGGTCCCGGAACAATATCGGGAGACGATGCGCATTCGGCCGTGTTCCGGCGGGTCGGGGGTCATTCCGCGAACAGCCAAGCGCCGCGCCCGAGTTCCTCGGGGAAGATCGCGACCAAATCTTGCTCGCTCCGACGCGTCCGCAGCCCGGCGCGCTTCAACATGTCGCCGACGACGCCCAGCGACGCCACCCTGACCGCGTAGGCGCCGATGAACGGCAGCGAGGGGATCGCTACCTCCGGCACTTTCCTTGCGAACGCGTCCGCCGTCACCAGTTGCACGCGGCCGCGGTCGAGCTCGATCGTCTGGCCAAGCGGCGAGGGCGTCGCCCGGCGGTCGGTGAAGCGCGCGAAGCGCCGCGCGGCTTCCTCGATGTCGGCGACCACGATCATGATGCTGGTGAGCGCCAATGCGCCGTTCGGATGCGACAGCCAGCGCGGCTGCCAGACCATAGCCTCGGTGCGGTGGGTGAGGATTTGGATGCGCCCCTCCGGCATTTCCCCCGGCTCGACGCGCGCCAGCGTGAAGGCCGCGGTTCCGGGCGCCGCGTCGGTGTCGACCGGGCGCTGCATGTGGACCAACGGCCGCACCCGAAAGCCGTTCTCGGCGAGCCGGCGATGCGCCGCGGCGGCATCCGCGGCGGTGAAGGCCGCGAGGTGGACGCCGTGATAGCGGGCGCGCGCCGCTTCCAGCTCGCGGCCGAGCGGCGTGTCGGCAGTCTTGAACAGCACCTCGATATAACCGCGCGCGAACATCGCCGTCACGTTGCCGGTTCCGGTCGGACGCAGCGCGCCATCGGGACCGGGAGCGACCTGAATGGAAATCGCCGTCGGGGCAAAGCCTGCGCGCGCGAGCGCGCGGCTCGCGGATTGCGGCTCGCGCACGAAATGGCCGACGTGATCGAGGAAAATCTCGTCGAGAATAGGAAGCTGGCGGTCCATCGCTGGTCTGGCGCCTGGCATGGGCCACTCATTTCACCGTTGTCCCAGCGAGGCGCTCCTGCGCGAGACCGTGGAGCAGCCCCCGATCGACCTTGTTGGTCGACGCGAGCGGCAATTCGTCGACAAACCAGACGAAACGCGGATGTGCGTAGGCGGGTGCATTGGCCAGCGCGAAGCGCTTGATCTCGTCCTCGCTCGGGCTGCGTCCGGGTTTCGACACCACGAAAGCGACCGGCTTTTGCCCCTTGATCTCGTCGTCGATCGGAACGACCGCGGCCTGCGCGACGTCGGGATGGCGTTCGAGCATGCGCTCGACGTCGGCCGGATAAATGTTCTCGCCACTCGAGACGAACATGTCGTCGCTGCGGCCGATGAAATAATGGAAGCCGTCGGCGTCGCGCCGGAAGACATCGCCGGTGATGTAGAATCCGTCCGCGGTGAACGGCGGCTTCACGTCCGGCCGGTTGTGATAGCCATTCATGAGCGCCGGGCATTTCATTTCCAGCACGCCCTGATCCGCGTCGCGGTCATCGCCTTCGACCAGCCGGAGCTCGACCTTCGGATGCGGATAGCCGACCGACATTTCCGGCTGCGGCAGGCCTTCGGGATGAGGGCCGAAGACGACGGGACCGGCCTCGGTCGTGCCGTAAGCGTTGGTGACCGAGGCCCGCGGCAAAGCCTGGCGGATCGCCTCCATGAGGGCGTGGCTGACCGGCGCCGAGCCCATGCGGATGAACTCGACGCTGGAGAGATCGGTGCAAGCGAGCAGATCTTTCTCGCGCAGCATCATGGCGATCATCGGCGGAACCGCGGTAAGCCAGGTGCAGCGGTCGCGTCCGATCGCCTCGATATAGGCAGGGGCGGTGAATTGCGGCAGCAGCACGATGGTGGCGTGCGCGGCGCAGGCGAGTTTGGCGAGCGCCAGCGCGTTCATGTGATAGAGCGGCGCCGCGATGAGATAGCGGTGGCGCTCGAGGTCGCCCGTCAGCCGCGTCTCGACCACCCAGAGGTGGCTCTGGTGCGAGAGCACGACCCCCTTCGGCATCCCGGTCGAGCCCGAGGTGTAGAGGAACATCGCGGGCGCGCGCGGACGGGGCACGATGGCGTCAAACGGCCCGCCGTCGAGAAAACGATCGAAGCCTTTGGCTTCCTCGTCGCCGAAATGCACGGCCGGAATATCCGGCGGACAGTCGCCCGCGCGCGCCATGTCGCAGAACACGAGCTTGGCGGCGGCATCCCGCAGGATGAAATGAATGGTCGAGCGAGGAAACTTGAAGCTGACCGGCACCGCGACGAGACCGGCGCGCATGATGCCGTAATAGGCGGCGAGATATTCCGCGCGATTGGCGGAGAGGATGGCCACTCGCTCCCCGCGCGCAAGGCCGCGCGCGGAAAGCGCGCGGGCGACGCCGTTAGCCATGGCGTCGAGCTGGCCGTAGCTGACCTCGCGCGCGAGCTTGCCGCCGAGATCGATGATCGCGATCTTGCCGAGATCGCGATCGCGCGGGATGAGATCGCCGAGGTTGGTGAACGCGGTCATAGGAGCCAGTTGTATCTGCATCACGTCGCACGAAGCACGGCGCGTCGGTTGCCGATCGCGCGCCCCACAGGGCACCTCTCCCCGCTTGCGGGGAAAGAGAGCTCACGGAGTCCGAGGCAGCGTCGGTGGCTTACGCGGAACCATTATCCCTTCGGCGCCGCCGTGAGATAGGTGCCGCGGCCGCTGGCGATCAGCTTGCCCTGCGCATCGAACACCTGCGCCTCCGCGGTCGAGAACTGACTTCCCATGCGCACGATCTTGCCGCGGATGGTGAGATCGCCGGGCATGGCCACGGCATGATAGTCGACGTGCAGATTGATGGTGGGCACGCCGCGGCCGGTCTTCTTGACCATGGCCCAGTCGCCGCCGAGATCGATCAACGTGGCGAGAACGCCGCCGTGGGTATAGCGCCGGTCGGGATTGACCACCCACTCCTCCCGCCACGTCGCCTTCAATTCGATTCCGTCATCGGAAAGCGCGACGACTTTCAGACCGAGCCATTGATGATAAGGGGCGCGGGTGACGAGCGCCTGCACGCGCTCGAGCGTGATCTCTTCGCTCATGGTGCGACCACGACCTTGCCGATGACCTCGCGGTCCTGGATCAGGCGCAGTCCCTCGCGCGCCTCGGCGAGCGGCAGCACCTTGTCGATCACCGGCCGCATCTTGCCGTCCGCGATGAGCGCCATCAGGGCGCGCAGATCGTCGTCATAAAAACTGTTCGAGCCGATGATCTTGAGCTCGAAGCTCCACACGTAGCGCAGGTCCTCCTTGGGATCGTAGCCGGCGGTGGCGCCGCAGACCAGAAGCTTGCCGCCGCGTTTGAGACAGCGCAGCGAAGGGTGCCAGGTGTCGCCGCCGGTGAAGTTGATCACCACGTCGACGCCGCCCTCGTAGCTGCGTCGTTGCGGCTTGCCGTATCTCTCGATCGCCCATTTCGAGAAATCGACTTGTTTGACGTTGACCACCTCGTCCGCCCCGAGCTCTTTGAGCCTGTGCATCTTTTCCGGGCTCGACGTGCACGCGATCACCTCGGCGCCGAGGTGCTTGGCGAGAATGACGCAGCCGGTGCCGACGCCGCCGCTGGCGCCGAGAACGAGCACCCGATCGCCCGCCTTGACGGTGGCGTGGGTGATCAGCATGCTGACGCAGCCGGTGCCGACGCCGCCGCTGGCGCCGAGAACGAGCACCCGATCGCCCGCCTTGACGGTGGCGTGGGTGATCAGCATGCGGTGCGCCGTGCCGTAGGCGACCGGCAACGCCGCCGCTTCCTCGAAGCCCACGCCCGGGGGCATGGCGACGAGTTGGTCGGCGGCGACCAGGCAATATTCGGCCATGCCGCCGTCGAGCATCTCGCCCATCAAGCCCTTCGTCTTGTTGAGCGGGTTGATCAGGACGCGCTCGCCGACCTTCCAGCCGGCGACGCCGGCTCCGACCTCGGCGATTTCGCCCGCCATGTCGAGGCCGACCACCACCGGCAACGGCACCTTGATGCCTGGCATGCCGCGCACCGTGAACACGTCGTGATAGTTGAACGACGATGCCCGCACGCGGATCACCACGTGGCCTGGGACGGCGGCGGGCAGCGGATGGTCGCTGACGACCGCGAGCTCGTCGAGCCCGCCGTGCTTGCGCAGAACGAGCGCTTTCATGGTCTTCTTGCCGCTCACCGTATCTCGCCCTTTGCCGCCTGGATTGTGGTCCGATGCCGGTCTAAGTAGCTTAGGCCACGGCCGCCAACAACCTCTCGCCGCTTTCGGAGCGCCTCGATGCAGGAGAACTTTCGCCAGTTCCTCGATCGCCTGCGGCAGACCGGCGAGCTCGTCGACCTGCACCAGCCCGTGGACATCCGCCACATCGCGACGCTGGTCGATCAGGCCGACACCGCGCTCTATTTCCACAACGTGATCGGCTACGAGCTGCCGGTGGTCTCCGGCCTCATCCGCACGCGCGAGCGCTCCATGATGGCGCTCGGTTGCGAGACCTACCGCGAGATCGAGGACAAGCTCACGCAGGCCATCAACCACCCGATCCCGCCGAAATACGTCAAGACCTCGCCGGCGCGCGAGGTGGTCGTCGTCGGCGACGAGGTCGACCTCTACAAGCTGCCGATCCCGATGTCCTCGATCTTCGACGGCGGTCCCATGATCACCGCCGGGGTCGTGATCGCGCGCGACCCCGAGCTCGGCATCAACAGCGGCATCTACCGCTTCATCGTTAAGGAAAAAAGCCTCACCGGCATCGACATCGTCACACCGAACAACATGCGATTGTTCGCGCAACGGGCCTACGAGAGCGGGCGTGCGTTGCCGATCTCGATCAGCATCGGCACCCATCCGATCGAGATCACGGGCTCGGGTTATCGCGCGCCGCTCGGCGTCGACGAGATGGCGATCGCGGGCGGATTGCGCGGCTCACCGGTCGAGTTGGCGCCGTGCACGACCATCGATCTGCCCTACGTCGCCGACGCCGAGATCGTGCTGGAGGCGGAAATCCTCCCGACCGGCTGGACCTGGCCGGAGGGCCGCTTCGGCGAGTTCACGCGGCTGATGGGCGGGCTGCACTGGAATCCGCTCGTGCGCATCAAGGCGATCTCGCGGCGCAAGGATGCGATCTACTACAATCTGCACATGCCGTGGGAGAACACCTGGCTCGCCGCGCCCACGCGCTATGCCGCGATCCGCCAGGCGCTGCGGACCGCCGGCGTGCAGGTCAAGGACATCAACGTCACGCTCGGCGGCTGCGCGTTCTGGCACGCGGTGATTTCGATCAAGAAGCAGCCGGGCGAAGGCAAGAACGCGCTGCTCGCCGCGCTCTCGGTCATGGACCTCAAGCACGTGGTCGTGGTCGACGACGATATCGACGTGTTCGACCCGACCGAGGTCGAGTGGGCGATCGCCACCCGCGTGCAAGGCGACAAGGACGTGATGGTGGTCGGCAATGCGCGCGCCAAACCGCTCGACCCCAGCCTGCCGCAGGGTTATGGCGTGGTGCCGACGGGCGCCAAGGTCGGCATCGATGCTACCATCCCGGAAGGGATCCCGCGCGAATATTACGAGCGCATCACCTACGCCTATGCCGACCGGGCCGAGATCGCCGACTACATCGGCGGCAAGTCGGACGAGGCGGGCATCGCCGGCGACGACATCGAGGTCGCGTCCTTGGCGAACAAAATATTGGGGGCGATCGGCAAGGAGCCGCTCTACTACACCGACATCGCGGAGCGCTTCGCCGCCTATGACTTCCGCACGGTGGCGCGCGCGCTCGGCCATCTGCACGTGGCCGAAAAGCTGTGGCAGGACCCGCGCGGGCGGATGTGCGTACGAGGCTCAGAGTTCGCGGCAAAGCCGCTGCGGCGGTGACTACGCGCGCGAGGTGATCGTCACGGTTTCGGCGCAACTTCAACCGAAATGCGTCGGATCTCGGCGTTCATCGCATTGGCGTTGACGATGATTTGCGCCATCAGCGTGAAATGCCCCGGCGGCAGCGCGCCGGCGAGGTCGATGGAGAAGCTCGCGTCCTCCGCGGGAGAAACCTGGCCCGCCAGCACGACGTGGCCTTGGCCGTCGGTCACGAGATATCGGCATTCGGGCGCCGAACGCCTGAGCGCGTCGGGCGCGATCGATTGCAACGGCTTGCGCACGATGTCGTAACTGCGCTGATGCTTTTGAACGAGTTCGATGTCGCCGAACAGTCTGATGCGATCACCCTCGCGCTCGATCTTGGTGATGAAACCACGGCGCGGGACGGCGTACGCGTCGTAGGAGCCGACGCCCAGCGGATAGCTGAGATCGCGGAAGGCTTCGAGCGTTACGCTGTCGGCCGACCAGCGTTTGAGCCGATACGGGCCGTTGGTCACCAGGAAGTGGCCGCGCTCTTTGTAGAAAGCCTTGAGTGCCGCCCAACGTTTGCGGGCGTCCTCCGCGCTGACCAGCAATTTCAGCGCATCCGGCCGGTATCCTTCGCGCTCGAAGCTCTCGAGCAAGCCGGCAAGGCGCTCCTTGGTGGCGTCGGAGCGCACGAGATCGAGCCAATCCACGCCCCGGCGCCGAGCCTCGGATTGCGAAAACGCGGCCCAGCCGCGATCGACGGCCTCTTCCATCAGCACCAGCAGGTGCCAGGGCAGCGTACTCCAGGGCGGCGCGATGACCGCGTCTTGCTCGGGCTCAACCGGCGGAACCGAGGTGTAGACGTCGATCACGAGCAGTTCGCGAACGTATTCGAAATCGCCGAACCGAAAGGATTTTGACGTCGTATCGGTGCCGACAACGCGAACGCCCAGAAGATGCGCGCGCATGACCGCAGTGGCGGCCGCGACCAGCGGATCGTAATGCGAATCCTCACCGTTGCCGCGTGCACCCCAGCGATAGGCGAACGCATAGGAGTAGAGGACGTCGGCGGCGCTCATGCGCGTGCCGTCATGGAAGGCGGAGCCCAGCACGCGGTAGGTCAGCTTCTGCTTGGCGACCTTGCCCGCGCCCACCTGCTGCAATCGGCCGGTCCTCGGCTCGGGCAACAGCGCATCCTCGGGCACGTCGATCTCGACGGCAACGGGCTGCGCCGGCGCGCGGCGTTCGACGATCGGCTCGGCCAGAATCGAGAGGCTCACGAAGGTATAGACCACCATCAGCGCGGTCAGCGGCACCTGGGAGCGCAACGCGGCACGTCGCGTGTCGAGGACCTGCATGGCCTTGACGTGCGCGAGATAGACCGCCGCGATGTGGCCGATGAGGATCGCCGCCACCGCGGTCAACCAGGCAAACCGCGCGTCGACGATCGCAATATCCACGCGGTAGCCCGCAGTGCCGAACAGATTCCAGCCGAAGCCGAACGGGTCCGACGCCAACGGAATGATGTATTGCCCCTGGATGAGCAGGAACGTGAAATAATGCGCGAAGTGATAGCCGATCGCGATCGGAACCAATGTGAAGGCGAAGCTGCGCGCAAATTCGAGCGGCGCCAAGCGTTGCTGCGCAACCGCGCTCATAATCGCGCTGACCCCGACATAGGCGCCACAAAACACCAGCCAGAAGGCGAATAGCCCGGCCGTCCTGATCGCCATCAGCTTGAAATCGCCCAAGGCGGAAAGGTGTGCAGCAATGGCGACCTCGAGCCTGCCCCATTCCGGCGTGCCCAATGCGCCGTCGTAGAGCACGCTCGAGAGCAGCAACAGCACGAAAGCCATCATCGAGGTCGAAACTGAGCCGCCTTCGATCAGTCCGGCGCCGAATGGCCGCAGCCAGATTCCGCGACGGGCGCCGGTTCGTATCTCGATTGGCGCAAAACGCGCGAATGTGCCGAACACCGCCGTGAAAACCTCGCCGCGTTCGAGCCAGCACTCGCGGCCGAACAGGAACATGCAGGCGAAGGTCAAAAGGGAATAGGCGAGGGCGAGCCACGCGATGAAGTACGGCACGGCGGGGTTCGGGTAGACGAGCTCGATCCACGAGAACGCCAGCAACAGAATGAACGCGGGCCAGACGCCGAGCGCGGCCGGATAGGCTAGGCGCAGGCCGAATTCGGGTCGACCGCTGAACCCGCGGTCGATGGTTTCGATCGATTCGAAGATCGTCCGCCAGGGATTGATCACCGTCCAGACATTGCCGACGAACGCGCAAACATAGGCGAGGCCGACCCAGACGATGGTCCACACCATGGTCGGCGCGATGTTTCGGTAAGGATTCTGGTCGCCGCGAAATCCCGCGAGGATCGTGATGATGAAACCGGCGAGCGCGAGGGACTTGAGCCCAAGTGCAAGCGACGGGCTTGCGAGCCATCGGCCCAATGGGGCGGCGATGAGGTCGATGCGCGGATAGGAATGAACGCGCGGCGCCTCCCGCACGAACAGTCCGACGATGAG
>WNFA01003658.1_pt1 | contig 12788 bp, 9 predicted proteins | sample 5400481 | NCBI WGS metagenome assembly WNFA01 (sample SAMN13153340, study PRJNA577476) | soil metagenome | isolation source: 120 cm saprolite under Douglas fir tree site 2 hole 1 replicate 2 | place: USA:California | collected 2015-04-18 | reverse complement strand
TACAACTTCAAGCGGCACTGGGGCTTCGAGCCGCAGCCGCTTCCCTACCAGTACGTGTTGCTGGACGGCGGCTCGATTCCGAACCTCAGCCCGGCCAATCCGAAGATGCGCCTGGCCGTCGAGGCGTGGAAGCGCGCGCCGTTCCCCTTGACGCGGCTGCTGGGACCGTCGCTCACCCGGTACCTGCCGTGACAGGACCCGACCCGGAGCCCCGATGACCTGGACCGTCAGATGAATATCCTGATGCTCGGACCGTGGCTTCCCACGATGCGCCGGCAGCTCGCCACGGAGCGGCTGCACCGCTTCGCCCGTGAGCTGGCCCGGGAGCACCGGCTGACCCTCGCCTGCACCACGGACCACCCGAATCCCTTCGGGGCCGTGTCCGCCGTCCGCGAAGAGTTCGAGGACCTCGAGTTCGCCGTGGTCCCCAACCGGTGGAAGCGGCTGTGGAGCGTCGCCCACCTCGCCACCGGCTCGTCCGCGGAGGTCGCCTATTTCAGCTCGGACGCGCTGCGCAACCGCATCCGCGACCGCGCGAAGTCGGCACCGTTCCACCTCGTCTACGTCGCCTCCACGAGCATGATCCCCTACGCCCTCGAGCTCGCCCCGCGCGTGCCCATCGTCCTCGATTTCGGCGACGTGGACTCGGAATGGTGGCAGGACCGCGCGCGGCGCTTCTCGGGCATCAAGACGAAGATCTACCGGGCGGAAGCCATGCGCCTCCGCGAGGTCGAGATCATGGGAGCCCGGCGCGCCACCCACTGCCTGGTCGCCACGCCGCAGGCGGCCCGGACGGTCGCCTCCTTCGCGCCGTGGGCGGCCGTGAGCGTGATCGGTGACGGCGTGGACGCCGACGAGCCCGCGGTGCCCACGCGGATCGGCGGGCCGCACCTGATCGCCTTCACCCCGTGCCTCGAGGGCAATTCCGAGGCGCAGGCAGCGGCGGAGTTCTGCGAGTCCGTCCTCTCTGCCGTGCGCACCCGGGTGGGGCGGACCAAGCTCCTCGTCGGCTGCAAATCGCATTTCCGTCTCGCGCAGCGGCTGGCCGACATGCCCGGCGTGGAGGTGGCGGCGCCGGCGGGCGACCTCCGGCCCCTGCTCCGGCGGGCCGCGGTAGCGGTAGCCCCGAGACGTTTCGGCGCCGAGACGCGGCGGAGCGTGCTCGCCGCCATGGCCGCGGGCGTGCCCGTGATCACCACGCTCGACGGGCTGGACGGGCTGCCCATCAAGCACGGGCGGGAGCTCTACCTGGAAGACAACGCCCTGGGATTCGCCGAGCGGCTGATCGACCTCCTCCGCAAGCCGACGCTGCGGGAGGTCATGGGCTCCCGGGGACGCGCCTTCGTGCGCGCCCATTGCTCGACGGTCGCGGAGGGCGCTCGGTTCAGCCAGGTCATCGAGGCCGCGGTGAACGGGACTTCCCGGAACGGGAGCGCCCCGGATGGAAAAGGCGCCGGAGTCATCGCGTGAAGGTGAGACGGATCGACACGCGAGAGGGCTTCGAGGCCCTGGCTCCCGTCTGGCAATCGGTGGCCACGGAGAGCGGGCAGACCTCGCCCTTCCTTAGCCACGAGTGGTTCGGCTGCTGCTGGGGCGCCGCGGCCACGGAGAGCCGGCCCGAAGTCCTGCTCGTCGAGGACAGCGCGGGCCCCATCGCCATGGTGCCGCTGGTCCGCCGGAAGGCCTCGCTGCACGGTCTCCCGGCTCGTGTCCTCGGCATGCTGAGCTCTCCGGACACAGGTTTCGCGGACTGGCTGATCGTGGGCCGGCCCGAGCCCGTTGTCGAGGCCGTGCTGACGCACCTCTCCGGCCGGCGAGACTGGGACGTGCTCGCGCTCCATGGCCTGCCCGCCGCCTCTCTCACGCTGAAGGCTCTCCACGCCTTGCTGCCCGGGCACTACCGCTGGCAGCCCCTGCCGGCGCTTCGCTCCCCCTACCTGAACACGGCGGGGACCTGGGAGGAGTTCTGGGCGGCGACGAGCCAGCGCTTCAAGAAGACCGTGCGCAACGTCCGGAACCGGCTCGCCAAGGTCGGGGCCGTCTCCATCGAGGAGCACCGCGTGGTCGCTCCTGACTCGTCCGTCTTCGCGGATCTGCTCGCCGTCTCCGAGCGCAGCTGGAAGGCGCCGCACGAGCTGGCCATCGCCACCATGCCGGGAATGCCCGAGTTCTTCCGCGGCTTGACGGCGCGGGCGAGCGCTCGAGGCTGGCTGCGCCTCTGGCTCATGCGCCTCGACGGTCGCCCCGTGGCCAGCGAGTACCAGCTGGAAGCCGACGGCCGCGTCCACGCGCTCCGCGCGGACTTCGACGCCTCGCTTCCCGAGGATCTCTCCCCCGGCACCCACCTGACCGCGGAGATCGTGCGCGCGCTCTTCGGTCGCGAGAGCGTCTACGAGTACGACATGGGGCCCGGCGACAACGAGTACAAGTCGCGCTGGGCGAGCGCTGCTCACGAGCTGGGGCGGCTACGGATCTTCCGGCCCGGAGCCTACGGGACGCTGCTTCACACCGTCGAGGCACGCGTGGTCGAGGCTCTCCGCGGGCTGCGGGACCGGCACCGAGGCGGCACCCGATGAATCTCATCGCGGGCATCGTCTACCGGGATCCGGTCCATCCGGTCGCGCCCGGCCAGGTGGAGACGCTTCTGTCGGGCACCGCGGGCACCCAGCACCCGCGCCGGATCGATTTGCTCGGCGGAGTGCTGGTGGGTGTGGGGACGGGCGTCGTGTCGGATGACTCCGGGCACAGTCCGGTGGTCGCGGATCTGGACCTCACGAACGCGGACGAGGTTTCGACGATGATGGGCGGAGGCGGGCACGCTCGCTGCCTCGAGCGACTCCACGACCAGCATGGGATCGAGTTCGCCACGCGGCTGCGCGGCGCCTTTGCTATCGCGCTCTGGACTCCTGCCGCCCGGCGGCTTGTCCTGGCGGCAGATCGCTTTGGCTTTCGGCGCCTCTACTATGCCCTGACGAACGAGGGCGTCGCGTTCGGGTCGCGCGTCAGCAGCCCGCTGGCCATCGTGGCAAGCCCCGGCAACTCATGGTCCATAGACCCGAATGCCATCTACGCCTATCTCAACTTCGGCACGGTCCCGGCCCCCCAGAGCGTTTACCACGACGTGCGGCGTCTGGCTCCGGGACAGGCGCTGATCTGGGAGAACGGCCGCACGAGCCTGCACCAGTACTGGGACGTCACCTATCGCGAGCGCCGGATGGGGCGGTCGGCGGCCGCCCGGGACATCTATGGGCAGACCCAGGAGGCCGTGCAGCAGTCGCTGAGCGGCCTCGAGCCGAAGCAGACGGGCGCCTTCCTGAGCGGAGGCACCGATAGCAGCACCGTGGTGGGACTCATGAGCCACGTCACCGGGGAGCGGGTGCACGCCTTCTCCATAGGCTTCCAGGAGGCGCACTACAACGAGCTCGAGTACGCCGAGCTGGCCGCACGCCATTTCGACGCCGCCCACTACACCAAGATCGTCACGGCGGAAGAGGCCCTGCAGAGTCTTCCCGATCTCGTGACAGCCTACGATGAGCCCTTCGGCAACAACTCCGCCCTCGCGGCATATCTCTGCGCCCGGCTGGCGCGGGAGACCGGGGTCCGGGTCTTGCTGGCGGGCGACGGCGGCGACGAGATCTTCGGCGGCAACGAACGTTATCGGCGGGACAGCATCCTTGCCCGCTACCGCCTGATCCCCGGCTTCATCCGTCACGGACTCGTCGAACCCCTTGTCCGTCATCTTCCCGCCGAAGCGCCGGGCTTGCCCGGGAAGGCTCGACGGTATGTCGAGCGCGCGTGTCTGCCGAATCCCGATCGCTTCTACTCGAGCGAGTTCTTCGTCAATCAGAACCGCAGCTGGCTGCTCCATCCAGATTTTCAGGCGGCCACCACACCCGACTGGCCGCTCCAGGTGGCCCGGGGTCACTTCGAGACGGCGTCGGCCACGGCCGAGCTCAACCGGCTTCTCCACGTCGATCTCAAGATCACCCTGGCCGACAATGACCTTTTCAAGGTGGTCCGGACGGCCGAGGCGGCCGGCATCGCCGTGCGATTCCCGATGCTCGATCACCCGCTCGTGGAGCTCATGGCCACCATCCCCGCGTCGTACAAGGTTCGGGGGACGGAGAAGCGCTACGTCTTCAAGCGCGCGTTCCGTCGCCTCCTGCCGCCCGAGATCCTCGCCAAGGTCACGCACGGGTTCGGCCTGCCCACCAGTGAGTGGCTCAAGTCTCATCCGGGTTTTCGGGAGCTGGGGCGGTATACCCTCCTGTCCAGCCGCTCGCGGCAGCGGGGCTACTTCGCGCCGGGCGCCGTCGAGGAGCTCTTCCGTCTCCACGAGGCGGATCACACTCCCTTTTACGGCGACCGACTCTGGACCTTGCTGATGCTCGAGCTCTGGCATCGGCGGCATGGAGAGGCGTCATGAGCCTCCGCTCGACCGCGATCCGCGCTGTTTCCGGGACCCTCTATCACAGCGGGCTCCTGGGACCGGTCACCCGCGCGGTCGCCTATGCGAAGTCGCGGCCCCGGGTGCCCATCCTGACCTTCCACCGGGTGAATGACGACAACGACCCCTTCATGCCGTCGCTGCCGACGGCGGTCTTCGCGGCTCGCATGGCCCATATCGCCCGGCACTATCAGGTCTTGCCGGTGGAGGAGCTGGCCTTGCGCCTGCGGCAAGGCCGGGCGCCGCGCCATGCCCTCGCCCTCACGTTCGACGACGGCTACCGCGACAATCTCAGCCACGTGGCGCCTATCCTCAAGCGCCTGGGGCTGCCGGCCACGATCTTTCTCGTCACCGGCCATATCGGCACGCCCAGGGAGCTCTGGTTCGACCGCGTGGCCATGGCTTTCAAGATCGCCGCGGCGCGGCGGGTGGCCGTGGGCCAGGGGCGCATGTTTCCGCTCGGCACCGTGCGTGAGCGCCTCCTCGCGCTCGACGCGGCCCTGGCGCACCTGAAGCGGATTCCCGACGAGGATCGCCTGGTGGCGGTGGACCGCCTCATCACCGCGCTCCATCCCGGTGGCTCCGAGCGCCCGAAGCGTCTCATGCTCAGCTGGGACGAGGTGGCGGCGCTCCGCGGTCTGGGATTCTCGGTCGGCGCCCACACCGTCACGCATCCGGTTCTCTCCCGCCTGACACCGGGCCGCGCGTGGGAGGAGATCCAGGGCTCGAAAACCGCCATCGAGAAGGCCCTCGGAGAGCCCGTCAACGCTTTCGCCTATCCCAACGGCGGAGCCGGAGACTACAACGACACCGTCAAGGAGCTGGTCCGCGCGGCCGGGTTCTCCTGCGCCGTGACCACCCGGCGAGGCTTGAACGATACCGATACCCCAGTGCTCGAGCTCAGGCGCGGCGGCCCGTGGGAGCACCACCTACCCACCTACGCCTTCAAGCTCGCGTACTACAGCGCCACGGGTGCCTGAGCCACCGCCATGACCGGGATAAGAGACTTCGTCGTTCTGTTCATCATCATCGGGCTCATTCCCGTGAGTCTGAAGCGGCCCTGGCATGGCATCCTGGGCTGGTACTGGATCGCCTACATGGTGCCCCACGGGCTGACGTGGGGCTTCGCGAGAACGCTGCCCGTCGCCATGATCGTCGGTGGCGCTACCCTAGTGGGCTTCATCCTCTCGAAAGACCGCAAGCCTCTTCCCCGAACCGGCACCACTTTCTTCATGCTGGCCTCCTCCGTCCACTTCACCCTCACGACCATCCTCGCCCACAATCCGGAGCTGGCGTGGGGCAAGTGGGATCGCGTGAGCAAGATCCTCCTCATGACCTTTGTGACCATGTCCCTCTTCCAGGATCGCGTCCGCCTCCGCTGGCTCTACATGGTCCCGGCCCTGGGCCTGGGGTTCTACGGCGTCAAGGGCGCCCTCTGGGTCCTCCGCAGCGGCGGTGGCGGCACCGGCGCTGAAGAGGGAAACCGTGTGTTCGGCCCCGACATGAGCTTCTTCGCCGACGCCAACAGCATCGGTCCGGCCCTTTGCATGATCCTCCCGATCCTCCTGTATCTCTCCCGCGATGAAGAAAGGCCGTGGCTCAAGCGGATCTTGCAGCTGGCCTTCGGGCTCTCCATCATTTCCATCATCTTCACCTTCTCCCGCGGCGCTTTCCTGGGGCTCGCCGTGGTTCTCACTGTCCTCATCTGGCGCTCACCGTGGCGCATGCGTTTTGCCACGGCCCTTCTCCTCGTCGGACTGATTGCCGCCCCCCTGGCTCCAGAGCGCCTCTGGCAGAGGATCGGATCGATCTCACAGCAGGAGTCCGCCGACACGCGCGACATGTCAACGGTGGGGCGCCTGCAGTCCTTTGAGACCGCATGGAACATCGCGGTCAGTCACCCCTTCTTTGGCGAGGGCTTCAAGGCGCTCTGGAACCCGGACCTCTGGTTCGTCTATTTCGGCCCGAACTTCTACAAAGCCTTTGACGCGCACAGCGTCTACTTCGAAGTCCTCAGCGAGCACGGCTTTGTCGGGCTTGGCCTCTATCTGGGGGCGCTCATCAGCACGCTGCTGACCCTCCGGCGGCTCCGCAAGCGCTGGCGGAACCATGCGGAGCACGGATACATCTCCCGCTACGCGGAGATGACCCAGCTTTCCTTGTACCCGTTCATCATATGCGGGGCATTCATTCCCTTTGCCTATTTCGATCTCTACTTCCTGTTCCTGGCGACGTCCACCATGCTTTTCGCTCTCTCGCAACAGGCGGACAAGGTGGAGGTACCGATCCGTGCGGAGAAGCTTGGGCGGCGCTCATCCGCCCTCGCCGTTCGCGCGAACGCCATTCCTTCTCGATCCCGACGGAGACCGCGACATGCTTGAGACTATTCTCAACGCCTACCGTCACCGTGAGCTGATCCTCAGCTTCGCGGTGCGCGATATCAAGGCGCGGTACAAGCAAACCGCGCTGGGAGTGGCGTGGTCCCTGCTTCAACCTCTATCCATGATGCTCGTCTTCACGCTGGTCTTCTCGCTCTTCGCCAAGGTGCCGAGCGACGGCATACCGTATCCCGTCTTCGCCTACAGCGCGCTGATCTTCTGGACCTTTTTCTCCAACACGATCTCTTCTGGAACCATGGCCATGACGAGCAATGGTGTCCTCATCAGGAAGATCTACTTCCCGCGAGAGACGTTACTGCTTTCCGTCCTCCTGGCCGGACTGCTCGACCTGGCCGTCGCCTCGCTGCTCTTCTTGGGCATGCTCCTCTACTACAAGATCGCCCTGACGGCGGCCGCGTTGTGGGTCATTCCCCTCGTGGCTCTCCAGATGCTCCTGGTGCTTGGCGTCATCAGCGTGACATCGGCCGCCCACGTCAATTTTCGGGATATCGGCCACGCGTTGCCTCTCTTGACCCAGCTCTGGATGTTCGCCACGCCCGTGGCCTACCCGATCAGCGTGATCCCGGAGTGGCTCCGACCGATATACATGCTCAACCCGATGGCCGCCATCATCGATGGATACCGGCGGGCCATCATCCTGGGCGTCCATCCCGAGATGGGAAGCCTCGCGCTGAGCGCTGCTGTCACCATCGTCCTGACCGCGACTGCGCTGGCCATCTTCAAACGGGCCGAGCGCACGTTCGCCGACGTCATCTGAGGAACCCAAGATCCATGGCCGACACGACCGTCGAGCTCCAAAACGTTTCAAAGCGCTACCGGCTGCGCCGCGGCTGGTATGTCACCTCGATCAAGGATGAGGTGGGCCGTCTCACGTCTCGCCTCCTGCGTCAGCCGGTGCCGCCCCGGGAGGAGTTCTGGGCGCTCCGCGACATCTCTTTTTCGCTCAAGCGCGGCGAGGTGCTCGGGCTGGTAGGGCTGAATGGCGCGGGGAAGAGCACCCTTCTCAAGATCCTGTCCCGCGTCACCGTCCCCACCACCGGCTCCTTTGTGGTGCAGGGCCGGCTCGGCGCGCTCATCGAGATCGGGGCGGGCTTTCACCCCGAGCTGACGGGCCGCGAGAACATTGCTCTCAACGGCGTCATTCTGGGCATGTCCCGGCGGGAGATCCAGGCCAAATTCGATCGGATCGTGGCCTTCGCCGAGCTGGAGCGGTTCATCGACACACCGATCAAGTACTACTCCTCGGGGATGCAGATGCGCCTCGGCTTCGCGGTGGCGGCCCACACCGATCCGGACGTGCTCCTCATAGACGAGATCTTGGCCGTGGGAGACGCGTCGTTCCAGGTGAAGTGCTCGAACAAGCTCGCCGAGCTCAAGGACCAGGACAAGACCATCATTCTCTGTTCTCACAACCTTGCCAACATCACCGACCACGCGAAGACCGTGCTCTGGGTCGATGCCGGGCGGGTGAGGATGTTCGGCGAGGCTGACGCGGTGGTGGACGCCTACCTCGAACACGTGACGGCAGCCATGAGCGCGGAAGCGGCGGCGGTACAGAGCCAGACGGCCGACGCGGCCCAGGGTCTCGCCTCGATTCACGAGGTGGTCATCCTGGATGCCGGCGAGCATCCACAGACGAGGTTCGACCGGGGCGATCGGCTCCTCGTCGACATTGTCTACTCTGCAACACAGCCCCTTCCGGGGGCCGTCTTCGGCGTGTCGGTGCAGGACATCCAGGGCCACCCGCTGGGCGGGGTGGTGACCGATCCCGACTCGGTGAAGATCACCTCGCGCGTCGAGCGCGGAGTGCTTCGCCTCACCCTGGATCCCATCTTGTTCAACCGTGGCGCCTATACGCTGGACGTGCACGTCGGCGATCCGAAATTGAAGCGGTACTACGACGTGAAGCGCCGCACGGCCCGCTTCGCCGTGGAGGGCGCTCGAGCGAGCAGCCGCGACTCGAGCGGCCACATCTACTATCCGCACCAGTGGGAGTCCCTCCGTTGAACCGCGGGAGCGCGTGACATGTGCGGCATCGCGGGCATCGCTGACGTGACGGGCCGCCCCGTGGACCGGGCGCTGCTCCAGGCCATGGCCAATGTCCAGGCCCACCGCGGACCCGACGGCGAGGCCGTGGTGTGCCGCGGGGCAGCGGGGCTCGGCCACCGGCGCCTGGCCATCATCGATCTCTCGACGGGCGACCAGCCCATGTCGAGCGATGACGGGCGCGTGTGGATCGTCTTCAACGGCGAGATCTACAATTTCCGCGAGCTTCGCGGCGAGCTGGAGGCCGCGGGGGCTCGCTTCCGCACGCAGTCGGACACCGAAGTGATACTCCGTGCCTACGAAGCGGAAGGCCCGGCCTGCGTGAGCCGGCTCCGCGGCATGTTCGCCTTCGCCATCCTCGACGAGCGGGCGCGCCGCCTCGTACTGGCCAGAGATCGGGTCGGCATCAAGCCCCTCGTCTACTCGTGGGACGGACGGCGTCTGCTCTTCGCCTCGGAGATCAAGGGGATCATAGAGGACGCGACCGTGTCGCGAGACCTCGACCGCGAGGCCCTCGGCGAGTACCTGACCTATCATTGCGTCCCCTCCCCCCGGACCATCTTCGCGTCGATCCGGAAGCTCCCGCCGGCCTCCATCCTCGTCCTGCCGCTGGATGGCGGAGCACCGGAGATTTCCAGCTACTGGCAGCTCCGGTTCGCTCCCGAGGCCGGGATCGCCGAGAACGAGTGGATCGAGCGACTCCAGGCCGAGCTCGCGGATGCCGTGCAGAGCCATATGGTCAGCGACGTGCCCATCGGGGCCTTCCTCTCCGGCGGAGTGGACTCGAGCACCGTGGTGGCCTTCATGGCCGAGGCTTCGCCCACGCCCATCCGCACCTTCTCCATCGGCTTCGACGAGGCGGACTTCGACGAGCTCCGTTTCGCGCGCCAGGTGGCGGCCCGCTACGGAACGGATCACTACGAGCTGGTGGTGAAGCCCGCGGCGCTCGATGTGCTGCCCAAGCTCGCCTGGCATCTCGACGAGCCCTTCGCGGACGCCTCTGCCATACCGACCTACTACGTGTCCAAGATCACTCGCGAGCACGTCACCGTGGCTCTCTCCGGAGACGGGGGGGACGAGAGCTTCGCGGGCTACCGGCGCTACACGCAGGCCCTCGCCCTGGCAGCTCGTATGGACCACAACCCCGCCCGCCTCGCCCGGCCCCTGCTTCGTCTGGCCTCGCGACTGCTGCCGGTGGGAGCCCCCGGTCAGGCCTGGACAGGGCTCCACGGGGCCGCTCCGCTCGAGCGGTACGCCCGCCTGATCACTCACGAGCGGCTCGAGACGCTCCGGCGTGCGCTGTCCGACGAGTGGGCTGAGGTTGCCTCGCTGGTCTCGGCGCCAGGTAGCCTGACGCAGCTCGTCGCGAGCGGCGGAACGCTGGACGCCGTCTCGACGCTCCAGCACATCGACATCCACACCTATCTCCCCGACGACATCCTGACCAAGGTGGATCGCATGAGCATGGCGGTGTCGCTCGAGAGCCGCGTGCCCCTCCTGGATCATCGCCTCATGGAATTCGTCGCGACCATCCCGAGCTCTCTCAAGCACCGGGAGGGGACGGGCAAGTACATTCTCAAGCGGGCGATGTCGACGCGGCTGCCCGCGGAGATTCTCACGCGGCGGAAGATGGGGTTCGGCGTTCCGCTGGGAGCATGGTTCCGCAAAGAGCTCCGCGACATGGCCCACGATGTGCTCCTGGCGCCTCGGACCCGCCAGCGGGGGATCTTCAAGCCGTCCTGGGTCGAAGGGCTCTTGCGGACCCATGAGGCGGGGCGTCGGGACTGCTCGGCGCGCCTGTGGGCCCTGCTGTGCCTCGAGCTCTGGATGCGGCGCTGGGCCGACAAGAGCCCGGGCGCCGAGACGAGGGCCGCCTAGCATGTGCGGCATCGCGGGCTTTGCCTTCGTGGACGCCGGCCACCCCGTGGACCGCGAGCTCCTGGATCGGATGACCGGCGTCATGCGCCACCGCGGCCCCGACGCCGGCGGCGTCCATCTTGGACCCGGCGTGGGACTCGGCCACCGTCGGCTCAGCATCATCGACGTGGCCGGCGGAGACCAGCCGATCTATGGCGAGGACCGGACGTGCGCCGTCATCCTGAACGGCGAGATCTACAACTTCAAGGAGCTGGAGCGTGAGCTGTCGGCCCGCGGACACGTGTTCAAGACGCGCTCGGACACGGAGTCGATCGTTCACGCCTACGAGGAGTGGGGAGTCGATTGCGTGAAGCGGCTGCGCGGGATGTTCGCGTTCGTGCTCTGGGACGACTCGCGGCGGCGCCTGCTCCTGGCGAGGGACCGGGCCGGGAAGAAGCCGCTCTACTATCACGCGGACGGAGAGCGTCTGGTCTTCGCCTCCGAGATCAAGGGGCTACTGCAGGATCAGAGCATCAAGCGCCGGCTGAGCCTTGAGTCCCTCAGCGACTATTTCTCCTTCGGGAACATTCCGAGCCCGAGCACGGTGTTCCAGAGCATCTATCAGATACCGCCGGCCCACTTCCTCGTCTGGGAGCGCGGACGGTCGAGCCTTCACGAGTACTGGGACGTGGACTTCCGGCCCACGGGTCCGTCGCGCCCGGAGGAGGCCCTCGAGGCCTTCGCCCCCATCTTCGACGAGGCAGTCAGAGTCCGTATGGTGGCCGACGTCCCCCTCGGAGCATTTCTGAGCGGCGGCATCGACTCGTCGGCCGTGGTCGCCTCCATGGCCCGTCAGTCGGACCGGCCGCTGGTGACGACGAGCGTGGGCTTCGCCGAGCGCACCCACAGCGAGCTCGAACACGCCCGCCTGGTCGCCCAGGCCGTGGGCAGCCAGCACCACGAGGTTCTCGTGCGGCCCAACGCCGTCGAGGATCTGCCGCGGCTCGTCTGGCATCTCGACCAGCCTTTCGCCGACTCCTCCGCCCTCCCCACCTACTACGTCTCCAAGGCGGCGCGTGAGCAGGTGACGGTGGCGCTGTCAGGCGACGGGGGGGACGAGATCTTCGCCGGCTACGAGCGCCGCTATGGCGTCCATCGGCTGGAGAGCCGGCTCCGTCCGCTCCTCCCCGAGCCGTTGCGCCGGGCTGTCCTCACCCCCCTCGGTCGCATCTACCCTCGCGCCGACTGGATCCCGCGCCCTCTGCGCTGGAAGCTCGTGCTGCTGAACCTGGGACAGTCGTTCGAGCGCGCCTACTTCAACGATCTGTCCATCTTCCGGGAATACGAAAAACAGTCGATCTGCTCCCCGGAGTTCCTGGCGGAGACGCGCCACCACGATCCGTTCGATGCCTTCGCCCGTCACTTCGAGCGGGGCCGAGACATGGACCCCCTCTCGAGAGTGCTCTACGTGGACTTCAAGACCTGGCTTCACAACGACATCCTGGTGAAGGTGGACAGGATGAGCATGGCGTGCTCACTCGAGGTGCGGTCCCCGCTCCTCGATCACAAGGTCGTGGAGTTTGCCGCCGCCTTGCCCCCCGAGCTGAAGTATCGCGGGGCGGTGTCCAAGTTCCTGCTCAAGCGTCACCTGGCCGGGCGCCTGCCGAGCCTCGACGTGAACCGGCGCAAGCAGGGCTTCTCCATCCCCTTGGGCGCGTGGCTCCGAGGCGAGCTGCGCGACATGGCCCGCGATCTCCTCTTCTCCGCCCAGACCGCGCACCGTGGATACGTCCGGCCCGAGGCCGTCAAGCGGATGTGGGACGAGCATCAGACCGGCTGGAGAGATCACGCGCATCACATCTGGGCGCTCATGGTGCTCGAGCTCTGGCTTCGCGAATACCTGGTGGGCGCGAAAGCATGCTGACCGGCGCCCCTCTCATTGCCGTCGTCATCAGCCTGGTCCTGGCCGGGATCTCATTGCTCCGACCCCCCAGACGCGCGCGGCAGGTCACCTTCGCGGCCGGGATGATCGCGTTCGC
>WNFA01003655.1_pt1 | contig 12790 bp, 10 predicted proteins | sample 5400481 | NCBI WGS metagenome assembly WNFA01 (sample SAMN13153340, study PRJNA577476) | soil metagenome | isolation source: 120 cm saprolite under Douglas fir tree site 2 hole 1 replicate 2 | place: USA:California | collected 2015-04-18 | reverse complement strand
GCGTGACCGGGCGCTGATCGGTCTTCTGGTTTTCACCTTCGCGCGCATTGGCGCGGCGCTCAGCATGACGGTGGCGGATATCTATTGGCAGCATCGGCGCCTATGGGTCCGACTCCACGAAAAAGGCGGCAAGGAACACGCGATGCCCTGCCATCATAATCTCGAGACCTACCTGCAGGACTACATCGAGGCCGCGGGCCTCGCCAGCGATCGCGAGGGGGTGCTTTTCCGGACCAGCTACCGGCGCACGGGAGTTCTTACGGACCGCGCGATGACGCAGTCCGACGCCTGGCGCATGCTTCAACGCCGCGCGCGGGACGCCGGTATTCCGACGGCGGTCTGCAATCACACCTTCCGCGCCACCGGCATCACCGCCTATCTCGACAACGGCGGCTCGCTCGAAAACGCTCAGGCCATGGCCGCTCACGAGAGTCCGCGCACCACCAAGCTTTATGATCGCACCGACGACCAGATCACGCTCGATGAGGTCGAGAAAATTGGCATTTAACCCCCTGCACCTTATTCCGCGCCGACCGACGCAATGCTGAATGCCGCGCTTATTATGGGTCTTTGCGCAAGTTTCCTGAACCTTGGAGACCTATTATTACGTCCAAATCAGAAGCGAGCCTTTGAAGAATACTTCGGCACGCTCGTATTATGGCTCGATTACAAACGTCCCTTGCATTGGTTTTCACGTCTCGACAAGCCATCACGAACATACATACTTACGACAGGAATGGTTCTTGTTCTGTGTGGTCTAGTGGCCTTGCCCAGTGATCGTATTCTGTTCGAGGGTCTTGCGTTTGTTGCCCTTCTCCTTGGGCTATCCTTTCTGCAATGCGCATGGTTTTGGGAACGATGGTGGATGAATGAAGGCTTTCGTTATGTTGTCGGAGATGGTACTGCAAAAACCTTTGCGGTAAGACTTGCGTGGATACCACTGGCAACATTGCTTTACACCATAATCGCTACTGTTGCCTCACAATTTTGGTTCGGGCTAGTTGCTGTGCTTGCTTTTACACTGTGGGTACTCAGCGACCATCCACGGGTGTATTGGGCAGCGATCGGAGCTAGTTGGATCAGTGTCATACTTATCCGTGTTTGTGTAATTCTGTTCCTTTTAGAGACAGCTCTATTAGTGGCGCGTTGGATCGGTTGGCGGATAGTTGAATACTCGAAAGGAGCTTGGGCTGCCATTATACTGCTTGCGACAACAGGTTTAGGTATCGTGAAGCTAGCCCACGGATTCTAAGTGTCAACCACGCCGTCCGGAGAGTTTTATTGCGGATAAGCACCACGCGGCAAATTTGATAATGTATTTTATCAGGTTAGAAAGCAACAGAAATTATCCATGTGGCACGGGTCAGGACATCACACGTGTTGGACAAGGTAGTTAGGCATTGCAGAATGGCCAAGAGCCACGGATGATGATAAAGATGTCAGCAATCCTAGAGACGGAGATCGAATTCGTTGCGGCAACGCGCCGGTGGTCCGGACGTACCGATCCCATGTACTGGAGCGGCACGGTCTGGTACGGCATGATGTGCCGCTCATTTTTGTTGCTGGAACGAATGCTGCGATTGTGCGTCGTAGAACTATATTCCGTCGCTGGTGACAGCATGCGCAAGGCTGCAGAGCGCCGCGCCGCAGCGAAGCCGCCCGATGTCATGACTATGGGCCAATGTCTTGGGGTTCTCGAGGATGTGGCACCATCGTTGTCCGCGGTACTTCGAAGCCAGTATCCGGAATTAAGCGTTCCGATCGACGTTTTCCCCGCCTCAGATCGCGTCGCTTGGAGTAGGATTCTGTCCTCACGAAATCGCTTGGCGCACAATGGTCCTGGCTTCCTCGACTCTGTAGATATGTTTTCGGGCAGGATCTGGAGGGAGTACAAGATTGATGTGCCACTCGAACAACAGTCGAAGGAAGTTTGGGGTCTCGGCCGTCAACTCTGTAAGTCCCCGCTAATAGTTACATGCATAACGCTTCAAGGAGTCGTTCCCAACGCTGCTCAAGAGCAGATTGAAAAGGCTGAACTCGTTACGCTGACACTCCACGAGCTCTCGTCCTCAGGCCAACAGGCAATTGAAGATTTTCATAAGCCGTCTAGCGCCCTCGGTGAGTGACACACTCCCTCTTGTAAGCTCGTGCTTAAAAATAGTGGATCCGGCGTTCCGGGCGCATCATAGTTTCGATCTGGCTGCTCCTTTCTGCCGTGTCCAGACTGGGATAACGTTCGCGAAAGATGAGATCGAAAAATGCCCGCAGGTCCTCTATCAATACGTCGCGGAAGGATGGAACTGCGAACTCGGGTCATTAAGCTCCGACCGCCTAGCGGAGTAGATTCGGCATTCGCCAGAATCCTCTTTAGCTTCTCGCGATGCCGTGGTGTCCGAAGGAGCGGTACTTGTACAAATGCCGGGGTGGTTTCATCTCGCACTCCGTCGATTCTGTGATACCCCCTCCGAACTGGGCCATCGGAATGTCGATCTGGTCACCGCTTCGTAGTTGGCGTCGAATTTGGGTTCAAGGAGAAGAATCGCGGCGATGCGCCGCGCGATTTCGGTGACCGCGTGGACCTCGTCGGTCGTCAGGCCGCGTTCGAGAATCTCACGCTCACGGTAGCTGAGCCATTTCTTGATGACCTGGTAGCCACCGATCGTGTACTCCCAGAGGCGCGCCGGGATGTTTTTCCAGTACGCGATATTGTTCAGGTATACGTCGAGCGTGCGGGCACCCAAGAGATTAAGGGTCTGCTCGTCCGAGAGCCCAAGCGCCGCAGCTCCCTCCGCAACGCGCCGCCGCTCTTCGGTCGTATAATCGCGTTCAACGATCTTCCCTTTGCCGGGCATCACGGCGCCACCGTTGCCGCTGTGTCCCCACCCGGCAGTGACGTCGAGGTCCCCCGCATCGGGATTGAGCGAACCGCCACCCTCGCGCGAGGCTACCGCAATCACCGCCAGCTCGGGCCGGATTTTGCTGCGCGTAACGCTCGCTATGGCAGTGCCAACATCGAGCAACACCGCGATTTCGCGGCCGATTTCAGCTGACTGAACGAGCGCTGCCTTGGAGGTCGGAAGCGGAATGCGCGGCCAGCCCTGCCGTAGAGCAGTTGCGTTCGTGCTTGAGTAGGAAGGCGAGTACAAGGTAGCGACGACATGGTTGAAGAGAATCTCCACGTCTGTGCTGCCCGACGCTAGGTCCGTGAGGTACTTCGACGAGGAACGCGAAACATTTGGCTGTCCTGTGTCGTGCGTTCCTAAGTGAAGGAAAGCCGGAAACAGATTGGCTCCCCGCTCTATCACGTGAAGGGAGCACAGTTTCCGAGTAACGACGGGCGGGTCGAAGTTCTTGCGGTTCTGCTGGACGGCCGCCAGCCAAATGTTGCGGTCGAAAATATGCGGGAAATACTCTTCACGCCGACGGTCCAGCAATGATGTTTCTGGCTCCCAATAGAGCCAACGATCATCGAAAGGGCGGTAGCAACAAGGAACGATCTTTTCCGGTTTGAAGCCGCGCTGAAGCAGATATCGGCGTGTCTTGCGTGCGTCAAACCCCGCAGCGTCTGTTACAGCGGTCGGCATAATTGCCCGAACATCAGCATCGCTGAGGTCGGGGTCCGAAATACTGCTCCATGCGGCTGACCAACCGCTCCCGATCGATGTCCACAACCACTTCATCCCGGCTCGTCTTCACGCCCGGAAATGAGGCTGGGAAAAGTTCCGGCAAGAGCGGCCATGACAGATAGCCGCTCGCGACGACCGATGGCCGGAACGGCAACCCGAGTTCGAGCGATGGATGCAGCTCCTTGCATTCAAGGGGCAAGCCGCTGCCTGCTTCTTCGAGGAGTTGGGGTCGCTTCGCTTTTCCCCACAGGTCGCGGTAGCCCACAGCGTCGGTCCCGCCTGATTTCGCGCGGCGGACCAGGAGCGTTATAGCCGTGCCGACCTGAATCCCCTCCCGGTTGAACTCGGTCGAGAAAATACTTGGATCGGGTTCGCCCTCAGGCGTGAGTTTGCCGGTCTTGTATTTGTCGCCATTGAGGCAGTCGATCCAGACACGGTCAAACTGCTCAAGGTAGCGTTCGCGCATCCCGGTGAAGGAAAGGCCATCGAGCCATGAATAGTTCGAGATGAAGCAGATGATGCCCCTGCCGGTCTTCTCCACGATGCGCCGCTCGGCCATCCGGTAGAATCGGACGTACAAATCGTTGAGGCCCTGGCCCTGCGGTTTTGGCGCGCGCTTTGCGACGCGATACGCTTGCGAGAGGTCGCGCTCCTCGGCAACCGCCACGCCAGCGAAGCCGTTGTAAGGCGGATTCCCCAGTATTACGAGAATCGGCGTCGCCTGCTTTATCCGCTCGGCGGCGTCGCGCTCCTGAAGAAGTTCGGGGAACCCAAGCAGCATCTGCGGCTTGGATCCATCAGGAGGTTCCCATCCGGTGAGTGCGTTCGTGAGATAGACGGCTGCGCGCTCCTTCCTAGCTTCCGAAAAGGGCGCGCCCAGCGACTGAAGTAGCAGGCTGATCTGCAAATGTGTCACCACGAAAGGGGCGGGGAGTATCTCGAAGCCGAAGACACGCCCCATCACCGCGCGCTTTATTTCCTGCGCCGTGAGCGCATCGCCGCCTTTGGCGCGGAGCGTTGCCGCGATCCGGTCGAGCGCTTCGATCAGATAGGAGCCAGTGCCGCAACAGGGATCGAGAATGTAAACGTTCGGGTCCGCCAGTCCGTCGGGCAGGCTCAGTTCCTCGCGCAGGACCCGATCGACGCGGGCGACCATGTATCGCACCACCTCGCGGGGCGTGTACCAGACGCCAAGCTGCTTGCGGAGCTCCGGGTCAAAGGCTTCCAGGAACGGTTCATAGAAGTACTGGACCGCATGATGCTCCTGAAAGGCGCTGAAAAACGCCGCGCGATCGACGCGGTTGAGGACCGCGCCAGTCCAGTCGAGCACCTCGGGCAGTTCCAGCCCCGCGAGTGAGGCCGGATTGCTCGCCTGATGGAACAACTCTGCAAGAACCGGAACGCGAAGGTAGTAACCGGCGGTGCGCCAGTCGAAACGTTCTTTGCTGGTTGGGGGATGGTCCCGCGTCCACAGCACCCACGCCGAAAACACCCCGTAAAAGAGCGTCTGCACCAGCGTGGAGCGAAAAAAGTGATCGCCCTTCTTGTCCTTGAACTCGATTCCAAGCGCCTCTTCGAGCGCGCCGCGGATGGCGGCCAGCGCTGGCACATCGCTTTTCTTTTCCACGCGCCGCAGGGACTCGCGCGCATACGAGGCCATGAACCAGGCAGCGTCTTTGGGCGTTGCCAGTGACGCCGCGTGAAGCATGACGCGCTTGAGAAAATCGACAAATCCGTCGTTCTGCTCTGCCGCGAAGGTCCGAGGATGGCTGGCGGCCGTCCAAAAGGCCGCCTCGTTTGGCGCGAGCCGATAGTGTTCGAGCTTGACAGGGTTTCTCTCAGAATCCTCACCGACGAGCACGAAATCGCGAAAGTTCGTGACAAGGACTTGGCGGTATCCTTTCCAGTATTTCGAGACCTGGGCGCTATTGGCCGTCAGGAACGCGTCGTTACCGGTGGGCTTGGCCTCTATGACCCCGCGCGACGGTTTTGTGCCCGGCAACGGTTCAGCGGCTGAGGCTTTCTGAAACTGATCCGGCGTGAACAGCCCAACATCGGGAATTCCCGCGCCGTGGCTTGGATGCACGATGCAGCGGACCTTGGGCTTGAGCGTCGCGCCGACTGCGTCGAGTAGTGCTGCGAGCGCCGGGTAATACGAGGTTTCTGGAACGGCGGACCCCGAGCGGCGGATGTCGCGCAATTGGCGCAGGTAGGCTTCGAGTGGATTCAATGCCGCGTTCCTAAAGCCTTTTTGCTCACAGGCGTTGCACCTTCAGGCCCGGTATCTTAGGGAAGCTGCGCTCGTCGCGCGTGGCGACGGCGTAGTTCTTCGCGAGCGCAGTGGCGCCGATCATCAGGTCGCGCTCACCTACCGCAACGCCGCGTTGGGCCAAGTCGGCCCACAGCGAAGCGTGTACCCGCGCCACGGTGAGATCGAAGGCGATCACCGGAAGCTGCGCGAGCAGCCCCTCGACGAACGCCTGGCGCCGGTGGCGCTGTGCCGCCGTCCTTGCGCGGTAAAGGCCATGCAAAAGTTCGGAGGCGGTCACCGCCGATATGGCCACGTCATCTTCCGCATAACGAGCCGAGATATCGTCCAAGTCTAGCTGTCCCCGCTCGGCGGCGATCAGCACACTTGAATCGATCAGCGTTTCCATCCCGACTCCGCAACGGTGGGTTGCTTCGCAATCAGCTCCTCCACAACTGCGAGATATTCCTTATCCGGCTTGGGCAACGAGCGTAGGAGCGTCGCAAATTCGGCGCCGCTGAACTTCGGCGGTCTGGCCGGCAGAATTTCACAGATCGGCTTTCCGCCCCGTTCGACGATGAAACTCTCGCCCCGGTAGCGGACCCGGTTCATAAGCTCGGAGAAGCTGCGGACAGCCTCCGTCGCCGAAATGCGTGATTTCATAAAATCAAATTTACATATATTTAAGGCAAAGACTACCGCTCAAGCCCTTCGTCCTTCTCGACCCCCCTGCCCTTCTCCCGGCCGCGCTCCTGCTCGGCCTGGCGGACGAAATTCCTGACCTGGGGTGCGAAGCCTTCGCGCTCGGCGGCGCGCATGCGCGCCGGTTCCTTCGCGATCTCCTGTGACGCCTGCTTCATCTCCGCGCGCAGATCGCCGGCGCGTGCCTTGGCCTTCGGATCAAAGTCAGCCATCCCGGCCACCTGAATGAACTCTTTTTGCGCCTGCTTGAAGCGTGCGACGGGATCGCCCTGCCCCGCTTCCGGTTTCCGCTCCGGCTGTCGCGGACGCACCTGCTGCTGCCGTTGCGCCGGATGTTCTTTCTCCGCACCCTGGGCGCGCGCGGGATCCAAGCCGCGCCGTTGTGCATAGTCGAGGGTGGAGTCCTTGAGCCGCGCGCGGGAAAGCCGCTCCTTGAGCTTATCGAAATCTTTGAAGTCGTCGCGCCCGGCGTAAAGCTCGACGCCTTCCCGGTGGCGGGTCATCGCGACGTAGGCCAGATGGCGGTCCATTCCCGGCGTCGCCAGCACGAAGGTGCGATCGACTGTCGCTCCCTGCGCCTTGTGCACGGTCGCGGCATAGCCGTAATCGAGCGCCGCATAATCTTTGAGAGCGAAACTGATTTCCCGTCGTGTTTCGCCGTCCAGCACTACACGCATGGAATCCTTGTTCACTTCGGCGACGGTTCCTAAAGACCCGTTCTTCACGCCCAGCTCGCGGTCGTTCTTGAGGAACATCACGCGCTCGCCCTGAGCGAAGTAGCGTTCGCTGCGTTCGATGCTGATGGTGCCGTCATCCGCCGCCAGTTCGCGCGCAACCTCGACCCTGGCTTCTTTACCTAGCTCTCCACGCTCTCTGAGAATCGCCCGCGCCTGCAGGTTCAGTTCGCGTACGTCAGCACGGGTGTGCGCCAAGATGAGCGAAGCTTTTCCCGCGCCCTGAGCGGCGCGGTACTCTGCCCACGCGCCGATCAGCTCCTCCTTGGCCTTGTTGCGGCTGTCGCCCAAGTGAATCGCGCCGTGTTCATGGTAGCGGTCGAACGCCCTGCCCGGCTCGCCGCGCGCGCAATCTCCAGAAGCCTCCTGCTGCCACGCTTCGCGCTGCCGGCGGATGCCGGAGAGTTCCTGATAACCCACCCGCTCGGCGATCGCCCGGAACGCAGCTCCCGCCTCGATTGGCTGGAGCTGCTCGGCGTCTCCCACCAGCACGACCTTGGCGCCGCGCTCGGAAGCCTCGGAAACAATCCGCTCAAGTTGGCGGCTGCCGACCATGCCGGCCTCATCGATGACCAGTACGTCGCGCCTACCCAGTCTCTCCCGACCCGCGTCCCACGCCTTCTCCCACGACGCCAGCGTGCGGCTCTCGACCCCCGACTCCCGTTGCAGATTCTCGGCCGCAATCCCCGATAGCGCGCCGCCCAATACCCGGTAACCTTCCGCCTGCCAGGTGTCGCGCGCCGCCGCGATTGCCGCCGATTTCCCTGCACCGGCAAAGCCGGTCAGCGCCTCGATCGATTTCTCACTGGTGATGAAGCGGACCGCCTCCTGCTGTTCGGCGCTGAGATAACTATGCCGCTCGAGCACCGCTTCGCGGGTGCCCTCCCCCACCCTGTGGGTTCTGGTATCCGCCATCTCCTGCGCCCGCTCGGCCATGCGCGATTCGACCGCCAGCATCTCGCGCGTGGTGTAGCGCTCCGGCTCGATCACGTTGCCGCGATCGTCTTTTACCGCCGCCGCGAGCCTTACCAGCTCGGCCGATCCCTCCAGCCGCGCCATCAAATTTCTGAAGCGATCACCCTCGTCGATGTAACGGAAGACCTCGCGCGCGATATCCCGGCGGGTGAAGGTCGATTGCCGGCGGGTCAGGTTGTCGAAGACGATCTCGGGCTTCTCTTCAATCCTTTGCGCGTTACGCTCACGCACCTCCTCCAGCCGCCGCGCGCGCTCGGTATACGCGCCGCGCGCGCGCATCTCGTCGACCGCCTTGCCCAGATGGCTGGTCGGCTCCAGCTCCACCCCCTGGTCCTGGTAACTGCGGTGGTCGATGCGCATGTCGTGGCCGTGGCGGTGCAGATGCTCATTGGCGAGATCGGCCCAATGCTCGCGCCACGCTTTAAGCAGTTCGACCCGGTTCCACTCGGTCACCTTGCGCCCGAAGCCCTGCTCGCTGACCTCGCGCATGGTCAGCATTACGTGGGCGTGCGGGTTATCTTCCTCCCAATGTACGTTGAGGTCCGCCACCATCCCGTGTGCCACGAATTCCCGTTGCACGAACTCTCGGGCGAGTGCGATGCCTTCCGCCTGGCTCAGCTCCTGCGGGATGGCGAATTCGATTTCGCGCGCGACCTGGGAGTCCTTGCGCTTCTCGCCTAGTTCAACCGCGTTCCAGAGAGACTCCCGATCATGCACCCACGCCGGCGCATTTGTCGGTGAAAAAATTTCCGAATGCACCACGTTGGGCTTGTCGCTGTAGTCGAAGCTCTGGCCCTGGCGCTGGTCGTCAAGTTCGCTCGCCGAACGGTAGGCCGCCGCCGCCACCGCGCTGCGCCCCTGGCTGCGGCTGATGATCTTGACCTGGAAGTGGTAGATCGCCATCGCGACTACGCCGTGCCCTCGGCTTGCTTCCCGCCCTGCCCTGCTTCGAGCCGCTGGAGCCGCTCATGCACCAGACCGCGCCGCTGCATTGCGCTGGCCGCCTTGCCCAGATGCACTGCCTCCGCCTGATCGCGCTTGCGGCGATGATCGATCCGCACCTCGTGACCGGTGCGGCGCAGATACTCGTTGGTCAGGGCGGCCCAATGCTCCCGCCACTCGCGCAGCAAGCCGGCCTGGTTCCATTCCCGGACCTTGGGTCCGAAACCTGCTGCGGTGACTTCGCGCATGGTCAGCATCGCGTTGGCGTAGGGATTATGGCCGCCGAGGCGGATGGCAAGGTCGGCGATCATGCCGTGTTGGATAAACTCCTGCTGCACGAACTCGCGCGCCAGCGCAATCGCCTGCTCGTTCTCAAGCTCGATGGGCAACGCCAGCTCCAGCTCCCGCGCCAGCTGCGCGTCCAGACGGTTTTCGGCGGCTTCGACCGCGTTCCATAGCTCTTCTCGTCCGCTCATCCACGCCGGCGCGTCCGCCGGCAGCATGATTGTCGAAAATGTCGGGCGGCTGCCGCGGTCGGGACGGACATGCAAACCGCACCGCCGATCATAGAGCCGCTCCGCTGCACGCCGTGCGGCTACGGCGACCGCGCTCTGCCCTTTGCCGCGGCTCACGATGCGTACGCTGAAGTGGTAGATCGCCATCGTGGCTTAGTTTTTTCGCCGCCGTCGGGCGGCGCGCGGTAATTCCGGCCGGGTCCGTTGTCTGGGACGCCGCAAAGTTCCGAGCAGACGCGACCATCCGATTGCCGCCATACTGAGTAATGCGTGATACCAGGAGTGGTCACTCGCCCACGACAGCGGGGCTAATCGATCGTTATTCAACTTTTTGGCCAATCTCCACGTCTTCGCCATCCCACCACCTCCGCGCTCACCGCGAGGCACTCTAGCACCATGTTGCTAAGCAACATATACGTGCGCACTTCGCTCCGCTCCGTGACTTCTCCGCCCCGTTTGCTCCGCCGGGCATCTTGGGGTACTTCCGATCTGGGTGGAGTTCGCGATCCGTTCTTACCGCGCCGCCCAAGGCGGAGAAAGCGCTGACGCGCTACAGACAATTCTGGAGCTGTGGCTAAAGATGAAGGAAACCGCTGATTACGGCGCACGCCTCAAGGCACTCAAAGAAGAACAGCTGCGCCTCGAACGCAAGCAATCCGAACTGCTCGAGAAACGCCGGGACGAGATCGGCCGGCTCGCCGAAAGGCTCGGCGTTCTTGAAGCCGATGACGACACCCTTGCCGGCGCTCTGCTCGAATTGAAGGACGCCCTTTCCAAGACCGGCGATGAGCGCCTCGCGAGGTGGCGCGCCGCCGGCGCATCCTTTCGCCGCAAAGACAAAGACCGCAAGGCTGCTCCGCCGCGCGCGGACGCTGGTGTGGCGGAATCAAATCCAGATGCGTCGCGTCGCTGACAGCGATCGCCGGCTCGATACCCGGCACAAAATCCAGCTCGGCGGCCTCGTCATCAAGGCCGGCCTCGCCGATGAGGAGCCCGCAGTAATCCTCGGCCTTCTCACCGCCGCCAAACGGGTGCTCAGCGGCCAGCATGCCGCCGACTCCCGCCGCCGCTGGAAGGACCTCGGCGATCAGGCCTTCACTCAGGATTAACTGCCATGCCCGCTGCCGTATATCCGCTGCTTCTGCTGCTGGTCGTCTATGTGCTCGGCGCCGCTTTCTTCAAGAGCGAGCTGTTCGGCCACGCCCTGCTGCTCGCCTTCGCCATGGCCCTGATGCTGGTCATCAACCACTATTCCGAGCTCTACGTCTGGGGCCTCGCCTATCAGGCGCGCTCGCCCTGGCTGCGCTCTTTCCTCGCTAACAGCGCCATCACCGTGGCCTCCATCGCCCCGGCCGTGATCCTCGGCCTCGTCTGGGTCGTGCGCGAACGGGTCCAAAGCTTTGCCCTCTATGCCGCCGCCATCGCGACCGCCACCTCTGGCCTGGCCACCGCTTATGGCGAGATTGCCCGCCTCGCCCCTTACTACCCGCGCTTTTCGCTCGTTACCCTGCTCGGCTCCGCCGACCAGTTCGCGGTGGTCGGCGCCGTGGTGCCGGTCGCCCTCAGCATCGCCGCCCTGCGCAAGGCCCGCCTACCCCTAACCATTCCGCAGCAGGTGCGCCGCGCCGCCTCGGCGCTCCACGGCGAGAGCGATTGGCTCCCCATCGCCGCGGCCAAGCTCTGGTTCAATAAGGGCGGGATCATCATCGGCGAGGCCTATCGCCCCGACTTAAGGCCCAAGTTCGCCGGCAAGGCGCCCCTGCTCCGCTACGACGGCAATGATGGCTCCGGCCACGTCCTGGTCTTCGCCGGCTCGGGCGGCTACAAGACCACTGGCACGGTCATTCCCTCCGCCCTGGAATGGCGCTCGGGGCTGGTCTGCCTCGATCCCTCGGCCGAAGTCTTCCGCTTGGTCTACCAGGCTCGACGCGCACTGGGCCATCGCGTGGCTGCGCTCAACCCTGAAGATCCTAATGCCGATTCCTTCAACGCGCTCGACTGGATCGATATCTCCTCCGACCGCGCCCTGCTCGACCTGCAGGCGGTGGTCGGCTGGCTCTGCGGCGAAACGCCCGGCGAGCGTTACGACGATTACTTCAAGCACGCCGCCCGCGCGCTGCTCGGCTGCCTATTGGCTGACATTGTTTTCGACCCGGCCATCCCGCCCGAGCGCAAGACGCTTTTGCTCCTGCGCCAGCGCGTCTCGCGGCCGATACCGGAATTGAAAGAGCTGCTCGAAGCGATCTACGCCAAGGGTTCCAGCTACGGCTTCGGCTTTCCTGCCCAGCTGGCCGGCAATCTGAAAGACATCACCGAAAAGCAGTTCTCGGGCTTCTACGGCGAGGCCGGCAACGCCACCTCCTGGCTCGCCATCCCCTCCCTCGCCCGCCTGGTCTGCGGAAACGGCTTTCGCACGCGCAACCTTCTCTCCGGCAAGCTCGATGTCTTCATCAACCTGCCGCTCAAGGTGCTGCAAAGCAGCCCGCAGGCCGCTCGCGTCATCCTCGGCGCCCTGCTCAACGCCGTCTATGAGGCGCGCGGCCAGAACCACGGCCGCATGTTTTTCTTGCTCGATGAGGTCGCCCGGCTCGGCTACATGGGCATCCTCGAGACCGCGCGCGACACCGGACGCAAGTACGGCATCAATCTCTGCCTGCTCTACCAGTCCATGGGCCAGCTCACCCAGAGCTGGGGTCCCCAAGGCCGCCAGGCCTGGTTCGATGCCGCCTACCTGCGGCTCTTCTCCCATATTCAGGACTACGAAGCGGCCGAGTTTCTCTCGAAGGCCTGCGGCGAATTTACCGCCCTTGGCGATTCGATAACCGAAGGCTCAGGTTCCTCGTCGGGTGGAGACCACAGCACCCGGTCCTCCCATCAGTCCACCAGCCAACAGCAGATCGCCCGCCGCCTCATCAAGCCCGAAGAGGTCCTGCAGCGCATGCGCTACGACGAACAGATCGTCCTCATCCAGAACGCCCCGCCCCTCCGTTGCGGACGCGCAATCTACTTCCGCCGCCCCGAGATGGTCGCTCGCACCAGTCGCAATAG
>WNFA01003654.1_pt1 | contig 12791 bp, 11 predicted proteins | sample 5400481 | NCBI WGS metagenome assembly WNFA01 (sample SAMN13153340, study PRJNA577476) | soil metagenome | isolation source: 120 cm saprolite under Douglas fir tree site 2 hole 1 replicate 2 | place: USA:California | collected 2015-04-18 | reverse complement strand
CCTTCCCGCCTGCTCCGATTGCTACCGGCTGGAGCGACCCTTGCCGGGAGGGACTTGCACCCTCTCAAGAACCGTGCCTTTCCACGGCACACGTTTCCTTCGTGCTCTCCCCGGTGACCGGGCTTGTTTGCCACCGTCGCCCGCGGATATCGCGTGCCAAACCCGGTAGGGCCGACATGCCTCCGCGAACCTGACGCCAGCGTCGGGGCGTCAGGACCACACGACTTCGCCGTCCGCCGCAAGCATCTCTCGTCAGCGTGCTCTGTGATCGCTCACGGATTCAAAGAACCCGCCCTGCCATCACCTCGCGCGCAAAATGCTGCCGCGTCCACCGCATCCAACCCCGCGTCCGTGACGATCGCGATACGCCCCTCGAGTGGGGTGGGACGGCGCCGGTTCTAAAGATGTTTCTACCAGGCGGTAAAGCAAGAAATTTTTCGAAACAGGGCTAGACACGAAAATTGCAGGACAGCCCGTCGGGCAAATCACTTCGCGCTCATCGGGAGGCGGGGACGCAAGGCGCGCAAGAGCACCAGCGTATTGCGGCGAATTACCGCCGCTTGCGAACGTGGATATTGATATCGAGATCGATGTCGCTGACGCAGGTTTGCGCCGAACGATGCGAGCCGCCTTCATGCCACTGGCCTTTTCGCGCGTGGGCATCTTGCACGTTGGCAAGCCTCAGACATCGCCATTGCGGCAACCTTCCGCTGCTTTCGCCGGCAAACTGCCAGGCCAGCACGACCTCTTCACCGCGCTTGTTGGTGCCGATGATGTGCGGGCACAATTCGCGGTGGCGTCCCTCATAGGTGCAGATGACCTGCTCCTCCCCGAGGATCGCGTTGCGGAAGATATGGTAGGTGGCGCTAGGCATAGGCGAAAAATGTTCTTGTTATGTTCCAGATAGTGTGCCACAGCATCACACTGGAATTGGAGCGCTAGAAATTGGAGCGCTAGACTGCGTTGATTATTTGGATCCGAGCACATGGCCTCACGGCGAAATCGAACGATCGATATGCCCGCGCCGTATCTCAGGCGCATCTGGCTCGATCCATCGCGCATCGAGGACCGCGCGGCCTATCCGTTCTGCCTGCCTTTCCTGCACGATGACTTCGAACTGAGTTTCGACCGGTCGATCACGATCATCGTCGGTGAAAACGGCACCGGCAAGTCGACGCTGCTGGAAGGAATAGCCGTGCTCGCCGGATATGACGAAGCCGGCGGCGGCAAGGGCCATCGGCCCGTCGATCATTCCAATGCGACGGAGGTGATGGGCGGAGAGCTTTCAGAGGCGCTGCGTGCCGGCTGGCTGCCGAAGATTACCAACGGCTGGTTTTTTCGCGCCGAGAGTTTCTTTTCGATCGCCAGATATCTCGACGAGGCTGTGCGTGACGTTGGCGCGCTGGGGCCAGACTTCCTCTCGCATTCGCATGGCGAAGGCTTTCTGCGCTTCTTCGAAGAGCGTTGCCAGCGGCAGGGCATTTTCATCTTCGACGAGCCGGAATCGGCACTGTCGCCGGCGCGCCAGATGGAGTTCCTGAAGCTGATGCGTCGGATGGAGGAGTCCACGATTTGCCAGATCGTCATGGCTACGCACTCGCCGATGCTGATGGCCTATCCCAACGCGCGCCTGCTGCGGCTATCGAAATATGGCCTGGAGCCCGTGACCGTGGAACAGACGGACCACTACAAGGTCATGCGCGAATTCTGCGCCGATCCGGTGGGGTTCGTGGAAGGAGCGATCGCGGAATAATGGTATCGGAATTCAGGGGTCTCGCAGGTCAATGACGCCGGGGGGAGCGGGAGCATGAGCTACAAACGGAACATTCGTTTGCCCGCGCCGTACCTCAGGCGCATCTGGCTCGATCCATCGCGCATCGCCGACCGCGCGGCCTATCCGTTCTGCCTTCCGTTCCTGCAGGATGATTTTGAGCTGAGTTTCGATCGGTCCATCACCATCATCGTCGGTGAGAACGGGACCGGCAAATCCACTTTCCTGGAAGGGATTGCCGTGCTCGCCGGCTATGACGAAGCCGGCGGCGGCAAGGGTTATAGGCCGGTCGATCATTCCAAGGAGCTGGAGAAGATGGGCGGACAGCTTTCAAGCGCGCTTCGCGCGAGCTGGCTCCCCAAAATCACCAATGGGTGGTTTTTCCGCGCGGAGAGCTTCTTCTCGGTTGCGAGATACCAGGACGAGGTCAATCTCGAAGACATTCCTGGCGTTCCCCCCGGTACCCCGCCTGACTTCCTCTCGCATTCCCACGGCGAGGGTTTTTTGCGATTCTTCGAGGAGCGCTGCCGGAAGCAGGGGCATTTTCATCTTCGGCGAACCGGAATCGGCGCTGTCGCCCGCGCGTCAGATCGAGTTTTTGAAGCTGATGCGACGGATGGATGTTTCCGGCAATTGCCAGATCATCTTGGCCACGCATTCGCCTGTCCTGATGGCCTATCCCGGTGCGCGCCTGTTGCGATTATCAAAGTATGGGCTGGAGCCGGTGACCGTCGAACAGACGGACCACTATAAAGTCTGCGTGAATTCTGCGCCGATCCGGCGGGGTTCGTGCAAGCGGCGATAGAGGAATAATTACTCCGGCGCCTCGCGCGCCCCGCGCTTCCGCTTGCCGCCGTCCGCCTTCGAGCCCGCCATCGCGCCTGTCGATTACATCGGCTGCCTCGCCGAGGGGCGTCTCGTGCGCGGCCACACTCCCGTGCTGTAGAGCTGGTGCTCGACCGCGCTGAATCAGCTCGGATCAGCGTCGGATGTCCGCGGCCGACGCGCTGGAACCTCACGTGTGCAGCAATTGCTCGCGATGGAAGTGCCTGCGGTGATAGTGGTGGTGACGATGATGCCTGTGATGATGACGATGCATCACCTTTTTCGACTCGTCCGGTTCCTTGGTTTCCTTGGCTGCTTTGGCTTGTTTGGTCTCTTCAGCTACCGTGGCTTGTTTAGCTTCCAGGGCTTGTTTAGCTTCCAAGGCTTGTTTAGCTTCCAAGGCTTGTTTAGCTTCCAAGGCTTCCTTCGCCGCTTTGGCTTCTTGAGCTTCCTTGGCTTCTTTCGCTGCTGTGGCCTCTTTGGCTTCCGTGGCTTGTTTGGATTCCAGGGCTTCCTTGGCAACTTTGGCTTCTTGAGCTTCTTTTGCTGCCTTGGCTTCTTCAGCCTGCTTGGTTTCTGCCGCTTGTTTTATGGCTGCGTCCGCTGCCGACTTCGCCGCGGTCTCGTCCTGCACGGTGATGGTGATGACTTCCGATTGCACCGGCGGCTTGAACGGAATGTGGGTCCAGTTGGCGAGCACGAGTTGCAGCGTGTGCTTGCCGGGCGGCAAGGTCACGATCGTCTCGGTCTGGCCGCCTCCGAAGTGCTTGTGCTGTTCGTCCATGGTGATGGGCTGGGTCATTTCCTCGTCGGAGAGGGTCGTGTCGATGAGCAAATGATGGTGCCCGACTTTTTCCTTCTCGACGCCGGCGGGACCGACGCCCATGTTTGCGCTCAGTCCGAACTGGACCTTGAACGGGCTGGTGACGGTATCGCCATCCCTAAGGTTCTGGAAATACGCGTGGGCCCCGGCGGGTGCCGCGGATTGCCCGGTGTCCGATGCCGCAGCTTGGGCCGGGGGCGTCGCCGGCTGTTGGGCAAATGCGGGCCCGATCGCAGCCGCGATCGTTGCGGCGGTCAGGACGCCGTAGCTGAACTTGAACATGGGTAGCCTTTCGAAGGAGGGCAGTAGAAGACGTCTTGAGAGCAGCGGCCGAGGCGAGCGAGCGCCATCAGTGACGCGGCCCGGATGTGCCGTCTCGACCAGGAAAATCCCGATGAGCGCGGCTTGCAATTGCTTTTGCAATTGCTTTTCCAATTCCTTGGGCTCGCCACTGATCGCCCTATGTCGATCCCAAACGAGGCCGAAACTTGACAGATACCGGGCGTCAAATGGATCGCCACCACAAGGCGTGGAAGCAGGGTGCTCGCCGAGGTTGCGCCATCACCATTTGATCCAAACCCTGGCTCCGAGCGAGCACGTCAGGCCATAGGGCAAGCGACGGATTCAATTTTCTAACAGCACTCGACACACCGCCGTCATACTCCGCGCATGGTTTAGCCCTGAGACAGCTCGCACCTGTTCGGACACATCACTGACACTTTGACCTGCCGTCACCGGGGTCGCGCTCGCGGCCGAGCCGCCATTGCAGCATTTCCAGCCGATCATTGCCGAAGAACACATCGTCGTTGTAGACAAAAGTCGGCACCCCAAAAATGCCGTTCGCGTAAGCGAGCGTTGTTGCATCGGCCAAAGCTGTCCGGGCTTCCGGCAAAAGTGCTTGGTCAACCCGGCCGGGATCTCTTCCCGCGCGAACGAGACACGATGCCAGCACGCCTGGGTCCCCGATATCCCGTTGCTCCTGCCACAGCGCGTCGAACACCGCATTCCGAAAGCCGTCGTGGCCTTCCGGATCAAGCAAAGCAGCCGTGCAAAGCGCCGGGATCGAATTTGGCCGCTGCGGTTTCGGCGAGATGCCAGGATATCTGCTATCATATTCAATATCGCACCAAGAGAACACCATGCCCTACGAACGCATCGAAATGAACCCTGACATCATGGACGGCAAACCGGTCGTTCGTGGCACGCGCGTTCCAGTAGAGCTGGTTTTGCGCAAGCTCGGCGCCGGCATGTCGCCCGAGGCGATCCTCGTGGATCACCCACGGCTCACCCATGACGATATCCTTGCTGCGCAGGCCTTTGCCGCTGATTATCTCGCCGACGAAGACATCGTCTACGGCTGAAACGTGCGCTGGCTTGCTGACGAATGCGTCGCGGCGCCCCTGGTTGCCTTTCTACGCACCGGCGGTCACAACGTGCTTTATGTCGCGGAAGCTGCTGCGGGTTTCAGTGACTCGGACGTTCTCGCGCTCGCGCTCCTTGACGACGTCTTCGGGCGGGCCCCAGGCGACGATTTCGCTGGGCCGTCAGGCAGAGATTGGCATCAATTCGAAGACATGGCCGTATTTTGATGCTTCGACGATGTCGCCTTGACGCAAGGCTAATCTGACCGAGTCGAGTTTCCTTGCATCGTCGAGAGAAAGATACGGCGACCATCCGCCTTCCTCTTCGATGAGTTCGACAGACACTTCGGCGGCGTATTTGCCCTCGCGGACTAATTCGACTTTCGTTCGTGTCATGGTGTCCTGCGTTTCATGAAATCTGGCGACCATAGCAGCGGATCAGGACGCCGGGAACGTAGGGCGCAATAGCGAAGCGTATTGCGCCAAGTGTTCGCACGCAAAAGAGGCGGAATACGCTGCGCTATTCCGCCCTACGAGCTAGGGGTTTGAGCGTTAGCGACAGGATCGAAAGCGAGAGCTTCATCAAAGACGAATTAGGCGGCGGCGATCTCAAAATCGAGCCCATCACGTTCGATTCGTCTGTGATTAACGAGAAGTGTTCTAATGGTCATGGGAGAGACGTCGAAATGCTCGGCGATTTCTTGCTGGTTCTCCATGGAGTAGTCGCCTGCGAGCATATCATCCACAGTTTCGAACGGACTCAGAAATTCGGCCGCGAATGAACGTTGTAGCTTTTGACGATAAGTATAAGAGCGAGTGGCCGGAAAAAGCCGACTATGCTGCTGTCTCGCGACTCGATCGCCTAAAATTCTTGCGAGTTCGAACCGTCGACCAGTTTGCCATTTCGATCTGAGAACCACTCGACCTTGTTTTGGATTTTCGTCGATAGCAAACGAAATATTTTCGCCCCTTTTCTTGTCGGAAAGTACGACTGACGGAGCACCAGCCATACTGGCCAACCTTTCATTCGAAACAGGGCGAATATCTAGGCGCTCCTGCACACGGAGGGCACTGGCAGCTGCAGATCCAAGACGCCATGCGGGAACTTGCCCCAAACGTGGCAGCCCTGTACCCGATGTCAAGCGGGCGGCATCTCTCGGATTCGTATCAAATCCGCTAGTTGCTGCGATATCGCGCAGATCCTGAGCAGTAGGTATTGTGCCGCTCGTGCTTTGATCAGCCGCGATTTCGTCGATCGCGTCAGCGCCGAGCGTATCTGAATCATCCATTAGCCGCTTCAAGATATCTGGATCACATTCATCGGGTTCGTGTCCAGAAAGCGCTTCGAGCTTTCGGGCGCGTGCGACCGCTGGCGTACGGCGCTCGTCCAAGACGCTTTGCCAAATCGTTCGGAGATTGCTTTCTGGAAGTTCTTCGGTGTCAAGTCGTTCTAGAACCTGATCGATAAAGCTTTCGGTTCCTGTTTCAAACTCGGAGGCTTGAATTACCGCAGCAGCGTCGGATAAGTACCGAAAAGGAGTCTGTGGACGCTCTTCAGTTGGCTTCGCTATCAAAGCAATGCGTTCGCCATCTGAAAATATCGTGATGTTCGGCCAAATATAACCGCCGCCAATTGTGCTCAACCGATGAGCGGAGGACCAATCGCGTATGATCGTCGATCGCGGTTCCCACCGGAGACGCCACCAGTTCCAAGCTATCCACTCTGAAAGATGGTACGCAGAAAGACGGGGTGCTTTTCTGACGCTATTGGCAAGCAAATCTAGGCCTTCCGTGAGCCACATTTCGTGAGCTTGAATGCTAAGTGCCGCAAAGCAAGCTCTCTCCTCCGGTGAGCCAGAATCTAACGATTCCCACTCTGCGCTTATCGACCAGCTGGTTGGCATCGTTCTTTCCAGACCTTCTTCACGTGGTCACGCATATTATCTTCTTCTTCAAGCCGATAACCGTGGTACGTCCCGGGTGTAGTTTCATCGGTCTTCGCTTCGTAAACGTCGTCGTCGCTCACGCACCAAATAAACTTTGGAAACTCACCAAAAGCGTAATCGCTTACCATTCCAAAAGAAATACCCCTTGCGATCATTGATTTTGCTTCTTTAAGCGGAATTATTCTAATTCTATCGCAGAGCGACTTAGTAGGACGAGGGTTAGTCCTTTCCAAGCCATAGTCAGCTGGATTCCGCTTATGATGTCCGCTCGCTACGTAGGCGGCTTTCTTCGTCAACGCAGTTCGTTGAGAAACAGTTAGACTGTCCGCAGGTGCAATTCGCCTCTTGGGATTGTTGCCTGCTCGCTTCAAGACTTCATCTCCTACCGAAGAATAATTACAAAAATGGTAAGATGTCATCTCCGATAATCACAACCGTATCACTCCGCCGCCTCGCTCGCCCCGCTACGCTTCTTCCTCCCGCCAGCCTTCGCCAGCACCGGAGCCAGAAACTTCCCGGTATAACTCCTCGGCGCTTTCACGATATCCTCCGGCGGGCCCCAGGCGACGATTTCGCCGCCGCCGTCGCCGCCTTCGGGGCCGAGGTCGATCACCCAGTCGGCGGTCTTTATCACCTCGAGATTGTGCTCGATCACCACGACCGTGTTGCCTTGCGACACCAACTCGTGCAGCACTTCCAATAGCTTCTTAACGTCGTGGAAATGCAGGCCGGTGGTCGGCTCGTCCAGGATATAGAGCGTGCGGCCGGTCGCGCGTTTTGACAGCTCTTTTGCGAGTTTGACGCGCTGGGCTTCGCCGCCCGACAAGGTCGTGGCCTGCTGGCCGACATGGATGTAATCCAGCCCGACACGATGCAGCGTTTTAAAGGTTTCGCGCACCCGCGGCACCGCCTTGAAGAATTCGGCGGCTTCCTCCACCGTCATGTCGAGCACGTCGGCGATCGACTTGCCTTTGAAGAGCACTTCCAGCGTCTCGCGGTTGTAGCGTTTTCCCTTGCAGACATCGCAGGTGACGTAGACATCCGGCAGGAAGTGCATCTCGATCTTGATGACGCCGTCGCCCTCGCAGGCCTCGCAGCGGCCGCCCTTGACGTTGAAGGAAAACCGCCCGGGCTCGTAGCCGCGCGCCTTGGCCTCGGGCAGGCCGGCGAACCATTCGCGGATCGGCGTGAACGCGCCGGTATAGGTCGCGGGGTTGGAGCGCGGGGTGCGGCCGATCGGCGACTGGTCGATGTCGATGATCTTGTCGATATGCTCCAGCCCCTCGATGCGGTCGTGCGGGGCCGCACCCTCGCTGGCGTTGTTGAGCTTGCGCGCGATCGCCTTGTAGAGCGTGTCGATCAAGAGCGTCGACTTGCCGCCGCCGGAAACGCCGGTCACGCAGGTGAACAACCCCAGCGGAATTTCCGCCGAGACATTTTTCAGATTGTTGCCGCGGGCGTTGATCACCTTGATGGTGCGGCGATGGTTCGGCGGCCGGCGCTCGGGAATCTCCACCGACAATTCGCCGGTGAGATATTTCCCGGTCAGCGATTTCGGGTTGTTCATGACATCGGCCGGCGTGCCCTGCGCGACGATGTTGCCGCCATGGACGCCGGCGCCGGGGCCGACATCGACGACATGATCGGCCAGCCGAATGGCGTCCTCGTCGTGCTCGACCACGATCACGGTGTTGCCGAGGTCGCGCAGCCGCTTCAGGGTTTCCAATAGCCGCGCATTGTCGCGCTGATGCAGGCCGATCGAGGGCTCGTCGAGCACATAGAGCACGCCGGTCAGCCCGGAGCCGATCTGCGACGCCAGCCGGATGCGCTGGCTCTCGCCGCCGGAGAGCGTGCCCGACGCGCGCGCCAGGGTCAGATAGTTCAGGCCGACATCGAGCAGGAACGACAGCCGCTCGCGGATCTCCTTCAGCACCCTGGCTGCGATCTCGTTCTGCTGCGCGTTGAGCGCCTTCGGCACGGTCTCGAACCACTCGCCGGCGCGCCGCACCGACAGTTCGGAGATTTCGCCGATATGCTTGCCGCCGATCTTGACGCACAGCGCCTCCGGCTTGAGCCGATAGCCGTGACAGGCTTCGCAGGGCACGTCGGAAAAATATTTTCCGAGTTCCTCGCGCGCCCATTCGCTTTCGGTCTCGCGGTAGCGGCGGTTGATATTGGTGATGACGCCCTCGAACGGCTTCTTGGTGTCGTAGGAGCGCACGCCGTCTTCATAGGAGAATTTGATTTCGTCGTCGCCGGAGCCGTGCAGGATGGCGTTTTGGGTTTTCTTCGGCAGGTCCTTCCATTTGGTGTCGAGCGTGAACTTGTAGAATTTGCCGAGCGCGGTGAGGGTCTGGGTGTAATAGGGCGACGACGATTTCGCCCACGGCGCGATCGCGCCCTTGCGCAAGCTCAGCTCCTTGTCGGGAATGACCAGCTCTTCGTCGATGTGCTGCTCGATGCCGAGGCCGCCGCAGGCCGGACAGGCGCCGTAAGGATTGTTGAAGGAAAACAGTCTGGGCTCGATTTCCGGAATCGTGAAGCCGGAAACCGGGCAGGCGAATTTTTCGGAAAACAGAATCCGTTCCGGGCCGCTCTTGTCGTGGATTTTTGCAACCTTCTTCGCGGCGGATTCAGCCTGCTCCCTCCCCCCTTGCGGGGGAGGGTCGGGGAGGGGGGTAGCCGCGGACGCCGCGCTTTGTTTTTTGCCCTTTGGCCGGCCATCCATCTCTTTTGAAGAAGATGGATCACCGGGTCTCGCGCCATCCAAGTCGGCGGTAGCCGACTTGGACTTAGAAGATTGCCGATCTTGGGTGGACCCAAGATCGGTGGCGCGGCCCGGTGATGACGAAGCCGGCGCCTCCGCATATTCGATCACCGCCAGCCCCTCGGCGAGCTTCAGGGCGGTCTCAAAACTCTCCGCCAGGCGCTGGCCGATGTCCGGGCGCACCACGATGCGATCGACCACGACGTCGATGTCATGCGGGAATTTCTTGTCGAGCACGGGCGCTTCGGCGAGCTCGTAAAACGTGCCGTCGATCTTGACCCGCTGAAACCCCTTCTTGAGGTATTCGGCGAGCTCCTTGCGGTACTCGCCCTTGCGGCCGCGCACGACGGGCGCCAGCAGATAGAGCCGGGTTCCTTCCGGCAGCGCCAGCACGCGGTCCACCATCTGCGACACGATCTGGCTCTCGATCGGCAGTCCCGTCGCCGGCGAATAGGGCACGCCGACCCGCGCCCACAATAGCCGCATGTAGTCGTAGATCTCGGTGACCGTGCCGACGGTCGAGCGCGGATTTTTTGACGTGGTCTTCTGCTCGATGGAGATGGCCGGCGACAGGCCGTCGATCTGGTCGACGTCGGGCTTTTGCATCATCTCCAAAAACTGCCGCGCATAGGCCGACAGCGATTCGACGTAGCGCCGCTGGCCTTCGGCATAGATGGTGTCGAAGGCGAGCGATGATTTGCCGGAGCCGGACAGTCCGGTGAACACCACCAGCCGGTCGCGCGGGATTTCCAGATCGACGTTTTTGAGATTGTGCTCGCGCGCGCCGCGAATCGTAATCGCGCGCATGGCGGAGCCGGCGTTGTATTGGCGCTTCGCCTTGATCACTTCATCCATATCGGCAATTCCAGGCGCGTAGACCGCGCGCGTTAGGGCGCGCATCGCCGGAACTGCCGGGATCGGACGCCAATGGGTGCGCTCGGAACATAGGAAGAACGGGAAACGATTTCCAGTGTTCCTTGCAAGCCATCAACGGTTTGTTGCGGGTGGGGTTGCCGTGCAGGTGTCATGCGGTGTCATGGGTGGAAAACCTCAAACGGCAAACGAAAAGGCCGGCATGAAAGCCGGCCTTTTCTCAACTTGAGCCCCCCAAGGTTCAAGCTGACATCAATACTTCCCGACCACCGGGCCGCCCCAGCGATAGTTGACGCGAGCAGTGACCGTGTCAGCATCCTGGCGGATGCTGTCGTTCCGTGTGTTCACGCCGGCGACCGGAAACACGCTCGTGAAGGCGTTGTTCTGGGTGCCTATGAACAAATGGTCGTATTCGACGGCGGCCGACCAATTCGAAGCAAAGCCATATTCAACACCAGCACCAACTGTTCCGCCCCAGCGCGTTGCGGTCGCACGGTCAAGGACAGTTCCGGTTCCAGTGAGAAGGCCCTCGTATTTGTTGTCGGTAACAGCAGCGCCGCCCTTTGCGTATATAAGGGCATTGTTCCAGGCAAAGCCGATTTGGCCGGTGAACAGGCCGAAGGCGTCGAGGCGTGTGCGGTTGGTGGCTCCGGGCGCCGCCAAGCTCGGGTTCGACCCGCGCAGATCTGCCCAGTTGCCTTGCGCTTCCAAACCGTAGACGAAAGCGCCGCTCTGCCAGCGATATCCCACCTGACCGCCCGCCGTGCCGCCGGTCGCATCGTGGCAACCTTCGGGCGCGGCAGGAACAACAGCGACTCCGAGAGCTGCGGTATTGGTATAGCAATTGTGGCTCGTTCCCCAGCCGCCGTTGGCGCCGACGTAGAAGCCGCTCCAGTCATAGACCGCAGCGATCATCGCGGGTGCCTTGGCGTACGGACGGGCTGCGAGATCGGCAGCCGAGGCGGGCGCAGCGAAGCTCAGCGCAACCAACCCTACCGCACCCAGCAAAAACTTCTTCATCCAAATCTCTCCAGCTCTTATCCGCTTCTGTTGGTCCCCGAAGCGTTTCAACTCCAGACCGCGACCGCCGTGACGATCCCATCGATGGCCGTAATATATCGGTTTCAACCGGTAAAGCCGTCTCCGAAATACAACACTCGCGATGGAAGTGAACCGGGCGGAAGTTAATGATTTGCTTGGAACTTTCGGGAACCCGACGGAACTTGCCGCGGGTCTGGGCCCGTTTCTGCCGCGCAGGTTCGATGATACCTGCAGCAGGTGCTCCGCAATTGTTTTATGGAACAAAACTGGAACAACGGCAGAAGGAGTGCTATATGTGGATAACCGGGGATCGTCAGGCTCGCGGGAGCGGCAAGCGTATAGGGTCAGTTCAAGGTGGTCCCGGGAAGTCTCAAAGAAGTCTCAAGACAATACCTGCGCTCGAGCCAATGGCTGAGCGTCCGGCGAGACCGGTGATTTTGCCAGTGAATTTCGAGAGTGGAGAGCGGCGATGGCGGGAAGCGTGAACAAGGTCATTTTGATTGGCAATCTCGGGGCCGATCCGGAAATCAAGCGGACGCAGGATGGGCGGCCGATCGCCAATCTGCGCATCGCGACGTCAGACACCTGGCGGGACAAGAACACCGGCGAGCGCAAGGAAAAAACCGAATGGCATCGCGTGGTGATTTTCAGCGAAGGCCTGTGCAAGATTGCCGAGCAGTATCTGAAGAAGGGCGCCAAGGTTTACATCGAAGGCCAGCTGCAGACGCGCAAATGGACCGACCAGAGCGGTGTCGAGAAATACTCGACCGAAGTCGTCCTGCAGAATTTCAACTCCACGCTGACCATGCTCGATGGTCGCAGCGGCGGCGGTGGCGGCAATTTCGGCTCCGACGATTCCGGCGGCGGCGATTTCGGCTCCTCCGGTCCGTCCAGCGCCGCACCGCGTCGCGCGGTCGCGGCCGGCGCCCGCAACAGCGACATGGACGACGATATCCCGTTCTGAACCCGCGATATTCTTCCGCATCGGCCGGCGAATACCGCCGCCGGCCGAGCCGTCGGCTGGGTGGATGACGTGCGCGGCGACCCGCGAGGCGAATTGAACTTGACACTGGAAAGATAAATGTAAATACTCATTACATTGATCTCTTCGGGGGCCGTGCTCCCGCTGCTTCAGATGTGGTGTTTCGAATGTCGCTTGCGCCGCTGTTGGACGCCGCTCCCGCGATCCCGCTTCATGCCTTCGGGGCGATGACCGCATTCGTGCTTGGCGTGGTCCAGTTCGCCGCTCCGAAGGGAACGCTGCCTCATCGCACCATCGGCTGGATCTGGGTGTGTTTGATGGCGGCCGTGGCGGTCAGTTCGTTCTGGATCCATCAGATCCGGCTGGTCGGCCCGTGGAGCCCGATCCACCTGCTGTCGATCT
>WNFA01003650.1_pt1 | contig 12794 bp, 10 predicted proteins | sample 5400481 | NCBI WGS metagenome assembly WNFA01 (sample SAMN13153340, study PRJNA577476) | soil metagenome | isolation source: 120 cm saprolite under Douglas fir tree site 2 hole 1 replicate 2 | place: USA:California | collected 2015-04-18 | reverse complement strand
GCCGGGACCATCCTGGAACTGGGCGCTGCCACCGCGACCGATATCGGCGACTTGCCGCCGTCATCCACTCTGGGCACGGCCTCAGTTGGCGAGGGTGTCGCCAAAAGCGGACGCACCACCGGTCTCACATGTTCCACGATTCAAGCGATTGACGGAAGCGTGGCTGTTGACTATGACGCTTCCTGTGGCGGGGCCACGGCTTTTCAGGCTCACTACCACAACCAGATTACGGTGATCGGCGGCAATTTCATCGAATCGGGAGATTCGGGTTCCCTGCTGGTGGACAATGCCACTGCCCGCCCGCTTGGGCTTCTTTATGCCAGCGGCACCTCCAATGCGGTGGCCAATCCAATTGCTGATGTGATTGCCGTGTTGGATACCAGGACGTCAGCAGGACTTGGCTTGATCGCAGGAAATCCTGACCACGCAGTAAGCTGCCAGCAAACCGCGGTGATAGTGAACTCCAAGCTGTTGGGCGGCACGCAGGCGCAAGTAGCTGCAACGGCCGCTACGCTGAGCACACAACAAAAACAGATGGCCGGCACCGCCCGCGACAAACACGCCGTGTTCCTCATGAGCGACGAGGCTGTACGCTCGGTAACCGTGGGCGCCAGCGCGGATAACCCGAGGGAAGGCGCAGTCTTGATCGAACTCTCCAAGGCTCCGCGGCAACCGATTCCTGCAGTCCTCGATGGCGTTCGTACCCGCGTGGTCTATACCGCCGGAGCTGTGGTCGATAATGTCCTCAGCGACCAGGCACTGCGGAGCACCATTTCTGTAAAAGAAGCCCATGTCAATGAGTACTTCGGAAAACAAGGTATTCACGGTGTGGCCGTGGGACGCAGTACTGACAATCCGTCGGAAACAGCGATCCTGTTCTACACCACAACCGGAGTAGCCAACACCATCATTCCACCCGTGATTGATGGCGTACGAACCAGGGTGATTGAAGGAACACCGTTCCGGGCCCAATAAACTTCTGCTCTCTCTTTTGAGCCCCGGTTCGCCGGGGCTTTTTTATTCGCCTTACTGCAAACGCAGCTCGAGTGCTGCCACGTTTGCGATGTCTGACATTTGCTGCAACGATGCGATCTTAATTTCGCTGGCATCCAGAGTTTCTAATGCGAAGTTGATTGCATCATCGTCAGTGGGAAGCCCGTCTTCCACAACGGCTGTCAGCTCGGCCTGCTGGTTCTGCGCACGCAGAATGCCTTCAGCGATCCGCGGGAAGCTGAAGCCCAGGACTTTGGCGGCATTTACGTCCTGTTCCAGCGAAAGCGCGTGAAACATCTTCACCTTGTCTCCGGCAGAATATCCCGCGTCGATCTTTAAGGGATCGCCGCTGCGGGTAAAACGCGAAGCAGGAATGTCTCGCCACATCAGGTCCCATGCGCCCACGCGTTCAAACTCACTGCGCATGCGCTGATAAATCGCTTGCCGTGAGCTGAGCTCGCGCCCCCCACGGCGCCGCGAACGCTCCAGGTATATGCGGGCGAGCTCGTCGGCTTCGGCAACCGGCGATTCTGCCAGACACGCCTTGAACTCTGAGGGTTGCAGAGCGTTGGAAAAAGAATCCTGCATGCGCCGCAGCAGAGCGTCGCGGTCACCGTGCGCGCCACGCATATGGCTGCGCAAGTCGGCCTCCAACGCTTCCAGCATTTCCACATCAGCCTGCGGGTCAACGCAACGGACACGCGCCCAATCATGCGTGAAACGCAGCTCAGGATCACCCACCGGAGGCATCAGCACCACGCCGATGTTCACGAACTCGTTCTTCACCGCATCAGGAACATAGCGTACGAGAAAGAAACTACATTGTTGTTGCGCCATCACTGCACCACCATATGTTTTTCTGCGTCGGCCCACGCCGGGAACGGTTGACGCGAAGAATTTCTAAATGCCGTGATCAACTCCCGCACTTTGCTGCGACGGTCAGTAATCGCTTGCGTCAGTTGCTCCAGCGCAGGCCAGTCATGGCCGGTCCATTCGGGCGGGATCTCGCCGGCAATTTCGCTGATGATTTTGGGATCGAACTTCTCAATCCGGCCCAGCCACGGCTGAAATGATTCCCATCCACCAACTTCCTTATAAACGGCATTGCGGGCGTAAACGCCCCGCAACGGCGAGTCAGGAAAGTTCCATTCACCGGCATTGAAACAATAACCCTGATCGATGAAGCTGGCGCCGTATTTGCGTTCGCTCGGCTTCTTCCAGAAGACCGCCTGGCGGCCATTGGCATTGCCCAGCCATTTATCCAGTGCAAGCATGCCGCAGAAGGTAGAAAGATTCTTCACTTTGGCCAGCATGCTTTCGGGAAGATAGTCGAAGACGTGCGCCTCCGCAGGTTCGCACACATAACGCGCGGCAAACTGCAATCCTGGAACGCAAGGGACCGGACGCACTGAAACTTCCATCGCCAGCTCAACCGTGTTGGCGATCAGCCACGGTTCCACTTCAATGACTTCCGTGACCGGTACAGGCAGCCCGATGCGCTCAGCCAATCGCGTAGCCAGAAGCTCATTGGCCAGCACGCGTAGATGCTGCGGATTGTTCTGAAACTTGACGACGTAGTAATGCCCGTCAGAGGCGCGCATCAGGTGAGACTGGGCGCCGCCACGCATGCGGCGAACATGTTGAACTGCCTGAATTGGCATGAACTGAGATTTTAAGCGAAAACTTTCACAGAATAAAAACCCATGCGCAAACAAGACTCATTTCGATCGATGAAATTATTGAGCCGAGCAATGATCTGCCTGGTCGATCAAAGCCACTGGCCAGTAACGCTCATGCCTGCGATGAAGCCGGCGCAGGCAAGCACGAGTTGTTGCAGACCGATGAGACTCGCAGCAAACCAACGCAACCCTTTCATTCTGTAGATCCAGTAAACACCTGTCGCCAGCGATCCGTAAAAAGTGAAATTGAGCCAGCGCTCACCGGTGGCATTCGCTTGCGGAGATGGCCAGCTGCTGATGGCGGGAAATAACACGCCCACCGCAATGATCATAGGGAAGAAAAGAAGTTGGCTCAGCGCAAACCAGTATGACCAATGCCATACCTTTTTTCGCCACGGCTTCTGCCGGAAGGTTGAGATCGAAAGGCTGAGACTCAGCGCAAAGAAGAAAACCCAAGAGCGGGGTTGGCGCTATCAAGGCTTCAAAGCTCCATCTTAAATAGACCTCAAACTGCTGCCAAAAGGCTTGGCTGTTCATGATGCAAGTCTAGGTCAACCTGACGCCCCAGTGGGATTACCTTGGATTACATCGCAAACAGGCTCGGAATACTCATTCTCCCCACATTCTAACTTGACTAATATATATATCAAACGATATATATATTGATGTGAGCAAAGCCGATTTCCAAAAATTCATCCCGCTCAAGACTCAGTGGTTCCACATTATGCTGTCACTGGCTGGCGGAGAGCAGCATGGCTACGGAATCATGCAGGAAGTCCTGGAGCGCACCTCCGGTAAGGTACGGCTGTGGCCCGCAACACTCTATGGATCCATCAAGCGATTGATTGAGGCGGAACTGATCGAAGAATCCGACGAACGGCCCGCGCCGGAACTGGACGACGCACGCCGCCGCTATTACCGCCTCACACCGCTCGGCAAACGCGTGCTCGACGCTGAATGCAACCGCCTCCATGAGTTGGTACGCGTGATTCGAGAGAAACAGGCCCTGCTTGCGGAATGAAAGCCTGCGGAATAAAAGCCTGCGGAATAAAAGCCTGGGGAATGAAGCCACTGCATGAAAGTCACGGAACGTAGGTAAGAAAGGTGACGCCATGAATTTTGCATCTCGCCTCTACCAGCGGTTGGCCAAGGCCTTTCCCCACGAATTCAAACTGGCTTACGGCACTGAAATGATGCAGCTCGGCGATGACGTGGTCAAAGATATCGCCACGCGACATGGCATCACCGGCCTGTTCAGGCCGCTCGCGGACATCGCAGTTCGCGTTCCAATCGAATACCTGAGCGAGATGCGCGGCGACATGCGCTATGCGTTGCGAGCATTGATCAAATCACCCGGCTTCGCCGTGGTTGGCATTCTTTCCATGGGAATTGGCATGGGGCTCACCACCAACATCTTCAACTCAAGATGGCAATCCATTTTTCGTGAGCTGCCCGCAGCCGCGAACGCCCAACGCCTGGTGATGCAGGAAAAACCTGTTTCCTATTACTACATTGAACAATTCCGCGATCAAAAAAACCTGTTCGCTGGCGTAGCTGCACTTCAAACCGGTATTGCATTCAACGTTAGCTTGCAAAACGTGAACCTGCAAAATGATGCGAAGGCAAAACCAGAGCGCGTGTTCGGACAACTGGTATCACCTGATTATTTTTCCGTTCTCGGTGTGCAGGCGCAGCGCGGACGGATGCTTAGTGCCGATATTGACAAGCCTGGCGATTCCCCGGTGGTGGTGATCAGTGATCGCTTCTGGCGTAATCGCCTCAACTCTTCTCCGGATGCCGTGGGCCAGACAATTCGCATCAACACACAACCGGTGACCATTGTGGGCATTGCTCCAAAGGATTTCAATGGCGCCCTTCCGGAGAATCCCTCTGAGGTGTTCGTGCCGATCACGGCCCCGGCATCGCTTGCTCCTGAGCTGGCGAATGATGTGCTGCATCAACGTAAAGCCCGGGACTTCATCGCCATGATGTGTCTAGCGCCGGGAGTCAGCCTGGATTCAGCCGAAGCTGCGCTCGACGCGATCACGCGTCGGCTTGACCAGCAGGATGCTTCAATGCTGGCCTCCGAAGAAAAGGGCCGGCGTGTGACTCTGCTTCAGGCAGGCACCATGGTGCCATTGCCGCGCAGCTTAAGACCCGTGGTGATCGGCTTCTTTGCCGTGTTGATGGTGTTGATCATGACCATCGCGTGCATGAACCTGGCCAACATGCTGCTCGCGCGCGGCGCCAATCGCCGCAAAGAGTTGGCCATTCGCCTGGCCATCGGCGCCAGCCGTTTCCGCCTGATCCGCCAGATGATGAGTGAAGGCATTTTGCTTTCACTGCTGGGCGGCATTGCGGGCTTCGTGATGGCTTATTGGTTGTCAGTACTGCGGTCCAAAATGGCTTCACCCACGCCTGTTCCCATTGAGCCCGAGTCCCTTCCGGATTGGCGTGCAGGAATTTTTGTATTTGCCTTGTCGGTCCTGTGTGGCATCGCATTCAGCCTGATACCTGCTCTGCGGGCCACGAAAGCAGAAATGTTCCCGGCGCTCAAACAAGGTTCCGCACTCCAGTTGCCTGGTTACCGCCGATTTGGTCTGCGCAACCTGCTGATGGTCGGCCAGGTCACGGGATCGCTCATGCTGCTGTTGATCACCGGCTTCCTGGTCATGGGATTCAGTCAGGTAAGCGGAACCCAAACTAACTTTGATCCGCATACCATGTATCTCCTTTCCATTGACCCGATGCGTGACGGTTACTCGCCTGAAAAGGCGCAGGCACTATTTGAGAAACTTCCCGAGCAGCTCAAAAACGCTGGTACGGTGCGTAGCGTCACACTAGCAGCGCAACCGCCATTGTCGATCCAGGATGAAGAAGATGGGGCCGTCCAATTCACCACGGAAGACTCCTCCGCAACCTCGCATATACAGCAGGCGATGATCAAGGAATCAGTGGGCGCAGGTTATTTTTCTGCATTGAGCGAACCAATGCTGGCGGGCCGCGAATTCGCAGAGCTGGATCAACGAACAGATTCGGCGGAGTCGAAGATTGTGCCCGTTGTGCTGAATGAGACTGCCGCACATAAATTTTTCGGTCACGGAAATGCCCTCGGCAAGCACATCAGGGAAGACCTGCAATCAAAAGATCTGCAATCAAAAGACCAGCAATCCTATGAAGTCGTCGGTGTGGTCCACGATTTTAAAAACGGCATCAGTGAAAGCCAGCTGGTCGTCTATCTGCCCCTGACGCGGCGGCAGCTTGCGCACCCGCCCGCGGATGGCATGACCGTGATGGTCCGCATGAATGCGGGCGGCGCGGGAGCGGACACCCTGGGCCGCATTCGAAAGGAGATTGCCTCCATTGATCCCAACCTGAAGATCTTCAACGTACGAACTCTCAGTGACTACCTGGAGGTCAGCCGGTCCTCACAGCGTTTCGCAATCAAAACCTATGGCGCAATCGGCGTCTTTGGGCTGGTGTTGTCTGCAATCGGACTTGCCGGTGTCACGGCCTACGCGGTTGCACAACGGCGCAGGGAGATTGGTATTCGCATGGCGTTGGGAGCACGCAAGGGGCAGGTATTGCTGTTGGTCCTGCGCGAAGGCACGGCTCTGGTATGCGTTGGAACGGTTCTTGGATTATTGGGCGCGTTCGGCCTGGCCAAAATGCTTTCCGCGCTCACCAGTGTTTTTGTCAACGCTCTCAATGTTGGCACTGGCGATGTACGTTTAATCGTGGGCGCACCTTTATTGCTGGCCACTCTGGCGTTGCTCGCCTGTTACGTTCCGGCGAGAAAGGCCGCCACAATTGATCCGCTTCAGACGTTGCGTGAAGGGTGAGCGATTACAAGACTCAATTGCGACGAACGATGCCCTGGGTCTTTCGCTCCATAAAGTTTCTCGATTGCGATCCTCGCATTTGCGACTGGTGCTGGCGACTACGATCCTGCGGCGGCTGACGCGGCTCCCGGCGTTTCGTCGATCTTTTCCACGTCTTCATTTTCGTCGCGCTCTGCGGAGACTGCGGTTACGACCGGGGCTGCGTTTACGATCGCAACCTCTGGGCTCACAACCAATTCGCTCACCTGTGCGGCGTTATGGGCTTCAGCAGCCTCGATCAGCGTTTGCACGTCGAGGGCTTCGCGCCGGATCCGCTGATCGTAATAGACGAGAGTTGTGCCAATGACGACGATTGGCGCGGAAATCGCCATGGCAAACATGGAAGCCAGCAGCGTCCAGCCCTCAAACAGCGCTTTGTGGTGCGATACCCACTGCTCGGCGAGTGCACTTGGCAGCTCTGCCAGGCTCGCGATAGGAATGAACAGGCAAAGAGCGAAGAAGAACATAGTCCAGATCCGGCCCTTAGCGCCGTTCGCCAGCTTCCGGCTGCGCTTAAGTGATGCCCTTATGCCGGTGTTCTCCACCACACAACACGCCGCGGCAAGCGAATGTCTTGCAAAGGAATGGACCATCCAAATCATGGAAGTCACAATCAGCAGAAGCACAGTCACACCAATGACTGCGCGCCAGGCAAAAAATCTGGCGAACAGAGGCGGATAGTGTCTTATGGCAATGGCCAGAACCAGAGTCGGAGCCACCGCTGTAACAAGAAATACCCCAATCAGCCGAAGAGCCACTAAACTTTGAATCCCCGCGATTCGGGGCCACTGCGCTCGTGCAGCCCGATAGCAACCGATGACGGTATACGGTTGTCCAGACTCAATGCCTCGTAACCCAAAGACAACCAATGCCGCAGTAGTCCCAACAGCCGTGGCGTAAGCCACGATCTGGAATATCCATGAAAAGAATATCTGTATGGAACGTTCACGGTAGATAACGGAAAAGGCACGGCGGCCTAATTCTCCCGTTCCAACTACTACAACCACTGCGGGCAGACAAAGCAGGACGAAGAAAAGAAAATGGCGGCGAAAGACATAGACCGCTCGGTCAAGAAGTTGTGTGGTCCTGAGAGGCTGAAGGAGTGGTTCCATGGCGGCAGAGTTTCGCGATAGTAGCACGAAATTCAGCTATTTCTTGATTTCTTTCAGACCTGACAGGCTCGTTGACGGAATCAGCGTTCAGACGCCGATTGTGCTTCGCGGGCCGCTTCATAAACGCGTATGAATTCCTCAACGCTTTCCACATAAACATCTGCCCAATCCACCACGTAGCGGCGCTTCTGGATGAGGTCCTTGGCGTCATCCAGCGGCCAGCCAAGCACGCGCATTACAGCCAGCGTCATCATGGGCGCACGATGCACTCCGGCGGCGCAGTGTATATAGACCTTGCTGGTCTGATGTTCCAGCGCTTCAAGAGCAAAGTCCACGCCTTGCTGGAAAAGTTGGGGTGGCTTGATCTGAAAATCATCGTCTGTGGGATTGTGCAGCACGCTTACCGGATAACCTTCCGCCAGAGGACGATCGTCAAACTCAATCTGCATGTTGATGATATGGGTCACGCCCATGCGGACCAGTTCCGCCATGTTCTCGTCATTCCATATGCCGCCGCCAAGCGCGATCCGGTCTGTAACCCAGGTCATATCCATAAACAGTTGTTAGATTCCAGGGATGTTAGATGCAAAGAATACATCAAGATCAGGCCGTTGGCTGATTCACTCTTCCACCAATGGGTAACGAAAGTGTGCTCTCGCAGATTTTTCAAATCAACATGGAATAGCGAGGGGCCGTTTCCCATGCACGCTTCCCGGCTACAATGGAAGAGTCATCTTAATTTTTGGAGGGCTCAAAGGGCATATGGAACAGACTGCAGGAGTTGGAACCATTGGTGTTCGACGTAATGAAGATATTGCGCTGGATATGATGAAATTCATTGCCAGCACCACAGGTTACGGCCGGACCACCGGTACAGCCGCCGCCGGTTTCCAAGCCGGTACCGAAAGCAAATCAGAAGACTATGCTACGCATCTGCTTGACCTGTATACTCGCTGCCTGAATACCGTGAATGGCAAGAAATAACGCGGCGCAGAAAGTTTGCGCTGGCTGGAAATAGTTACTAGGATAATGAGAGCAGCCGAAATCCCGGCCGCTTAAATCCCTTGAATCTGCCGAACTACATCACGCTTTCGCGTATCGCGTCCATCCCGCTGATTATCTGGATCCTTACCACGCCCCATTTCAGCGCGAAAGAGAACACGATGCGGGTGGTGTTGGCGTCCACCATCTTTATACTGGCTTCCATCACTGACGGCTTGGACGGCTACCTGGCCCGTCGCCGCGGCCAGATCACCACCATGGGCACGCTGCTCGATCCTCTGGCGGACAAGCTGATGATCGCCGCTGCCTTCATCACCCTGGTCCAGTTGATTCCATCCATCGTGAGCGTCTGGGTGGCGGTGATTATCGTAGGACGGGAGTTTTTGATCTCCGGCTTGCGCTCGATTGCCGCTTCTGAGGGCTTCACCATCGAAGCCAGTGAGCTGGGCAAGCTGAAGATGGTGGTACAGATTGTCTCTGTGGTCTCCACCATCCTGGCGCTGCGCTGGGACATCTGGGACTTTAAATATTTCATTCTGCCGGTGCGCCTGATTGCCATTATGGCGATCTGGTTCATGGTTGGCGTGTCAGTGATTTCCGCGGTGGATTATTTTGTCGGCTTCTGGAAGAAGATCGACAAGCGCGCCGAGCGGCGTAGAAGACGTCCTTTTGTGCTGAGCCGCAAGAAGAAGAAGGCGCTCGAGCAGGCAGAGAACCCGGGGCGGTAGCGGTTGTCCCCTTAGCCATTAGCCCTTGGCCATTAGCCTTTGGCAAGCCCTTAGCTTCCCATCACCATCTTCACATGTGTAGTACCAGAACGTGGAGCGCATGCGCCCTCGCCTGCGTGCAAACGCATTCTTTGCCCGTCCGAAAGAGCTGTACTTGAAGCGTCAACTTAGCTTTGGCTGAGTGCTGAATGCTGAATGCCATTTTCTCAATCTCCACTCGGCTCATGCGCCGGCTTGGTCGTGATTGGGCCACGCTTATATGACGCCCGCCGTCCGGTTACGCGCAGACGCATACGGTCGAGATAAAGATAGATCACTGGCGTGGTGAAAAGTGTCAGCGCCTGGCTAACAATCAGGCCGCCGACGATCGCGATACCCAACGGACGGCGCAACTCTGCACCTACACCCGTACCCAGAGCCAGCGGCAGTCCACCAAGCAGGGCAGCCATGGTGGTCATGATGATGGGACGGAAGCGCAGGAGTGCGGCTTCGTAAATGGCCTCTTCAGGAGATTTGTTGTCGCGACGCTCGGTCTCCAGCGCGAAGTCAATCATCATGATGGCGTTTTTCTTCACAATGCCGATCAGCAGGATAATGCCGATCATCGCCATCACATTCAGATCATTGCCTGTGAGCATGATGGCCAGAATCGCGCCCACGCCGGCGGAAGGCAGTGTGGAGAGAATCGTAATGGGATGAATGGTGCTCTCATAGAGCATGCCCAGCACAATGTATACGGTGATCAGCGCAGCCAGAATGAGGATCGGCTCGCTTTGAGCGGTATCTTTAAACGCCGCCGCAGTGCCCTGGAAGCCGCCCTGCACGCTGGCGGGAACACCAATGTCTCGCATGGCCGTTTCAACTACCTTGGCGGCATTCCCCAGCGGGACACCCAGCGCCAGATTGAAAGAGATGGTGGCTGCCGGATACTGTCCCTGATGGTTCACCTGCAATGAGGTATTCGAAGGCACAAAGTGCGCGAACACTGAGAGCGGGATTTCAGCGCCTGTGGATGACTTTACATACGTATTCTTGAGCGCATCCAGCCCGGACATGAGCTTGGGATCAATTTCCATCACCACGTGATATTGATTCAATTGCCGGTACATGGTGGAGACCTGCGCCTGTCCAAAAGATTGATACAGCGCGGCATCAACCTGCGCAGAACTCACGCCAAGGCGTGAGGCGGTATCTCGATCAACCTGAACAACAGAGGCAAGGCCGCGGTCCTGCTGGTCAGTATTGACGTCACGCAGTTCAGGCAGGCTGCGCAGCTTTTGCAGGATGCGCGGCGACCAGTAGTTGAGCTCGTTCAGATCTTCCGACTGCAACGTATATTGGAACTGCGCGTTCGAAAAGCGTCCGCCGATGTTGAGGTCCTGCACGGCAGTGAGAAAAAGCGTTGCGCCGGGGACCTGGCCCAGCTTGGGACGCAAACGATTAATAACTTCGTCCGCTGTGACGGGATGTTTGAATTTTCCGGAGCCCACCTTGTCGCGCTGACCCGGATCTTTCAAGGTCATGAACATACGCCCGGTGTTGGACGTGCCCTGGCCGCCGGCAAAACCCATCACCTTGTTGACCGCAGGGTCTTTCAGGATGATCCCCACATACTGTTTCATCTTGTCACGTAGTGCGGGGAATGCAATGTCTTGTTCGGCCTGGATGCTGCCACCAAGGCGTCCAGTGTCTTGCTGAGGAAAGAAGCCTTTGGGCGCGTAGATGTAGAGACCGATGCTCAGGAACGCAGTCGCGATTGTGACCGTCAGCGTCAACGGCTGGTGCTTCAGCACCCAGCCCAGGCTGATGCGATACATCTTCAGGATGAAATCGAAGCCGCGCTCACTCCACTGGTAAATTCTTCCGTGCTTCGCCTCTTGCGGCGAACGCAGAAACTTGGCGCACATCATGGGTGTAACCGTGAGTGACACAATGAGCGACACGCCGATCGCCGTGCTGAGGACCACGGCAAACTCACGGAAAAGCCGGCCTACGATCCCCTGCATGAGTAGAATCGGCAGAAAGACCGCGACGAGTGATGTGCTCATGGAGAGCACGGTAAAGCCAATCTCGCTGGCCCCGCGGAATGCCGCTTTCACGGGGTCCATTCCCTTTTCCAGATAGCGCGTGATGTCCTCAATGACAACGATAGCGTCATCCACAACGAACCCAGTGGAGATGGCCAGCGCCATCAGAGAAAGATTGTCCACGCTGTAATCGAGCAGGTACATCACAGCGAAAGTGCCGATCAGCGACAGCGGAACGGCGACGCTGGGAATGAGCGTAGCGCGCCAGTTGCGCAGAAAGAAAAATACCACCAGCACCACCAGAATGATGGAGATAATGAGCGTCCTCTGGATGTCAGCCACGGAGGCGCGAATGGTAATCGTGCGGTCCAGCACCACGTCCAGGTGCATGGCCGCCGGGATCGACGCCTGAAATTCAGGAATCAGCGCCTTCACGCGGTCCACCGCGTCAATGATGTTGGCACCCGGCTGCCGGAACACGATCATGAGTACGGCTGGTTCACCGTTGGCCAGACCGGCGTTGCGTATGTCCTCAACGGAATCCTGCACGTCGGCCACATCGCCCAGACGCACGATGCCATTGGCGTTGCCCGCCACAATGATCTTGCGGTAATCGTCGGCCTTGAAAAGCTGGTCATTGGTGGTGATTTGCCAGGCGTTCACCGCATTGGCGACTTCACCCTTGGGACGATTCGCATTGGCAGAATTCAGCGCGGAAGCAACTTTCTCCACACCGATGCCGAGTTTATTCAGCGCCGTGGAGTTCAGCTCCGCGCGCACGGCAGGCTTGGCGCCGCCACCGACAAACACCTGACCAATGCCGGGTACCTGCGAGAGCTTCTGAGCCAGTACGGAATCGGCCACGTCATACATTGCCGGCAGCGTCTTGCTGTTCGAGGTCAGCGCCAGAATCATGATGGGCGCATCGGCAGGATTGACTTTGCGCCAGTTAGGCCGCGTAGGCAGGTTCGCAGGCAATTGTCCCAGAGAAGCGTTGATGGCCGCCTGCACGTCGCGCGCTGCCGCATCAATGTTGCGATTGAGATCGAACTGCAACGTAATGTTGGTTGACCCAAGCTGGCTGGTGGAGGTCATTTGATTGACCCCGGCAATGCGTCCGAACTGGCGTTCCAGAGGCGTGGCCACGGACGATGCCATTGTTTCCGGGCTGGCTCCAGGCAGGCCCGCGCCCACACTGATGACGGGATATTCCACCTGTGGTATCGGCGCGACCGGCAGACGCGTATAGGAAAGAACGCCGGCTATCAGTACACCCAATGCCAGCAGTGATGTGGCAACCGGCCGGCGTATGAATGGAGCAGAAATATTCATGCGCTAATCTCCCGCCACCGGCTCTTCCTGAGGCTTGATC
>WNFA01003649.1_pt1 | contig 12796 bp, 10 predicted proteins | sample 5400481 | NCBI WGS metagenome assembly WNFA01 (sample SAMN13153340, study PRJNA577476) | soil metagenome | isolation source: 120 cm saprolite under Douglas fir tree site 2 hole 1 replicate 2 | place: USA:California | collected 2015-04-18 | reverse complement strand
TTGGAAGCGTATCCAGCAGCAAACTGGGCTTCAGCGCCAAACTTGCTTTGCAGACCACTGGCGAGCTGATTATAGGCCGTCTGGTAATCACCGCTCTTGAGGGCGCTACAGAAGGCATTTAGGGACTTGGTCGGCGTCGAACGATTCACATAGCCGATGACCCCGAAGAGAACGAGGCCGATCACCAGCACCGCAGCAATAGCCCCCAGGATGATCCAGAGTCCGCGACGCTTGCGTGGTTGTGTCGGTGCGGGAACGGGGGCACTATAGTAGGGAGCACTCGGCGGATAGATGGCTGGTTCAGAGTCAGCAGGAGGTGGTGGAGGTGGCGGGTACGCTGCCGATTGGGCATCTGATCCGTAATAGGTAGCAGGTTCACCAGGGTAGGGAGCACCTGGCGGATAGACGAATGGCTCAGAACCAGCAGCAGCGGGGGGTGGAGATGGCGGATAGGCTGCTGGTTGGTAGGAACCATAACCAGTGGAGGGAGCGGCAACCGTAGGAGAATAGCCGGGCTCACCTTCCTGGTGAGAGCCAACGTAGACGGTTGGTTCGGTTTCAGAGACGCCCGCCACTTCATAGGTGAACCGCGTGTCACCTATGCGCACTGTATCTTCTGCGTGAAGCAGACTTGGTGCATGGGGGTCGAGGCGCCGCTCATTGAGGAAAGTGCCATTGGCGCTTCCCAGGTCAATGAGCACATAATCCTGCCCCTGCGGGCGAATTTCCGCGTGGTGTGATGAAACACTGGCATCAGCCAGGACAAGCTGATTATCGGGTGTGCCACCGATGGTCAATGGAGTTGCCCCCAGGGTAACTTGCCCGAAGGGACCATTTAATGCTGCTTCCATGGTGTTTTCCTGTCTTTTGTTGTGCTTAAGCCTATGTCGGTGACTTCCAAAGAAATGAGAGCCTCCTGCTCACTGTCAACAATCAATACTAATACGATGCGAGTCAGCATTTTTCAGGCATGAATTGATACTAGTCAGTCCAGTTTGAATTTGGGGAGGGATAGAGATCATGCAACTGCGCGCGAGCATCGGCACACGTAAAGCGCCAATGGATGCGACAGCGGTGCGCATTGCGCTCGGTCGCCAAAGCGACGATGTGCTGCCTCAGATGATCGAGGCTCTTCACGCGTTTGGACAAACAGCCCCAAATATCAAACTGGACTAACTACTAGAGGATTACCACAGAAGCACCTGCTTGTTTACTAAGCCGCCCTGCTAACGGGTTCCCAGAGCTCACTCGGGTGGCAACTCGCGGTAGATGAGGTCGAGATTGATGCCCTGGGTTGAACGGACACCCCGGGCAATAAAGAAAATCAACAGGCCGAGCACGACCAGCGAACCCATGAAGGCGAAGCCCTGCCAGGGGACAATGCCCAGTTGTGGGTAGCTGAGCACGACGTAGGCAAGAGCAACCATCACCACAATGGAAAGGACTGCGACAATAGGCAATACTGGAATGCCTGCAACCGAAACATTGGCCGGCGAGTTCCTATAGAGTTCGGGCCGGCGGAATGGGAACGCAATTGCTGCAACACTGACCGCCAGGATGGTGACGACTCCGGCGAGTACGCCCAGGGAGAGCAGGGTGAAGAACGAGATAGACAGCACCGACCAGATCAAGATGCCCAGCACGATGATGGATGCAACGATTATCGCCGGGATCGGTGCATGAGTTCGCTCGCTGACTTCGGAGAGCTTGCTCGGTAGGATGCGATCAAACGCCCAGGCAAAGATCGTGCGCACCGGCATAAATGTGTTCGGGAACATCGCGGGAAGGTTCCAGAAGAGGAAGCTTAGGGCGATCAGTAAGGCGAAGACCGAGTTGTTTGCGGCAATGCTGGCCATCAGATTGTAGTATGGCAGCACTGGCAGCACGTATGACGGCGTGCCGGTCAGGTAGTTGATACTGGCAGTGAACTGCTCACCGGCACTGCGGTAGAGAAGCAGCACACCGATAATCAAAAAGAGTGAGTCCCAGACGAGAGCGCCTAACATCACAGACAATTGCCGGCGCAGTTTACCAGCAGATTTGAGTTCTCCCGCTATATACGCCGACCACCAGTTCCACATCATGAACGTCATGATGATGGCAATGACAGGAATCGTTGCAGAGAATAGATGGCCGCCTGTGAAAGTGAAGCCGGCCTTGGCAGCGGCATTCTGGATAGCCTGGTAGGAGTTCGCGCTGTGGGTATAAGGTTGGGCGAAAGCGTTGAAGTGCGCGGTGAAGTCGGATCGCGAACCTATGAGCAGGGCAATAAAGGCGAGGAATGTGCCAATGCTGGCAATAATCCAGCAGATGTTCTGAACGCGGAACGACCACTTCGTCCCGGATGACATGGCTACGGCCAGGATAATGATGAGCGCAAATCCGAGGCCAAATGTCCACCACTGGCCAATAGCGTTGGTACCGCTCACTGCGTTACCTGCATTGATCAGGCCACTGTTGCTGGTGACGGCTCCCAGCACGGCCAGCGTCGGGCCGACCGCGAGTACGGCGAAGGAGCGCGCCCAGAAGGCGGCGCCAATCATGGCCGAAACAGCAGCGGAGAGATTGCTGAAAACTGCCACTGCCGGGTGAAGGATGCGGCTGATCCAGACGTAATCGCCGCCGACTCTGGGCATGGCCGATGCCATCATAGACATCATGATGCAAACGGGAATGTTCACGAGGAACGCGATCACCAGGGCCAGTACGATGTCAGCACCTGGAGAGGTACCGAGTGCGTAGAAGATGCCGAATGCCAGGGTTGCTCCAACGGGAGCTGAGAAGACTGCGTTGAAGATCAGGGCGTCGAGGACCGACGCCTCGCGTACGAGACCTGATGATTGCCGGACAAAAATAGATGAGGACTGCCTTGACGTGTCCATTGTGGTACTCCTTCGCTGGATTACTGTCAAAACATGTTTGTCGTGCCCTAGCGGGAGACGGGTCACCCAGGAGCACGTTGAAGGGAATCCTACGCGAAGGCGGAAATACAAAATACGAAGCGCCTTGCTTGACATGCGCAGGATTATTAGCTAAAGTATACAATATAAGACAACTTCAGTCAATATATTTTGTTAAAATTTGTTCGATCTTGCAATTGAGGAGAGAGGTGGAGGCTGCTTATGCTGGCGAATGAGCGCAGGAGGCTGATTCTGGAACGAGTCGCTGAGCACCAGTCGATCGAGGCGCAGGCACTTGCAGACGAACTGGGCGTCTCGGTGATGACTATTCGCCGTGACATCAAACGACTCGAGCAGGATGGCTTTTTGCGCCAGACCTATGGCGGGGCGACAGTACACATCACCAAAAGTGTGGAGCTTGGATTCAATAGCCGGGCGTTGCAATTCTCGGCACAAAAGCGGCGTATTGGCGCATCTGCAGCCAGATTGATTGAACCGGGCCAGACGCTCTTTCTGGGGGAAGGAACGACAACCGCGCAATTTGCCCAATTCTTGCCACCTCACCCCCACCTACTGGTGGTCACTGCCTCGCTTTCACATGCGAGCCTGCTGTGTTCGCGCGATATCCGTGTGATTGTCCTCGGCGGCAAGCTGCATGCAGATGAATTGACAATGACAGGGCCGATTGCCGAGGCAACTATCAATCGCTTTTATGCCGATATCTGTGTGCTGGGGGCGGCTGGAGTAGACCCGCTTGTCGGAGTGACAGAATTGGACTATGAAGCAGCCTCGCTCCATCGCCTGATGATGGAGCGCTCGCGCCAGGTGTTACTGCTTGCCGATCATAGCAAGCTGGGCTTCCGGGCGCCTGCCGTGGTGGCTCCGGCGCAGATGGTAGGAACGTTGATGACCGATGCGGTCCCATCGGAATCCCTGCTCGCGCAATTGCGCGCCTGCGGAATGGGGATAAAGATAGTCGGTGAGAAAGTCCTTGAACTTGAGCCTGGAATGGTGAGTTGATGGGCAGCACGACGCTTTACTATGCAAGCGATGTTCATGGGTCTAACCGCTGCTTTCGCAAATTTTTGAACGCCGCAAAATTCTACAGGGCCAACACGCTGGTGATGGGCGGCGACATCCTGGGTAAGGCCATTATATTCCTGGAGGAAGTGCGCCCCGGGGTCTACGTGACGGAGATGCACGAGCGCCAGGTAACATTGACGACTGAGGCCGAGGCGCAGGAATTCGAGAAGGGGGCACGCGATCAGGGCTTGTATCCTTATCGCTGCAGCCGGGAAGATGCGCAGGGGCTGCGCGAGACAGGGCAGATCGGGCCGCTCTTTGAGCGGTTGATGCGCGAGCGGCTGGAGGAGTGGGTAGCCCTGGCCGGCGAAAGACTGGCGGGAACAGGTGTGCGCTGTTACATCATGGGTGGAAATGACGATCCGCCATCCGTGCTGGAGGCGCTGGAGGGGGCACGCGTCGTATGCAACCCCGAGGAATATGTTGTGCAACTCGATGACGACAGCGAGATGATCAGTTGTGGCTGGTCGAACCCGACTCCCTGGCAGACGCCGAGGGAATGCAGCGAAGAAGACCTGGGGAAGCGTATCGACACCCTGATGACTCGCGTCAAGCGACCGGAATCGCTGGTGATGAACCTGCACGTGCCGCCTTACCAAAGCGGGCTGGATGATGCACCGGAACTGGATGCATCGTTGAAAGTGCAGACGAGCATGGGCCAGACGCGCTTCAAACCCGTCGGCTCGACGGCAGTGCGTGCAGCAATCGAGCGTTACCAACCTTTGCTGGGATTGCATGGGCACGTTCACGAGGCGCATGCATCGTGCAAGATCGGGCACACCGTTTGCATTAATCCCGGCAGCGACTATAGTGAAGGCGTCCTGCACGGCGCATTGGTGATACTCAACAAGGGCAAACTCAAGGGCTATCAAATGGTGAGCGGCTGAAAGGAGTCTGCGTCCTTGCGGTGGAATGTCTCCGTAGGGGCGAGGGTGGATGATGTGGGGAAGGGAGGGCCTTTATGGTCGCCCGGTGGTGGGGGTGTAATCGCGTTCCTCCACATGGGAGCACAGGGAACAGGACGCGGGCGACCATAGAGGCCCTCCCCGCCGCTCCTCACCACCCTCGCCCCTACGGATGTTGATGAGCTTTGTATTAGGTTGATGCCTATTGGTGGGCCTTTATGGTCGCCCGCGTTGCTGGAGGGTTAGAAGCATGCCACGCCTGCATCTTGGAATCAATACGTGCTTCGCAGTAAAACGCTGGCCCGAGCCGGAGCAGTGGTTGGGCATTGTGAAGAATGAGCTTGGCCTGCATTGCTGCCAGTTCAGCCTGGACCTGGTTGACCCGCTGCTCGACGAAAGCGCCACGGCTGCTTATGCCGGTGCCGTAAAAGCGTATGCGCAAGCGCATGGCATACTCCTGCACAGCACGTTTACCGGCCTGGCGGCCTACTCCTGGAGCCAGTTGCTGCATCCGGATGAATCCATGCGAGAAGCAGCCATGCGCTGGTACAAGCGCGCAATCAATTTTACTGCGGGGCTTGGAGCCCTTGGAACTGGCGGTCACATCGGGGCGTTGAGCGTGCGAGACGCGGCGAATGAAGAGCGCAAACGCTCGCTGATCTCCGAGCTGCAGGATCGGCTGGCATATCTATCTCGTTGTGCTGCTGGGCTGGGGCTGCAATTCCTGTTGTTTGAGAATATGGCAGTGTCCCGCGAGTGGGGACACGCTATCGAGGAGGCGCAGTCCCTGGCCAGACTTGATATAGAAGGAGGTGTACCGCTCGTACTTTGTCTTGATGTTGGGCATCCCTGCGCCCTGCATACCGGGACAACAAGCGATGATTACCTGGCCTGGTTGGCTCAGCCCTGGCCATATACACCGGTCGTGCACTTGCAGCAGACTGACCGCACAGGTGACCACCACTGGCCATTTACCCAGGCATACAACGAGCAGGGCATAGTGCGGGCAGAGAGCGTGCTGGATGCTGTGCGGCAGTGGCCGGATGAGTCCGACGTTTACCTTTTTCTTGAGCCGATTCATCCCTTCGAAGCCGGTGACGAGACGGTGCTGCGTGACCTGCGGCAGAGCGTGCAGTACTGGCAAGAAGCCATGCAGACTGGTAGTGCGTGATTCCGTGTCTAAACTTTCCGCAGCATTGTCCAATTTAGTAATGTAGTCATTTGTTATCTTTAGGCATGGTTCAAATGGTCAAGGACTTTTCTTCACATTGAACCTTGCCTTATCCTGCAAGGAGGAGCAAATGTCATGTCTACAGTAAGTGGTTCTACCTCAGTTTTTGTGCGTAATGCGACAGGATTGGTTCGTGAGCTTTCGCCTTTCGATGCCTTTAACCTTGTCTTTTCCGCTGTACTCATTCCCGTAGGTATCACACAGGTGCTTTCGTTTGCACCAACATTCTGGCCTGGCGCCAACGTGCTGCTGTCGTTCTTGTTTTCCATCCCCCTGGTGCTGTGCTTTGGGCTGGTGTATCTCTACTTCACTGTTGCCATGCCGCGCTCTGGGGGTGATTACGTCTGGGTCAGCCGCGTGCTTGGGCCAGGTATTGGTTTCCTGGCAAACCTCTCGCTCACATTCGTCTTTACAACCTGGATCTCCTTTAACTTTACGACCATGATGACGCTGATGGTTCCCAGCCTGGGATACGTAGCAGGCTTCACGTGGAATCCTGACCAGTTGACCCAATTCTTGATTGCCACGGTGCTGACCATCGTGTTTGCTGCATTAATGCTGTTAGGCACGCGGCGTGTAGCACGCTACATGTTGATCACATTCGCGGTTGTGTGGCTTGGCATGGTCATCTGGCTGATTGGGTTGGCGATAACGGGACATAACGGCTTCGTCGCTAACTTCAACGCTCACAGCGGAACGACCCTCAACGCAGTGACGAGTGCAGCGACTAAGGCAGGCTTCTCGACGGGTACAGCTATCAACTGGGTTGGCACGACCTTCGCCATTATCTATGCCTTCCAGGTGTTCACCGGTTTCCAATGGACCGGCTACTTTGCAGGTGAGATCAAGAATGTGCGCCGGACTGCCACAACGTCGATCATTGGTGCGCTCGTGATCAGTGCAGTGCTCTATGTACTGGCCACTTTCCTGGTGTATAACACCTACGGTTTCTCGAATTTCGGTTCCATCGTCTATCTCGGCTTCAATACCGCGAATTCATCGCTGGGGTTCGCGCCTTACCTTCCCTCGCTGGTGAAATTCCTGGCATTGCCGGGCTTCCTGCAGATCTTTGTAGCGGCGTGTTTCGTGCTTTCAGTGCTCTGGTGGACTCCAACGGGCTTCCTGATTGCTACACGCAACCTGTTCGCCTGGTCCTTTGATCGCCTGGCCCCCTCCGGTGTAGCCGAGGTCAACGGTCGCTTACACACGCCCGTAGTGGCGACGATTGTGGTGGCGGTGTGGGTTGAGTTGTTGAACTACCTGAACATCTACCAGGGTTTGAGCGCACTGCTGATCAACGTGATTGCGGTAATGGCCGTGGCTTTCATCGCCGTAGCAGTGGCAGCGATTGTGATGCCTTACTTACGTCCCAACCTGTTCAATTCGGCACCCGCGATGATACGTGCCAGGATTGCCGGGGTTCCCTGGCTCACGATTGTCGGTGTGGTGATGCTGCTCAGCTGGGCCTTTGTGCTCTATGTTACCTTTGCGACAACGGCATTTGGGCAGGTTGCTCCCAAATCAATGATCGAGGCCTTTGCGGTCCCCATCCTGGGAGCGATATACTATCTGGTTGTACGCGTTGTGCGTGCGCGGCAAGGTATTCAACTGAAGGCTGCGTTCCAGGAGATTCCGCCCGAGTAATGGCTTATCGTAGGTGCCTCAGCGAAGCGGAGCGGAGCGCGTATCAATACTTCGTGCACACCGCCGATTTATCGGCCTGGGGAGGGCATCGACAGGCCATTGGCCGATACATCGGCGGTGCGCCAATAATGCACTTTGACAAATTAATCTGGACACCTGATGAATGTTGACGACCGAATGGGGTACTGTGCGTTACCCGTCCTGTAGGGACAAGGGGCGGATGTGGGGCAGGGTGGGGGCCTGGTGCTTGTCCTGGTGGCAACGCGATCCAGTGGAGACTGCGTGGAGCACAAAGGTCGCACCCCAACCAGGACAAGCACAAGGCCCCCTCATCCACCCCACCCCGCCCCTTGTCCCTACAGGACCCTGGGCCGCAAGCCGATTTATCGGCCCTCTCGGTAGATGTGATGGTGTCCGCATTTAAAAGTTACTCTGCATAATTGTGCGCCTACGGGATATGACCGATCTTGGTTGGTAAAAATCATTATCGGCCCTTGGTGGATGTTTTGGTATCCCGGTTAAAAAGCATCAGGATGCCCTGGTTTGTCATGCTGCAGGCAGGTATCCTGTCCAGTTCGCAGGCATCCAAGTTAGTAGGGGGGCACTTCATGTCTAAAGTTACGAGTGACCATGTTTCTGTACTGGAGAGGCTCTTTGGCCATCCCAGGCCGGTGATCGCGATGATGCACTTACTGCCTTTACCGGGGCGTCCTCTGTATGACAGCAGTGGAGGAATGGGAGCAATTGTCGATGCCCTGCGCCGCGACTTAGACATATTGCAAGAAAGCGGTGTTGATGGGCTTCTGTTCTGTAACGAGGGCGACCGGCCATACCCGCTGCATACCGACCGGGCGCCAATTGCAGCCATGGCGGCGGCAATCGGTGAACTGCGCCCATATATCCGGTTGCCCTATGGCGTTGACCTGTTGTGGGATCCAATGGCTGCTCTGGCTGTAGCCAGGGCGGTGCGTGCGAGCTTTGTACGGGAAGTTTTCACAGGTGTCTATGATAGCGATATGGGGCTGTGGCAGCCCGATGTTGCCGCCGCGCTGGATTACCGGCAGCAGCTTTGTGCCGGCGATATACGCCTGTTCTTCAACATCGAGCCTGAGTTTGCACGACCCCTGGCGCAGCGTCCAATCGGGGCCCTCGCGCGCAGTGTGGTTGTCTCCTCGCTTGCAGACGCGATTCTCATTTCTGGCGCGATGGCAGGCGCCGAAGTTGATCTTGAGCATATTCGCGAGGCCAAATCAGCGGTTCCCCATACACCCGTCCTGGCGAATACAGGTGTGAAGATCGAGACGGTGCGAGCGACCCTGGCAGTTGCAGATGGCGTGATCGTTGGCACGGGTCTCAAGCACGATGGGTACACCTGGAATCCCGTCGATCCCGAGCGTGTACGGCGTTTTATGGACGAGGTGTACCTGGCACGCGAGCAAAGTGAGGATTGAAGCATGACAGCCTCTTATGTGCTTGGGATCGATGTTGGCACCACGGCCCTCAAAGCTATCGCCCTGGAACGCGATCGCGGCATCGTCGCGCAGGTGGAACGTGCGCACGAGTTGCTTTCTCCGCACCCAGGCTGGGCAGAGGAAGACCCGGAGCGCTGGTGGACAACGACGGTCGAGGCGCTGCGCGAATTGCTAGCTGCTGTTCCTGCTGGGGATGTTACAGCAATAGGTGTATCGGGCATGGTGCCGGCAATGGTGCTGCTGGACTCATCCGGTCAGCCGCTGCGGGCGAGCATCCAGCAGAATGACGCGCGGTCGATTGTAGAGGTTAGCGAGTTGCGCGATACCGTCAACCTGGATGAGTTTTTCACAATCACAGGAGGCGTGCCCAATCAGCAGAATATCGATCCGCGCTGGCGCTGGTTGAGACGGCACGAGCCGGGTGTCATCGCACGGACGGTGCACCTGTGCGGCTCCTATGATTTCATTGTGTACCGGTTGACAGGTCAGTTCTCTTTAGAGGAGAACTGGGCGGCGGAGAGCGGGCTCTATGAAATCCGGGAGCGCCACTGGCATCTACCTTACCTGGAGCAGGCCGGTATGGCTGCAGCGATCTTGCCACCTGTGCGGCAGCCAACAGAGATCGTCGGAGGTATCAGCGAGGAGGTTGCGCGGCAGACGGGTCTGCGGGCGGGCACCCCGGTCGTGGCTGGAAGCGCCGATCACGTAGCGGCGGCACTGGCGGCAGGATTAACACAGGATGGAGATGTATTGCTGAAATTCGGGGGAGCTGGCGACATTCTCTATTGTGCCGGCAGGCCTGAACCTGATCCACATTTCTACTTTGATTATCACGATATTCCGGGCCTTACGCTCATCAGCGGCTGCATGGCTACCAGCGGCTCGCTGGTGAAGTGGTTCGCGCGCGAACTGGCAGGAGGGGCCCCTCTAGCGGTTCTGGATGCTGAAGCGGAGGCTATCCCCCCTGGTGCCGGGGGAATCATCGTATTGCCCTATTTTCTGGGCGAGAAGACGCCTATCTTTGATCCCTCTGCCCGCGGTGTCTTCGCCGGCGTGATGTTGCATCACACGAGAGCGCATCTCTACCGCGCCATCCTCGAAGCTGTCTGCTACGGGTTTGCGCACCATCTCGCATTACTATTGCAGTATCCTCAAACGGATCGAACTAAAGAAGAATTGGGGGCCTCCCCTCCGCCAGCCGTGCAGCAGGGATCAGTGTATCAGAGCAAACCTACGACGTCAAGTGATTTTGCACCAGGCGAGGCGAAACGGCCTCTAAGGCGCGTGTGCGCCGCTGATGGGGGGAGCCGCAGCAGACTCTGGATGCAGATTGCCGCGGACGTGGTAGATCTGCCGGTGCAAGTAGTCGCTGGCGAGGCAGCTTCGGCTCTGGGTGCTGCCTACGTAGCCGCAATGGGCGTGGGAATGTTCACGGGCTGGAACGAGATCACTCGCTTCATCTCACAGGGACCGGTCTACCAGCCGCGCAGCGAAGTTGTTGAACGCTATCGCGCGGGCTTTGCGCTCTACCGCGATCTCTATGCGCGGCTGCAAACCTACCTGCCGGGACTTCGCCGGCTTGATGAGACGGGTGGAGCAACGGCGTAAGGCCCGATTCACACACATAGGAGGAACCGATAATGCTGTTGGCAAGCTTGCGCGGGTTTATTACGGGCGCGGGAACGGGAATTGGCCGGGCCATTGCGCTCGAAATGGTGCGTGAGGGGGTTGATCTATATATCACTGACCTGGATGGCGAAGCGGCAGAACATGTTGCTGCGGAGGCCCGGGCACTGCGTCCAGAAGCGCGTATATGGGCCGGGCAACTCGATGTGCGTAATGCAGCCGGCGTGGCTGCGCGCATCGAGGACGCAGCTAATCGCCTGGGGGCTTTGGAACTGGCTGTTAACAATGCCGGCGTCTCTTCGATGGTAAAGGTGGTTGACCTGACCGAAGAGGATTGGGACTTCAATATGAACGTGAATGCCAAAGGGATCTTTCTCTGCTGCCAGGCTGAGGTGCGCCTCTTTCTGAGGCAAGGGAAGGGCGGTGCTATCGTGAATACTGCCTCGATGGCCGGCAAGAAGGCCGCGCCGCTGCTGGCTCATTACTCAGCATCCAAGTTTGCAGTCGTCGGTTTCACGCAGGCGCTCGCCCTCGAGACGGCGGCGGATGGCATCCGTGTGAATTGCGTCTGCCCCGGCTACGTGCGCACAGGCATGCAGGAGCGCGAGGTGCTCTGGGAGTCAACACTCCGTGGGATATCACCGGAGGAAGTGCGCGCCGATTACCTGCGCGCGATTCCGCTGGGAAGATTGGAAGAACCAGAGGACGTGGCACGGGTTGTGGTATTCCTGCTCAGTGATCGCGCTGCCTATATGACGGGCCAGGCCGTGAACGTGACCGGGGGAGCCATCATGTTTTAGGACAGGAGCGTTACATGAGCCGGCAGACTACCATCTTTTTCGCTACAGATATTCATGGATCGGAGCGCTGCTTCCTCAAGTTCATCAATGCCGCGAAGTTTTTTCAGGCCGGGGTGCTGATCCTGGGTGGGGATATTACCGGCAAGGCGATGGTGCCTATCGTGCGCCAGGCAAATCGCAGCAGTTACCGGGCGGCGTTTCTCGGAGAGACAGCCACGCTGGAATCAGAAGATGCTGTTGCAGATTTTGAACGCCAGGTTCGCCAGGCCGGAGCTTACCCTTTGCGCGCGACGCCGGAGGAAGTGGCGGCAATGGAGGCCGACCGCGCACTCGTTGACCGGCTTTTCAGTCGCTTGATGGTGGAGAGCGTGCAGCGCTGGTGTGCTATCGCGGAGGAGCGCCTGCGTGGGAGCGGCGTACGATGCTTTATCGACGCGGGCAATGATGATGAGCCGGGGATTGTCGAAGTACTGAAGCAGTGCTCGTACGTCGAGATGCCGGAGGGCCGTGTCGTGATGATCGATGACGAGCATGAGATGGTGAGCGCCGGTTTTGCAAACACGACGCCGTGGCACGCGCCGCGCGATATCCCTGACGAGGAGCTTGGCTCTTTCATCGAGGCGATGGCAAGCCGGTTACGCGCTCCCGAGCGGGCCGTCTTCAATATTCATGTACCGCCATTTGCAACAGGACTCGATACAGCACCGCTGCTCGATGATAATTTCAAGCCGCTGGTGGCTGGGGGTGAGATTGCTACAGGGCCGGTTGGGAGCAAGGCTGTGCGTGCGGCAATTGAGCGGTATCAACCGCTTGTTTCGCTGCATGGGCATGTCCACGAATCGCGTGGAGTGGCTAAGCTGGGCCGGACGACGTGTATTAATCCAGGAAGCGAGTACGGGGATGGGAATTTGCGCGCTGGCCTGGTGAACATCAAAGGTGGCAAGCTGGTAAGTTATCAGCTCATCACAGGATAAATTTGCAAGTGGGTGTTTAAAAAAGGCGCTTTAGAGAAAATCTATCTACGTCCATCGGTATGTGTTCCATCGACCACTCAGCGGCATCTTTCTTAAGAAGTATGGAGCACCATGAGTGATCACTTTGTTCTGCCTTTCCTTGACATATTCGTTCTCCGAAG
>WNFA01006507.1_pt1 | contig 12797 bp, 13 predicted proteins | sample 5400481 | NCBI WGS metagenome assembly WNFA01 (sample SAMN13153340, study PRJNA577476) | soil metagenome | isolation source: 120 cm saprolite under Douglas fir tree site 2 hole 1 replicate 2 | place: USA:California | collected 2015-04-18 | reverse complement strand
ATGTTACCCGTCGATCCTGAGACGGCGATATTGACGTGAGCTGAGTACGAGTAGGGGGCGAATCCCTGGAGCGTCACGGTAGTTGTGCCGTTCCAGGCCCCGGTGAACGCCGGGTTGAGTCCACTGCCACTGCCACCAGAGCCCCCGCACGACCAGAGTGCAATTCCTGCCGCGAGTGCGACGATTAGTCTTTTCATGAAACAACCCCTCCGAGGGCGTTTCCTTCCACTCTCTGACGCCCGGCTCAACCTTACCGGAAGTTCTTAAGAAACGTATAGCGCACTACATTTTTGCTTGACTCGGGACCTACTACGGCTGCCGGCCGATGCAGCAGGCGCGGCAGCGAGAGCTGAGGGAATCCCTGGCGGCCAACGTCGTTGCTTGGCGTAAGCGAAGAGGGTGGACCCAAGCCGAACTCGCCGAACGAGCAGAGATTGACGAGATGACCCTCAAGGGCGTCGAACTGGCCAAGTACACAGCGAAACTGACGACGTTCGTCTCCCTGGCGCGGGCCTTAGGTGTGACGACTGACCAACTCCTGCGTCCGAAGCTGTATACGCGCGCCAAGCGCGGACGACCTCGCAATCGCTGAGGCCGAGCAGCGTTCGTTCTGAATCTGGGTCGGGGCGGCAAGCGGGAGAGAATCGGCGTGCTAGCACTCTGGGAGCCGTGGCCGCGAGCTACCGACGCGCGACCGGAGGGATGTTATTTGTCCTGGCGTCGATTCTTGGGGGGTTTGGATTTTTCGGTTGGCAACTTCTCGACTTCACCAGGGTCAAGCGGAACTCTTCGGTTGGGATTTCGCTCGATTCGCTTCGGGTTAGCCGGGCAGATTGTTGTATGCCTTCCCCCCTTCTGCCCGCAAAGTCTGCACGCCATGAGCCGAGATTACAGCAAAACCAGAGTCAAAGGGTGGAGTGGAAAGGGTAGATCGCCTAAGCGCACCAGGCCCGCGAAAACCCTTCGAACGCGCGTGCGCGCCAAGAGAAAGACGCCTCGGAGAAGATCGCGAGGTGGTCGGAGGGTGGTCTCGCCAAAGACCGGGCGCTCTATCCGTCAATTCCTTGTTGTCGGAGCGGGGGCCTCGTTCGGTGCACGGGATGGACCTGAACGACCCCCCCTTGGCGCGGGCCTCGGCGAGTACTTGCTCAATTGGCTGCGACGAAACCGGCCCGTTGATTTCGCCGAGCGCACCGACATGGATAATCCGCATTCGAGTACTGCGCCATCCCCGGAGCTGTGGGAGGACGGAATCGATGACCGTCTAGTTTCGTTCCTGAACTCCGCGATGGTCGACTTTGAGGCCGCTGCTGGTCGGATGTGGGAGGAGGAGCCTGAACTGCTGGAGTGGCTCCACCGGTTATTGACCTGGTCGATGCTTTTGGGGCGAGGTTGCCGGTTCCCCCAACAAGCCGATCGCTACGATGAGCTGCTCCTTGCTCTGCCTGGCTTCGGAGAGGGCACTGCCATCATCACGCCCAACTACGACATTCTGATCGAGGAAGCGCTCATTCGGGCGGGCCGCGAATTTCACTATCCCGGTGCTCGAATTGCCGCGTCCGAACACCGCGGTGTCCCCATCTACAAGATTCACGGGTCCATCAATTGGTTGGTCCAGATGCCCTACGCGGTTAGTCACGACCTGGAAATCGCTCGGAGCATGGCAGCGGCCCAACCCTCGGTCGGGCTTTCAGGGCCGGCTGGAGACCAGCACCCTGAAACGCACCGAGAATACGTACCGCCTGGTGGACGCGACAACCTGATCCTCGAACTGAAGCGTAATTCTTCAGCTCCCGTTCTGGCCGTCTACGCTCCCCGAAAGCCCGTGCCCGTCAACTTCGAGGCCGTGGCTGGTGTCCTTAGTAAGGTCCTTGGTGTTATCACCACCAACAAGGGTGCAGCGGCAACGATCGTTGGTCTCCGGTTGCAGCCCCGCGAGGACGACCCGCGCTTGCACGATATCGTCGCCGCACTTGCTGGGCTACGAGGGCCGAAGGTCTACGTCGCCCGGGGAGACGAGGAGCGCGAGCGTGCGCGGTCCCTCGGTTTCGAAGTAGTAGCTGGGACGTTCGAGGAATTTCTAGGGTCGTTCCATACCAAAAGGAAGCGCGTCAGGTAGTCGTTAGTGCGGGCGCTCCGCGTCAACTGCGTGATTCCGCGGGTCCTCCACCAAGATAAGTTCACGAACAAAGAGGCCGGCGCGGCGCCTCCGGCGACCGGTGGAGCGGTCCACCTAAAGAGCTTAAGCCCCGGGGGTCGCCTCGCAGTGTTCGTGAGAAAATTCCCTCAAGGCGATCAGCTGTCCCACGGCACGTTGCTCTGCGACAACTGTATGCCCAGACAGTCAGATAGCATGGCTTCGGGAGGGAACGTGAGTGGACAGAACTTCGCTTATGCGTCCTACTTCCTCACCAAAAATACGCGAAGCCTTCCTGAAGGAGCGAACCTATGCCTCCGGTACTACGGCTGAGTCCAGGCTTGTGCGGAATGGCAGGCGAGTACTTCGTTGCGGCGGAACTCTCGCGACGCGGCTATGTCGCTTCCATCACGCTCCGGAACACTAGAGGCATTGACATCCTCGCCTCGGACCCAGATGCCAAACGGAGCGTTGGGATCCAGGTCAAGACGACGCAGGCCAGTGCGAAGAAATGGGTATTGAACAAGAAGGCAGAGCAGGACATTGCCGAAAACCTCTTCTACGTGTTCGTAAACCTCAATCACGGAAAGCCTCCCGAGTATCACGTCGTACCCAGGCAGGATGTCACGAAGTTAGTCCGCGAAACGCATGCAGCGTGGTTGAAGACTCCGGGCCGGGGGGGTAAAGCCCATATGGACAACCCGATACGCAACTTCTCTGATCGTGCAGGGAAGTATCGGGATCGCTGGGACCTGTTGGGATTAGATCCGGTCGCACCCGCGTAAGCGAGGAGCAAGGCGATGTTTCGGTAGCTCCTCTTTCATCGGCGCAGGCGCTTAGTTCACGCCCTGTGCGGACACGTGAACTCATGAATGATATGATTCGAGACGTCCTGGGCCAGCGACTATGAGAGCCAGATCTGGTTCCATGACGTCCCAGCTGGGGAGTGCCTGAAGGTTGCGTTGAGCAAAATCTCAGGCTGCATCGTCTGGAAGCAGATGGAGTTCTTCTCCGTCAAACTCTGCGATAAGCCATTTCACCGTTGCGCCTGCTGCTGATTTCTTTAGCCTCGCGATCTCACGGCCTGTAACGCCAGCATTACCGCCCTTCAATTGAACTAACCGAATATCGAGAAGATCGCAGTCCTCTTTTCGGAGCCGGAAGGCGATAGCGTCAATGATGCCGGTCCGCGGCGCTCCTGTTGCGCCTTCAAAGAAGGCGATCTTCCAGCCGTTCCTTTTGCAGTAGCTCTCTAGAGCGGCTTTGCTGGCGGCTTCAGCAGCGTGAGCCTTCTCCCATGCGCTCATATGCCTTCGGGTCCGCCACATCTTATGCGCGGCGGCGCGGCGCTTCCTGGTGCGAGCTGCTTTTTGTCCAGCAGTTAGTTGAGTGTTCACGGATGAAAGAGCATATCACTGCAGCAACTCTTTCAACTCCAAACATGATCCGTAATCCGCGCCTCCATAGCCGGTGTGACGCGGATCGTGCGGTGAATGCGGAAGAAGTTGTCACAAGCGAAGTGCAGGCAGTATGCAGACTAGAGGGATGGATGCGACAGACGTCGGTCGCCTCCATGGACCCAAGGGGCCCACCTAAAAGGCACATACCCCCCAGGGTCCGCGCGCTCTTGCTCTGGTCCTCTTCGTTTCCGAACTAAGAATGTCGCGCTCTCAAACTTGAGCGGCCTTCTCTGAGCGGTGCTATGCCGGTGAATCGCGCTGGCTCGATTCGGTGCGCGCAATTCTGGGGAGGGAATCAACGATGAGGATCAGAACTTGGAACGACGGGATATTTCTGTTTTCAGGCTTGCTTTTTACTTTTGCGCCGCTCTCAAGGGCGGAGGCGCAAGACGTCGACGTCCCGGGCAATCTCACGATGCATGATTCTACCGACGTCACCGTGGGCAACATTTTGAAGGAGGGCGTGCCCTTCCTTCACAACTTTGGCACCTCAAACACGTTTCTAGGGAGCGGCACCGGCAACTTCACGATGAGCGGCCGCTACAACACCGCGATCGGATTTCAGGCATTCCAGAACAACGCCGACGGCGCCAACAACGTCGCTTTCGGCCTGGGCGCGCTCCAAAACAACACGAGCGGGATCAGCAACACAGCCACGGGAACCTATGCGCTCACCCTCAATACTTCCGGTATCGAAAACACCGCGAGCGGCTTCCTTGCGCTTTCGAGCAACACTCTCGGAAGCTACAACACCGCGATAGGCGTCAATTCGCTGCTTCAAAACACCGAGGGTCGCAGCAACACAGCCGTTGGAGTCGGGGCACTCCTGAGCAACACTACTGGGAATAGCAACACTGCAACGGGAGTGGCGGCGCTTTCTAGCAACACCACCGGCGAAAATAATACTGCCACTGGCCACAGCGTTCTCAACAGCAACAGCACCGGTTACAACAACACCGGCAGCGGATATCGGGCGCTGTACAGCAACACGACCGGGTTTGGTAACACCGCCGCTGGATACCAGGCGCTCTTCAGCAATACCACCGGCTACTACAACACGGCTGTCGGAGTTTCGGCGCTCTTCAGCAACACCACTGCAGCAACTAACACGGCCATTGGGTGGTTTGCGCTCTCGAGCAATACAATCGGTGAGAGCAATATGGCCAGCGGCTATGGCGCGCTCCAAGCCAACACAATCGGCACCGGCAACACCGCCTGTGGCTACCAGACCCTCACAAACAACACGATTGCCAGCAACAACACTGCAAGTGGATTTCGCGCGCTAGCGATGAATACTGTCGGCGTAACCAATACGGCCAACGGAGCATCGGCGCTGTCCAGCAACACCAACGGCAGCTACAACACGGCTAACGGCTCTAACGCGCTCAACGGTAACACCAATGGCAATTACAACACTGCCAGCGGAGTATTAGCGCTCGCTGGCAACTCTACTGGGAACAACAACACCGCCAATGGGAACGGAGCGCTTCAGTTCAACACCATTGGCAACAGCAACAGCGCCAGCGGGTTCCAGGCGCTTTGGAGGAACACGATGGGCAACTTCAATACCGCCGGAGGCGAAAATGCGCTCTCCAGCAATATTAACGGGAGCTATAACACCGCCCTTGGATACGGTGCCGATGTTTCCGCAGGAGACCTCTCCAACGCTACGGCCATTGGCTACCTAGCCATGGTCGGCGCTAGCAACAAGATCCGGCTCGGCAACTCAGCCGTGAGCGTTATCGAAGGTCAGGTGCCCTACACGTACACCTCCGACCGCAACCAGAAGGAAAACTTCCGAGCCGTGGACGCGGACGAGGTGTTGGCCAAGCTCCGCGACCTCTCCGTCACGAGCTGGAACTACAACGGCCAAGACCCCAAGCAATTCCGGCATTACGGGCCCGTGGCTCAGGATTTCTTCGCGGCCTTTGGCCACGATGCCGTCGGAACCATTGGGACGCCCACCACCATTACCTCCGGTGACTTGGACGGAATCCTGATGATTGCGGTCCAGGCGCTGGAGAAGCGGACGGTGGAACAGGAGAAGCAGATTGCAGACCTCAAGGCCGAGCTGCTGGAGATCAAGCGCTTGGCCGGCGGCGAAGTCGCTGGCAAGGTGAGCGCTGGGCTCTAGGAGGCCCTCGCGCTCCCCTCCGCGTCAACTGCGTGATTCCTCGGGTCCTCCGGGAAATTATCTTCGTGCTCGGAAGGCCCCGGAGGGGGTGCTCTCAAAGTCGCGTTGATGTTCAGAGAGCAGTGAGGGCGCCCTCCAGCGACGGGTGGAGCGGTCCACTTAAATAGGCAAAGCGCCCCGGGGCTTGCTATCGCTCTCGCTGTCGCTTTCGGGCTCGCTGGCGGCGCTTCCGCTGCGGTTGGCGCCGCTGTCTGAGAGCAGGCGCGCCGCGCTCGCGCTTGTTGCTTGCAGCTTCGGGAGCGGCAAAAGCGGCGCCAGCTCGATGGTGATTGCGCCGCTCTTGCTGTCGCCCTCGACGCGCGTGGTAGACGACCCGTTGCGGGCGCCCTACGTCGGTTCTTTGGGGCCCACCTAAAAGGCATCCACCTCGGGGAGGGTCACCGCGTTCGCGAGAAATTTAGGCGACCTTTCGCGCGCTGATCGACAACCGCGGGGGCCAGGAGAACTGATCAAGCGTAATACCGAGCCGCACCCAAGCCGGGATAGCGTCGAATCGCGTCCTCATAGCATTTCAAAGAACTCGCCGCTCTCTGTCGAATTTCATTCCACTTGTGAAACCCGAGGTGCTTGAGAATAGGTTGTTCATTGCTGCCGTCGCTCAGGACCGCCGCCAACTGGTCTCTTGAAGGTTTGGGCCCCAATCGTGCCATCGTCGGTTCGCGTACCCACGGCTTCACTCCCGTCTTCGGCGACGTATATGTCCCAGTTTCTCCCATTGATCGTCATCGTGCCCATGCAGTTGGAGTCCAGCGTATAGGTCCCCATGGCGGCTATCCGCTGATGGATCGTGCCGCCCTGGCTGTCGCTTACTACCTGAGACAGGTTTCCTTCTCCGTCAAAGGTACGGATACCAGCGGCCACTTGGGGGAGCATGGGATCTGGCGCATCGATGCGATTATCCAGCCTGACGGTGACCAGATAGTTTCCTTGCAGGGTAGCCAGTGTGCATCCTTCTTGCTCACGCACGCTGTGAGCGGAGCCAGCCTCGCTATTTCTTAAAACTGATCCTCCAATCAAGGCGCCCGCAACAGCTACGAGGATCAACAGCCTTCTTTGTTTCATAGAAGCCCCCTTTTGAACCTCCGAGCCTGATCCGTTAGTGGACAGGTCAGCTGACATTACTCAACTCCGCCGCGAAATGTTAGCCACCGCTGACCGTTCTTTCCCGCGGGTCGCCGCGGCGTTCTCGAGAAAATTTCCCTCCGTGGCGTTCCGCTCCGCGATCGTTGATCGCGACGAGTTGTCTCTCGGCACGCGTGAGCTGCGTCTCCCCAGATCAAGCGTTCAGCCGCTGGGAGGTGGAACAGCGGGTGCCCGGCCGGAACACCTAAGTCATAAGTCTATGTGATAGTAATGCTTGACAACGTTTTACGCTGAATTACAATCGGTACCGTTAAGTCAGGAGGGCACCGATGGCCACCACTCGCGCTGTCGCTTACCTACGAGTGAGCACTGAGAAGCAGGCGGACAAAGGCGTGAGCCTCGAGGCTCAGCGCGCCAAAGTCGAAGCATACGCGCAGCTCTACGAGTTGGAGCTTGTGGAGGTGGTAATCGACGCGGGAGCAAGCGCGAAGACTTTGGACCGTCCTGGACTGCAAAGGGCGCTTCAAATGCTTAAGGCGAGGCAGGCAGAGGCCTTGCTGGTCGTGAAACTGGACCGGCTGACCCGCAGCGTCGTCCACCTCGGCCAGCTGGTGGAGGACTATTTCGCCGAGGGGAAATGGGCGCTTCTGTCCGTGGGCGAGCAGATCGACACGCGCAGCGCCGCGGGCCGCCTGGTGCTCAACGTCCTGGCCAGCGTCAGCCAATGGGAGCGCGAAACCATTGGGGAGCGGACCTCGGCGGCAATGCAGCACATGGCGAGCGTCGGCGAGTACACGGGAGGCGACTTCCCTTATGGGTATCGGCTCGGACCCGACGGCGAAAGACTCGTCGAAGACCTGGAGGAGCAGAAGGCGCTCGCGGCAGCTCAACAGCTACGAGGCGCGGGCTTTTCGCTGCGGTGCGTTGCGCGGGAGCTGAACGCTCAGGGATTTCGAAGCAGGACCGGCAAGCCGTTCGCCCATGTCCAGGTGGCGAGGATGCTCGCGTGAAAGCGCAAAGCGGATCAAAAGGCCCGGAGAACGCGATGAGTAAAACGACACTGGTCGCCTTTCGGCTTGAAGAAGGGTTGCTGAAACGCATCGATGCGTATGCGAAGCGACTTGAACAGGCGACTCCGGGGTTGAAACTGGCCCGCGTGGATGCAGTGCGAGTGCTTCTGCTCAGAGGATTGGAAGAGGTCGAGGGAAACGAAGGTCCGCCGCCTGCTTCGAAGCGGAAACCGAGCCACCGAGAGTCTTGAAACAAAGAAAACGTCGTGAACACTGGGCGGAACAAACCGGTCCCGCGTAAAAGGGCAACAGGGTGGGAGGTCTCACTTGCGTTCACGGGAAAATCCAGCGGTCGCCCTGTTGGTCTTCCGTCCCCACGCCGCGTGGAATGTTGTTGACTCGGTTGGAGTCGGGGAAGACCTCGGCTTTAGAGGGGAGATGAACAGATGACGTCCTTCGGCTTGCCGTTGGTTCTCCTCGCGTTCGGTGTGGCCGGATGCGCGGGATCGAAGATGTCGATGGCCCAGGCTCGTGGACCATCACGGCACGTTTCCCAGATTGCCATCGCACCGGGGTCTGGACCCTTCGCCGACGCTATCGCCACGGAACTTTTCAACCGAGGCGTGAGCGTCGTGGACGCCAGCCAGACCGCCAGCGTCATAGCGCGTGTCGGACTCAACGAATTCGAGGTCACGAGCACCCGAGGTCTATCTGCTCTTCGGGAGAGCGGAATCGAGGCCGTCCTCGTGGCGCGTGGCGTCGCTGCGGACGATGGGACACCTGAGAGCGGCAGTGCCCGAGTGGTGGCGACCGAGGATGGCGCCGTCGTAGCTGCAGTCTCTTGGCAGAACGGTTGGGGAGGCCACCGTGGGTCTATCGCTGACCGTACGATGAGGAAGAACCTAAGCGAGGCAGCCAGCGAGATAGCCGACGCTCTCATGCAGCGCATGCGCTAGGGCCGCTCCTCAGCTGGAGTCTCACGGGTCCCATCTAAAAGAGCCTTAGGCCTCCCGGGGGTATATGCGTGCTGGCGCGGATGCAGTCACTATCAATCGGATAGCAGATCGTCGTTCGGAAGCGGCGCGCCCGCGGGAAGCTGCGCTCGCGTCGCATCGCGCAGCGTCGGCGGCGTGAGCAAAGGACTCAGCTCGATCGTGAGAGCAGAATCAGAGTGTATCGTCTGTACACTCGTGCTGCCGAGTGTTGCGCCCCGTATCTCTTCGCGCAGCCGAACGGCCGCGGTGTAGGCGAGGCGGGCGTCAGGGCCGCGAATCTCTCGGCGCGCGATTTGGATCATAATGTCGAGGCACTCGCGGGCGATGCGGCGCTCCGTCCGCGTCGCGGTCTTCGGCATTTCGAGCTGAAACAGATTCCAATACCTTGATCCGTTCGGTGTCAGCTTGGGAGGCTTCGGCGGCAGCGCTACACCTTTCTTAAGCGCCGCCCTCTCGCGTTTTTCCCTGCGAGCCCGCTGAACGGCCCACGCTTTCTTGAGCCCCTCAATGTTTCCGGTCTTGTTCATTGAGGGAAAGCATTATCCCTCTAGGCTTCATTTCCTCAACTCAAGGTTTGCCCCTGAAGCTTCGCCACGTGGAAACAAGCTTTGAAACGCTCCAGAATGGGGCACAGAGCGCCGCCATTGGTTTATGGGATTGCGATCGGACCGCCGGGCGCGGGAGAGCCGACAAGCGGTGGCCAATGAGTGGAAAAAGCACTGACTTCCGTTACCGGAATGCTAGTTCCCAACCTTCTGGCGAGGTAAAACCAAGTGAAGTCGTGGCCTTGGGGGCACGGCCTTGCGGACTACGAATCCGAAGGCCAGAGGTTCGAATCCTCTAGGGCGCGCCATTTCACCCCTGCGGAATTGTGCGGATTTCTCCGAGCACTCGGCCCTCTCCGTAGTGGCGTTCGAGGGTTCCGGTAGCAACCCGCTAAGCGCCTGCATGCGCCGGTCGCAGGTCCGCTGCCTCGCGTGAGGTTTGATGAGCATGCTCCTTCACCTCAGTCAGTTTCCCCAAGCTGAATGCTCCTACTGCCATCACCACGTCGCGGGCCGCGATGTCGAAGTACTTCCCCGTACTCAGCAGATTGATGGCAATGCACACGAGCCAAGCAGAAGCAATGTATGCGGCGTAGCGAGTCCATCTCGTGAGGACAAGGATGCCAACGACCACTTCCACGATGCCCACTAAGTACATGAAGATCGTATCGGAGAAGGGAAGGATGCGTTCGGCGATTGGGCTGAGGTACGCCCGCCAGTCAGTGAGGAGATTGGTGAATTTGTCCAAGCCAGCAATGATCGGAACCACTCCGTAAGCGACCCTCAATGCCCACCATGATGTATTCAGGTTTCTATCCTGCATTGGGTATCTCCTTTGTCAGTTACAGAGTCGGCACTTCCTAAAAGGTGACATCGGAGTGACCGGGAACTTCAATCGCGATGGCTCGCTTCACTCCGTCGGGATTCAGTGCGCACTTTGCCATTCCACCGTCCGTCGAATATCTAAAGTTCCTATAGAAAGGAGACGGGTTCAGGGTTGTCACCTTCTGCACCCCCGTGCATCTAATGGTCATGCGACTCGTTTCCTCCCCCGCTCACTCGCAGAAGTTCTGGCAAAGCACTTTCCCGCCCGACGAGGAGATCGTCAGCAGGGTTATCGCGGGAGAGGTAGCTCTGTTCGAAGTGCTGATGCGCCGCCACAATCAGCGGATCTACCGGACGATACGAGCGATCCTCAAGGACGAGGTTGAAGTTGAGGACGTCATGCAACAGACCTACGTCCTCGCCTATACCAACCTGGCGCAGTTTGCCGGTACGGCAAATTTTTCGACCTGGCTTACGAAGATCGCCAGAAACGAGGCCCTTCGCCGGATTCGGCGGGAAGCACATTTCGTCGCCGACCAGGATCTCGCGCAGCCAGGGAATGGGACACGAATGGAGTTTGCAACTGACGATCCAAATCCGGAGGAGAGCATGGGTACCCGCGAACTCGCCACTATGCTTGAATCAGCGATTGACGCGCTTCCGGAGTCATACCGTTCGGTGGTGATGTTACGAGAAATCGAGGGAATGAGCACCGCACAAGCGGCTGAGGTCCTAGGCGTCACAGAGGAAGTCGTTAAAACCCGGCTCCACCGCGCCAAGCAGCATATCCGCGAGCTGCTTGTCGAGCGAATGAACGCACAGGCAGGAGAGGCATTCCCCTTCTACGCCCCTCGATGCGACCGCGTGGTGGCGCGCGTCCTGGCTAGAATTCAGGAAATGGTAACAGAGTAGCGCCTTGGGGTGAAAGGAACCGGAGTCACGGAGATCTCCGAACTGGAGGAGTCTACCTATGAAACTGAGAGCCCTGATCACTGTGCTTGCGATGGGCGCCGGGTCATTCGCAGCGATTATCGCGACCGCCGCCCCCGCGCGGAAGGGCTTCGACGCGGAGATCGCTCGCAGCTCTCAGACGATGTTCGAGGAAGGGAGAAAAACATTTCGCGCCGATACGTTTGGCAGCGAGGGATTCTGGGGAGACGCGCTCCGGCTTCACAAGGCGATCGCAGGAGAAAAGAATGGCGGCGTAGGCCCCGGCGTTTCGCCCAAGACCGCGCTCTCGGTTGGTCTCAAGGTGGACGCAGACGCCTTGCCCGACTCGCTCAAGAAGCAGCTCAAGGCGGGCAAGGTCAACCTCGACGACCCTGCGACGACGATCGCCCTCCTCAAGCTCAACGCCGTGGTCGGGGTGGCTGGATTCGCCAACCCGGACGGCAGCGTGAAGTCCATCGGCATCACCTGCGCCTTCTGTCACTCCACCGTCGACGACTCGTTCGCGCCCGGGATCGGGAAGAGGCTCGACGGGTGGGCGAACCGCGACCTCAACGTTGGTGCGATTGTTTCGCTGGCGCCGAACCTCAAGCCGTTCACGGACCTGCTCGGCGTGGACGAAGCCACGGTGAAGAAGGTGCTTGGCAGCTGGGGGCCGGGATGCTTCGACGCTGAGCTGGACAAGGACGGGAAGGCTCTGCGCCCCGACGGAAAGCGTGCATGCACGCTCATCCCACCGGCGTTCGGTCTCGCCGGAGTCAACCTCCACACATGGACCGGCTTCGGATCGGTGCCGTACTGGAACGCCTACGTTGGTGCGACCGAGATGCACGGCTCGGGGACGTTCTTCGATGCGCGGTTGAACAGCAAGGAGCAGTTCCCGGTTGCCGCCAGGAGCGGGTCGTACAACACCCGCGGCACCCCCGACAGAATGACGGCCAAGCTCCCAGCCCTTCACTACTATCAGCTGTCCATTCCGGCTCCGAAACCGCCGCCGGGTTCGTACGTCCAGGCGGCTTATGGACGGGGGAAGACAATCTTCAGCGGCAAGGCCCGATGCGCCAGCTGCCATGTGCCGCCGCTCTACACCGAGCCAGGGAACAACCTCCACGCTCCCAGCGAGGTCGGCGTCGACTCCTTCCAGGCGGATCGCTCCCCGACGCACATGTATCGCACTGCGCCGCTGGCCGGGCTCTGGTCCCATCAAAAGGCCGGCTTCTACCATGATGGTCGTTTCGCCACGCTGATCGATGTGGTGGACCACTATGACGCGCACCTCAAGCTGGGCCTCAGCAGCACGGAGAAGAACGACCTCGTAGAATACTTGAAGGGGATCTGAGGCCAGCCGAACGCTGCGCGCGCCCGGCGCGACTCGTCATGGTGCTTCCGCTACTCTTTCAGCGGTTGTCCCGCTGCGGATTCGGGGGCACGGTCGCCGGCTCGACCTTGCGATGCACCCCCCTCGAGCTTCAAACAAGCTCTATGACTCAGTCGGCGAAAATGAGGTCTGTCAGCAACAGTGCTCCAGTGTCGCGTTGATTGAACTCGATGCGAACCGATCGCACCTGACTCAGATCGACACCGATGAACTGAGCCAGCG
>WNFA01003648.1_pt1 | contig 12798 bp, 12 predicted proteins | sample 5400481 | NCBI WGS metagenome assembly WNFA01 (sample SAMN13153340, study PRJNA577476) | soil metagenome | isolation source: 120 cm saprolite under Douglas fir tree site 2 hole 1 replicate 2 | place: USA:California | collected 2015-04-18 | reverse complement strand
TCTTCGCTCGGGAAGGATTTTGTAACCCGGTAAACAGCATGCGCTAGCTCGTGGCACTCGCGCCAGGCGTGAAGCCTTTCGTTCGGGGCCATGCAGGACAAGCTACGGGGAGCGTTTCAGCCGGCTTTACCATTTTGTCCCTCAATGGGCCCTTCTGCCGCCTTTTGACCTTCACCAACCTCCACCCACCTCCACCAACCTCCCCCAACCTCCCCCAACCTCCTTCAGGCCGTCGCTTCCACATTCGGGAACGGCGGCACGTCGAGAAACCACAGCCCCGCGAGCCGCGAGTTTTTGTCGACCTCGACGAGCAACAGGTCGGCGACACGCACGACGGTGGCGGGACGCTGGCGCCCTACGCGTATGTGCAGCACCGACTCGTTCGCGTTTTTCTCCACCGTGAGCGCGGTGTCCACCTCCACGGCGACTCGCGGCTGCGACTTGCGGCCGGGGAACACGACGCGTCCGTCCTTGGCAGGCTCCGGGATCGGAAGATCGTCACGCGTGCGGATGTCGTCCGGCCACGTGACGACGTCCACCCCGTGGATGCAGCCGCCGGCGACGTCGATGACGACGAACGAGCCGTCGCCGCCTTCCAGGTCCACGGTCCCGTTGAGACCCGTCGTCTTCCCGGTGCCTTTGCAGGCGACGGAGAGGATGTCGGTCTCCGGATCCCAGCGATAGCTGACCTTGGGCAGCTTGCCCGTGAGCGGCTCGATCCGTGCTTCGAATTGCATCGGGAACCCGCCTTCCAGCCTCCGCGGAGGGCGGGTAATATAGGCCGCACTCTCAGGAGGAGCTAGGACGATGCAGCGGCGGGACTTTGTGGCGGCTGGCGCCGCCGTGATTGCGGATCGGCAATTGCGGATTGCGGATTCCTCCCCGGCCAATCCGCAATCCACGATCCGACATCCGCAATCGGCTCAGGAGCCTTCCCCTTCCCCGGAGGTCTTTGCCCGCCGTCTCGACCGGGCCCGGGGCGAGCTCAAGGCCCGCGGTCTCGACCTCCTCATCGCCACGCCCAGCACCAACTACGAGTACCTCACCGGCTACAACCCGGGGCGGAGCGAGCGGCTGATCGCCCTGCTCCTGCCGGTCGTGCGCGCGCCGGCCATCGTCTGCCCGTCGTTCGAATTGGAGCGCATCAAGCGCCACAGCATCGTCACCGAGCTGCACGGATGGGAAGAGCAGGAGGACCCCCATGCCCTGGTGCGCGAAACGGTCCGCCGGCTCACGCCGGGATCGAGGGGCGGCACCATCGCGCTCGAGTCGTCCACGGCGTACCAGACGTTCTTGCGGCTGGGGCGTGCGCTCCCGGGCTGGAAGTTCGTGGACGCAGGGCCCGTGACGGATCGCCTGCGTGTCATCAAGTCGCCCGAAGAGGTGGCCCTGCTGCGCCGCGCCATCGCCATCACACTGGACGCCATGGCCGCGACGTTCGCCCAGCTCGCGGTCGGCACCACCGAGGTTCAGGTCGCGCAAGCGTTGTCGCGGGAAATGGAGCAGCGGGGCGCGCCGGGCGGCGGGCTGGTGCAGTTCGGCCCGTCGAGCGCGCTACCGCACGGCGGTCCCGCGGGGCCCAAGCTCGAGCGCGAAACCGTGGTGCTGATCGACTGCGGCTGCCGCGTGGGCGGCTATACGTCCGACATCACGCGCACCATCTGGTTCGGCGACCGCCCGTCGGAAGAGTTCCGCAAGGTGTTCAACGTGGTGCACGACGCCCAGACCGCCGCGATGGAGCTGGGGCGCCCGGGCACGCCGTGCGAGGAGATGGATCGGGCCGCGCGTAAGGTCATCACCGCCGCGGGCTACGGACCGTTCTTCACGCACCGCCTCGGCCACGGGCTCGGCATGGATGGCCACGAGCCCGAGTACCTCGTCGAAGGCAACAAGACGCGCCTCGAGACCGGCATGGTGTTCACGATCGAGCCCGGGATCTATCAGCTCGGGAAGTTCGGGGTGCGGATCGAAGACGACTGCGTGATGACGGCGACGGGCGTGGAGGTCCTGAGCCAGCGAGCTGTGAAGCTCTAGTCAGCGAGCTTCTTCGCGAACCCGATGATCCGATCGAGCGCCTTCTGGATGTTGTCCAGGGCCGCCGCGTACGACAACCGCACGTAGCGATCGTCTCCGAACGCGGCGCCCGGCACGAGCGCCACACCGGTGGTGGTCACGAGCCGGGTGCAGAACTCCGTCCCCGTGACCCCCCCGAACGAGTCCACCCGGAAGAAGAAGTAGAACGCGCCGAGCGGCTCCACGAACTCGACCCCGGGGAGCTCCTGTCGGAAGCGCGCGACCACGACGTCCCGTCGCTTGCGGAACTCGGCCACCATCCGGGCCACGTCCCGTTCCACCTGGTCGTCGCCGAGCGCCACAGCGGCGGCGAACTGAGCGGGGTGATTCGCCCCCGTGGTCGTGTGCGACTGCAGGGCTGCCATCGCCTTCGCCACGGGGCCGGGCGCGAGGGCGAGGCCGATCCGCCATCCCGTCATCGCATAGGCCTTGCTCACTCCGTAGATCACGACCACGCGCTCGAGCAAGTCGTCCGGCAGATCGAGGAACGAGGGCGACGGGCCCGTGCCGTAGTGGATGCGGCGGTAGATCTCGTCGGCGACGATCCACACCTTGCGGTCGCGCGCCCAGTGAGCGATCGCCTTGATTTCGGCCTGCGTATACACCGCCCCCGTGGGATTGCACGGTGAGCAGAGGATCAGACCCCGCGCGCCGGGAACCACGCGATCGAGGTCCCGCACGCTCACCTTGAGGCTCCACTCGGGCTCCCCGGGGACCAGCACCGGCCGGGCGCGGGACAGATATACGATCTGTGGATACGACACCCACGCCGGCGCCGGAATCGCCACCACATCGCCCGGGCCGAACAGGGTGAAGCACACGTTGAACAGCGATTGCTTCGAGCCGTTCGACACCACGATGTTGTCGGCGTTCACCGGACGGCCGCCGGAGAGAAGCGACAGGTGCTTCGCCGCGGCGGCGCGCAGCTCGAGGATCCCTTCGTTCGCCGGGTAGTGGGTCTTGCCCTCGCGGATGGCGCGAACGCCCGCGTCCGACGGGAGGGACGGCGTCGGGAAATCGGGCTCCCCGGCCCCCAGGTCGATCACGTCCTCCCCCGCCGCCTTGCGCCGCTTCGCCTCCTGCGAGATGGCGATCGTCGCAGAGGTCTCGAGGTGGTGCAGGTTGGGTGAGAGGCCGGACCCCGGTGTCATGGGCGGGAGGATAGCCCGAACAGGTAAGGGGACGCAACCCGACCCACCCTTCGTTGCCTTTCCCTCCACCACGCGCTACCATCCATCCCGACGGATCGCCCTTTGACAACCGAGGATCGTGTGACGGCAGCAGACGCGAAGGCCGCGCTGGAGCGCGGCCGGCCGGTGGTGCTGGTATGCCCGCCGGCAGTCCAGCAGGCGCGGGATCTGTGGGAGCTGGTTGGTCCGCTGACCCCGAGGCATGGCCCCGGGGTCGGTCCACGCGTGCTCGTGGTGTGTGCGGACGATGCCAGCGCGGCGGAGTGGGTCGCCGCGGCGCCGGACGACCGCGCTATCCACGCCGTCACCGGCCTCGGCCGCACGGGCCGGGTCTTGAAGGAGCGCTCCGTCGACATGCTCGCCGGGGCGCCCAAGGACCTGGCCGCGCTGCTTGAGCGCGCCGCGCTCAAGCTCGACGCCGTGACCAGTGTGGTGCTCGCGTGGCCCGAAGCCCTCGCGGAGGGTGACGGCGCCGCGGCGCTCGACACCGTGCTTGGCGAAACCCGCGACGCTCGCCGCATCGTGTTGAGCTGGAATCCCGCCTTGCTGGGAGACTTTCTCGAGCGGCACGCCCGGCGCGCCCTGGTCGTCGGCACGCCCTCCGTGGACGAGACCGGTCGCCCGCTCCCGCCCGTCTGCCGCGTCCGCTTCGCGGTCGTCCCGTCGTTTCGCCGTTCCATCGCCCTGCGGGATGCCCTCGACGTGTTGGGCGCGACGACGCCGTTCGTCTGGAACGGCGGCCCCATCACGCCACCCGAGGCACGACCGGATGCGGTGCTCTGCACCGCCCTCCCGAGCCGCGACGAGGTCGCTGCGCTCGCCCGACTGGGGGGCGGCGAGCCCGTCGTCTTCATCGCCGCGATGCAATTGCCGTATCTCCGCTCGATCGCGACCCTCACGCCCCTCGCCCTGGCCTTCGGCGCCGATCGCGCGCGCGACCGCGCCGAAGCGCTGCGAGAGCGAGTGGCAGTGCTCCTTACCACCGGCAGCGTTGACGCGGAGCTCGCCTTGCTGGATCCACTGTTCGAGCGGTTCGATCCGGCCGAGGTCGCGGGGGCGCTCCTCGCGTTGCAACGCGAAGGGGGAAACGAGATACCGGATGCGACGCTGGCCGGGCCGGTCGACGCGGCACGGGTGAGGGTCTTCGTCGGGGTCGGCAAGAAGGACCGCGCGAGCGCCAAGGATCTCGTGGGAGCGCTGATTCGCGAAGCCGGTGTGCCGAAGGGCGACATCGGTCGGATCGATGTGCGCGAGACATTCAGCTTGGTCGAGGTGGCGGTCGGGGCGGCCGACCGGGCCGTCCGGGGACTCACGGGGACGACGATCCGCGGGCGTCGGGTGCTTGCTCGACTCGACCGGGAGCGGTAGCGCGTCGGAACGCGAGGCAGCGCCCCGCGGTACAATGCCCGTGCCGTTCCCGACCACTCGCATCCAACCGTTCCTCCTCAGCGGCCACCACGGCGAGCCCACGCCTGGCACCGTCACCATTCAAGAGTTCAACCGCGAGCAGCGCTTCCAGCGTGCGGTGGCGGGGCTCGGCAAATGGTGGGGGGTTGGACTCCTCACCGTACTGATCCCCGTGGCACACTTCGTCCTCGTGCCCTCGTTCCTCGCATACGGCCTATGGCAGTTCTTCCAGCGGCTGGGAACGGCCGAGCTCGCCACTGACGCGCGCGGCACCTGTCCCGATTGCGGCGCCGAGCAGGCGCTCGAGCTCGCACCGCGCTGGCGCGCGCCGCAGCCCGTGACGTGCCGGCAGTGTCATCGGGGGTTGAGGCTCTCGCTTCCCGCCTAGGGTCTTCAGAAACGCCGACGGGCCGCCCAGCGGGGCGGCCCGTGAACAACAAACCCGACGCTCACGCGGTCGGGTTATTTCTTGTTCACCACCTGCTTCAACTGCTTGCCGGCACGGAACGCTGGGGCGATCGACGCTTTGATCTGAATTACCCCGCCCGTCTTAGGATTGCGGCCCATGCGCGCCGCGCGCTTGCGGGCTTCGAAGTTTCCGAAGCCGGTGATCTGGACCTTTGCGCCCTTCTTCAGCTCTCCGGCGATGATCCCTTTATCGTCGAACAGGGCCTCGATCGCCCGGCCGGCGTCGGCCTTGGACATCTTGGTTCGCATGGCCAGTGCCGCGGTCAGCTCGGCTTTGTTCACGGCGTCTCCTTGTGAGGGTCTAGGGCAGTGAAAACCCTTGGAATTCCGCCTGTTTCGCGGGGTAGCACGAGAAAACCCGCATGAAACCGCCACAATATGGGGTCCCCCCCCGAAAATCCGCAAGATAGCGGCATTTCCTTGACCCACCCTCCCCGCCCGACTACCCTTCCCCCGCCCCGTTGCCAGACGCCCAGACGCCAAGCCGTAAGGACTGCAATGTTCCACGGTACGCGCCCCGGTTGGATCGAAGTAATTGCTGGCGTGATGTTTTCCGGGAAGAGCGAAGAGTTGGTGCGCCGGGTACGGCGAGCGGTCATTGCCAAGAAGCGCGTCCAGGTCTTCAAGTCGCACCTCGATGCCCGGTACGCCGGGCTCTACTCGGTCAGCACGCACGACGGTGGCACGGTCGAGGCCGAGCCGGTGGATTCCTCCGAGGGTGTGATCCGCGCAGTACGATCCGACACCGAGGTGGTCGCGGTGGACGAAGTGCAGTTCCTGGACGACGGGATCGTCGCCGCCGCCAACGATCTCGCCGACCGCGGCGTGCGGGTCATGTTGGCCGGGATCGACATGGATTTCCGCGGCTTACCGTTCGGCCCCATGCCCACCTTGCTCGCGGTCGCCGAGATCGTCGACAAGCTCCAGGCGATCTGCGTGGTGTGCGGCGGCCCGGCCAGCCGCAACCAGCGTCTGGTGAACGGACGGCCCGCCCTCTGGGAAAGCCCCACGATCATGGTGGGGGGCCGGGAGTCGTACGAGGCCAGGTGCCGGCACTGCCACAAGGTCCCGAGGGCGGATGAGGATCAGACGGCGCTTCTTTGAACGCGGAAGTGGGAACGCGGAATGCGGAACAGAGGTCCCCGCGCACCTGTTCCGCGTTCCGCCTTCCGCGTTCCGCGTTGTTCCGTGCTAAACGTCGCGTTGACGGGAAATATCGCCGCCGGCAAGTCCACCGTCGTCGATCTGTTCCGCCGCTGGGGTGCGACGATCATCGACGCGGACGTGCTCGTCCGTGAGGCCCAGGCGCCTGGCGGCGAAGTCCTGGCCGCGATCGCCGGCCGCTTCGGCGCAGATGTCCTGGCTGCCGACGGGACCCTCGACCGGGCGGCGCTCCGGGGCAAAGTGATGGGCGACCAGGCGGCGCTCGACGCGCTCAATCAGATCGTCCACCCTGCCGTGCGTCGTCGCCGCGAAGAGCTCCTCCGCGCGGCCGGGGAGGGCGGCGACCTGCTCGTCGTGAACGACATCCCGCTGCTCTTCGAGGCGCTCGACCCGACTCAGTTCGACGCCGTGGTCCTGGTGGATGCGAGCGTGGCACTGCGGCGCACCCGCCTGCGCGCCATGCGCGGGCTCTCGAACGACGAGGCCGACCGGATGATCGCGGCGCAGATGCCCGCCGAGCGCAAGCGGGCGAAGAGCGACTTGGTGATCGAGAACGAGGGCTCGCTGGAGCAGCTCGAGCGACAGGCCCGCGCGGCGTTCGACGAGCTGCGCCACCGCGCGGCGGTGGCGGCATTGGGAGGACGACCCGCGCGCGTGCTGCTGCTCGCCGCGGCGGAGGCGCGCGAGCAGCCGACACTCAACCAGATCGCCGCCCGTTACGCCGACGCGGGACTCGCGGTCCGCCGCGTGACGGGCGACGCGGCCGCGATCGAGCGGGCGCTGGGCCAGCCCGCGGCGCCCGACGCCATCGTCGCGACCGCGACGGCCGCGGCGGCGGCCGAGCAAGCGTGGGCGCACGCCGGCCGTCCGGGCGTGCTCACGTCCCTCTCGGAGGACCCCGACCCGGTCGCGGTGCGGCTCGATCTCCGGCCCTGGGGCGCTGGGCGGGTGCTCCTGGTCGAGCCCGGTGCGGCGGGCCTGGCGCCCCGGTCCGATCTGTTTCCACCTGCCAACCCGTTGCCTTGACAGAGGTTCGGTGCCCCGGTAACCTTCGCCGCGACCTCTCACGCCCGCGGAGCCCGACCCTGCATGGCGAACATTCCGGCCGATCTGCGCTACACCGAAGAACATGAATACGTGAAACAGACCGGCGCCGACGCCATCGTGCAGATCGGGATCACCGACTACGCGCAGGGCGAGCTCGGTGACGTGGTGTTCGTGGACTTGCCCAAGGTCGGTGCCGCCTTTGCGCGCGGCGCCGTGTTCGGCACGATCGAGGCTGTGAAGGCCGTGTCGGAGCTGTACGCGCCTCTCGCGGGGACGGTGACCGAGGTGAACCAGGCGCTCGAGGGCGACCCGGCGCTGGTGAATCGCGACCCCTATAGCGCGGGCTGGATGATCAAGCTACGGGCCAAGAATACCGCGGAGCTCGAGCAGCTATTGACCAGTGAGGCGTACAAGAAGCACATCGGGCAATAGCGTCGTCAGGCATGCTCACACTCACGTTCCACGGCCACGCCTGCTTCACGCTCGAAGCCGACGGTCGCCGAGTGATCATCGACCCGTTTCTCACGGGCAATCCCGCGACCGACATCCCGCTCGCGCGGCTCCCGAAGATCGACGCCGTGCTGTTGTCGCACGGTCACGGAGATCACCTGGGAGACGCGATCCCGATCGCCCGGCGGGACGGCGCGACGATCATCGCCACAGCGGAGCTGGCCCGGTTTTGCGGAGAGCGCGGGGCTACCGTGCATGCCATGCACATCGGCGGCGCCCGGGAGTTCTCCTTCGGTCGGGTCAAGCTCGTGCCCGCGTTCCACGGAGGGGCCGTGGAGGGAGACGCGACGGGCCGGTTCACGACCAACCCCTGCGGGGTGGTCGTCACGATGAGTGGGCGCACCGTGTATCACTGTGGGGACACGGGCCTCACCATGGAGATGCAGCTGCTCGCCGGGCGCGTGGACGCGATGCTCGTTCCGATCGGCGACAACTACACGATGGGCGTCGAAGACGCGGTACGCGCCGTGGAGTTCGTGCAGCCCCGCGCGGTGATTCCGATGCATTACAATACATGGGACGTGATCAAGGCCGATCCGGAGCAGTTCAAGCGCCAGGTGGGCGGCCGCGCCCGCGTCGTCGTGCTGGCGCCAGGTGACGCTCACACCCTTTCCTGACGAGGTCGGGCGACTCCGCTTATGGTGACGGTCCGCGCTTCCCTCGCCCCAGCCGATCGCTTCGTGACCCGCCACATCGGGCCGAGTCCCGACGAGACGCGGGGCATGCTGGCGACGTTGGGATACGACTCGCTCGACGCCTTCATCGACGCCGTGATCCCGGAAGACATCCGGTTGCGACGCCCGCTGGCGCTGCCGCCGGGGCGGACCGAGCGCGAAGTGCTGCAGGCGCTGCGCGGTCTCGCCGCTCAGAATCAGCTGTATCGCTCCTACATCGGGATGGGCTATCACCACTCCTTCACGCCCCAGGTCATCCAGCGCAACATCGTCGAGAACCCGGGCTGGTACACGGCGTACACGCCGTACCAGCCGGAGATCGCGCAAGGCCGGCTCGAGGCCCTGCTCAACTTCCAGACGATGGTCGCCGACCTCACCGCCCTGCCGATCGCCAACGCCTCCCTGCTCGATGAAGCCACCGCCGCCGCCGAGGCGATGAACCTGACCGAAGCGGTCGCGAAGGTGCCGCCCGGCACCACGCCGATGTTCATGATTGCCGAGGGATGCCACCCGCAGACGATCGCGGTGGTGCGCACCCGGGCGGAGGCGCGCGGCGTGCAGACCGTCGTCGCGGATCCCGCGGGTTTCGAGTTCCGCCCCGGCGTGATCGGCGCGCTGCTGCAGTATCCCACGACCGAGGGGAAGATCGAGGACTATCGCGCGTTCTGCGACAAGGCGCATGCCGCGGGGGCGTTCGTGACGGTCGCGACCGACCTGCTCGCCCTCACCGTGCTGGTGCCGCCGGGGGAGTGGGGCGCGGACATCGCCGTGGGGAACTCACAACGGTTCGGCGTACCGATGGGCTACGGCGGCCCGCACGCGGCGTTCTTCGCGACGCGGGAGGCCCATCGGCGCCACGTGCCCGGCCGCATCATCGGCGTGTCGCGCGATGCCGCCGGCCGCCCCGCGCTCCGCATGGCGCTGCAGACGCGCGAGCAGCACATCCGGCGCGAGAAGGCCACGAGCAACATCTGCACCGCGCAGGTGCTCCTGGCCGTGATGGCGAGTATGTACGCCGTGTATCACGGGCCCGAAGGGCTGCGCCGCATCGCGGAGCGCGTGCACACCCTCGCCGTCCTGCTCGCGCAGGCCGTCACCCGGCTCGGCTACCGCGTCGTGCATGCGTCGTTCTTCGACACGCTGTGCGTGGAAGTGGAGTCCTGGGTCCTGCCGCGCCTGCTCGACGCCGCCCGCGCGCGCCGCATCAACCTGCGGGTCATCTCCCCCACCCGGATCGGCATCTCGCTCGACGAGGCCACGGCGCTGGGCGACCTTGCCGACCTCGTCACGGCGTTCTCGCTCAACGAGGTGCTGCCCTTCATGGTGGAAGACCTCGGCGCGAAAGCCGACCCCTCAATCCCCGAGTCGCTGCACCGCACGTCCTCCTACCTGACGCACCCGGTGTTCCACCGCTACCGCTCCGAGACGGAGATGCTGCGCTACATCAAGCGGCTCGAAGCGCGCGACCTGTCGCTCACGTCGGCCATGATCCCGCTCGGCTCGTGCACGATGAAGCTCAACGGCACCACCGAGATGGTCCCGCTGTCGTGGCGCGAGTTCAATCGGCTGCACCCGTTCGCCCCGCGGGAACAGGCCACCGGCTACCGCACGCTGTTCCGCCAGCTGGAGGATATGCTGGCGGAGATCACGGGCTTCCCGAAGGTCTCGTTGCAGCCGAACTCGGGGGCGCAGGGCGAGTTCACTGGACTGCTCGTGATCCGCGCCTATCACCGCTCTCGTGGTGAAGGGCACCGCACTACCTGTTTGATCCCGACATCGGCGCATGGGACGAATCCCGCAAGCGCCGTGATGGCCGGGCTGCGCGTCGTGCCGGTGCAGGCGGACGCCAGCGGCAACATCGACCTCGGGGACCTGCGCGCCAAGGCGGCCGAGCACAAGGACACGCTCGCGGCGCTCATGATCACGTACCCGTCCACCCACGGCGTCTTCGAGGCCTCCATCCGGCAGGCGTGCGACATCATTCACGCGCACGGCGGGCAGGTGTACATGGACGGCGCGAACATGAACGCGCAGGTGGGCCTGGTCCGCCCCGCCGACATAGGCGCCGACGTGTGCCACCTGAACCTGCATAAGACCTTTTGCATCCCGCATGGCGGCGGCGGGCCCGGGATGGGGCCCATCTGCGTGGCGGCGCACCTCGGACCCTTCCTGCCGGACCACCCGGTGGTGCCGCTGCGCCAGCAACAGCCGTGCGGGACGGTGTCGGCGGCGCCGTGGGGGAGCGCGTGGATCCTGCCGATCTCCTGGGCCTACGTTGCGCTGATGGGGCGCGAGGGGCTCGTGGAGGCAACCAAGATGGCGATCCTCAACGCCAACTACGTGGCGCGTCGGCTCGCCGCGCACTACCCGCTCCTCTTTACAGGGCAAAACGGCCTGATCGCGCACGAGTGCATCATCGATTGCCGGCCCTTCAAGGCCTCCGCCGGCATCGAGGTGGAGGACATCGCGAAGCGCATCATCGATTATGGCTTCCATCCGCCGACGGTCTCGTTCCCGGTCGCCGGCACCCTGATGATCGAGCCCACCGAGAGCGAGTCGAAGGAAGAGCTGGATCGCTTCTGCGACGCGCTGATCTCGATCCGCCAGGAGATCCGCGAGGTGGAGGACGGGACCCAGCCCCGCGGCAACAACCTGCTCACCAATGCGCCGCACACTCTGGCAGACGTCATCGCCGACACGTGGGATCGGCCGTATGCCCGCGAGCGCGCTGCCTTCCCCGCCGTGTGGACGCGGTCGCACAAGGTGTGGCCGTCGGTGAGCCGGGTGGACGGCGCTTACGGCGATCGGAACCTGGTGTGCGTGTGCCCACCGATGGAGGCCTATGCGCTCGCCGCTGATTGAGGCGGCATGCGTCTTCCAAGTCTCCCTCGACGCTGCGGGCCGCCCCGGCGCCGAAAACATGGCGATCGACGCGGCGCTGCTCGACCGCGCCAACGACACGGGCCTGAGCTTCTTGCGGCTCTACCGCTTCGACCCGCCGTGTCTGTCGCTGGGCCGCAACGAGCCTGCGGCCCGCTACGATCACACGGAGATCGCGCGGCGTGGGCTTGAAGTGGTGCGACGCCCCACCGGCGGTCGGGCGGTGTGGCACGAGCACGAGGTGACCTACGCAGTCGCCGCCCCGGTGGCGGCGTTCGGCTCGTTGCGTCACGCGTACCACACCATCCACGAACGCATCGCTGCAGCGCTCCGGTCCCTCGGTGCCGATGCCACGCTGGCCCCCCACCAACCTCCACCATCCGGGAGGATCGACCAGGCCGCGTCTTGCTTCGCGACCCCGGTCGGCGGCGAGGTACTCGTCGCCGGTCGCAAGCTGGTCGGCTCGGCGCAGGTGCGGAAGGGAAGCGCATTCTTGCAGCATGGGTCCATCCTCCTCGACGGTGCGCAAGAGGTCGTTGCAGCCGTAAGCCGCATGCCACACCTTGCAAGTGCGGCGACCACCCTTTCCGCGGAGTTGGGACGACACGTGACGTGGGACGAGGTAGTCGAGGCGGTCGTGCAGGCGTGGCGTGACGAAGGCAACTCCCCCAACCTTCTCCAACCTCCCCCAACCTCCACAACCTTGCATTTGGACCTGGCGCCGCTGGGTATCGCGGTGAAATCTTAGGCGCCATGCCAACCACCCGCCCACGTGTCGGCCTGACCTGCGCAACGCTCGCCTGTCTCATCCTGGTCGCCGGGTGTGAGCGCCCGGTCGGTTGCACCGGCGAATACTGCGGCACCATGGTCATTGCGTCCGGCGGGGAGCCGGACATCCTGCTCCCGCCCGTCAGCGAGTTCTCGATCACGCGGGATGTGACGGATCAGCTGTTTCTCAAGCTCGCCGACCTGGGGGCGTCGGGAAACACGATCGGCGACGAAGACTTCCAGCCACAGCTGGCTCAGCGGTGGGAGTGGGACGCCCCGACGACGCTGGTGTTTCATCTCGACCCGCGAGCCCGCTGGCAGGACGGCCAGGCGGTCACGGCGGCGGACGTGGCATTCACATACGACGCGTACACGGACTCGCTCGTCAACTCCTCGTTCCGCTCCTCGCTACGCCACATCGCCGCGGTCACCACGCGCGACTCGCTGACTGTGGTGTTTCGGTTCCGGCAGCGCTACCCCGAGATGTTCTACGATGCCGTGTACCACCTGCGCATCCTGCCCGCGCACCTCCTGCGGGAGGTCCCGCGCGATCAGTGGCGCAGCGCCGCGTTCGGGCGGGCGCCGGTGGGCGACGGGCCGTACCGCTTCGTCTCGTG
>WNFA01010330.1_pt1 | contig 12799 bp, 11 predicted proteins | sample 5400481 | NCBI WGS metagenome assembly WNFA01 (sample SAMN13153340, study PRJNA577476) | soil metagenome | isolation source: 120 cm saprolite under Douglas fir tree site 2 hole 1 replicate 2 | place: USA:California | collected 2015-04-18 | reverse complement strand
TCATCATGGGCGTCGTTCCTCTGGTCGTCGCGAGCGGAGCCGGAGAGAACGGACGCCACTCCGTAGGCACCACCGTTTTTGGTGGCATGATCATGAGCACGATCCTCAACCTGTTCTTTATCCCCGTGCTGTATCTTTTGATCGAAGGCTTCCGAGAGCGCCGCCGCAAACCCAAAACAACCTAACTATGGATGACTCGATCACGCCAATCATTCGGACTAGAATCGCCGAACGAGAGTAAACTTGCAGCCGCCAGTCCCCGAAACAAAAAAAGCAACCTCCCGGCGCTTTCCAGCGTCTGGAAGGGTGCGAAGAATCTCAGGGACTCTCACCACATAGTAAGAAGTCTTGCGTGAGGTCAAACCATGAAGAAATCACTGCTCGCAGTTCTTGCTCTCCCACTGATCTTCTCGATGGTGGCTCTCGCCAGTCCCACCACCCAGAACAACCAACCAGCGGGCGCGCTCAGTCAGAAGGGCATCGATCGCATCTACAAGGAAGTCCGTCATGAACTCGTGATGCTTCCTTTTTATGGCGTGTTCGACAACCTTGCCTACAAGGTCGATCCTGATGGCACCGTGACCCTGCTCGGCCAAGTCGCGCGCCCCGTTCTCAAGTCGGACGCCGAAAACGTCGTCAAGCACATTGAGGGCGTCGAGAAAGTCGTTAACAACATCGAGGTCCTGCCCACCTCCATTAACGACGATCAAATCCGCCGCGCTGCTTACCGCGCCATCTACGGCAACGAGGTCCTAAGCCAATACCAGTTGCGTGCAGTTCCGCCCATTCACATCATCGTCAAGAACGGGCACATCACGCTCGAAGGCGTAGTCGCTCGCTCGATGGATAAACAAATTGCCGGCGTGCAGGCTAACAGCGTCCAGGGCGCATTCTCAGTGACCAACAACCTTGTAGTGGAAGAAGAAGAGAAGAAAGACGACAAGAAAAAGTAAGATCGAGCCCCACCAAGATCGGACGAACAAAAGATCAAAAAACCAATGGAGCGCCGGGCGTCCCCGCCCGGCATTTCATACTGCGATTCCCCTGCGCTCCTCTGTGCCCCCTTGCGGTTGAGGTGTTTCTGCATTCGTCGCCTGACTTCTGCGATCTGACATCTGCAATCTACAATCAGTTATGTCCCAAATCGCCGATCCCGGCCAAATCGACCACGCCGCCCGGCTCCTCCGCGCCGGCCGACTCGTCGCCTTCCCCACCGAAACCGTTTATGGTCTCGGCGCCAACGCCCTCGACGCCGAAGCTGTGGCCCGCATCTATGCCGTCAAACGCAGACCCGCCACCAGCCCTCTCATCGTCCACGTAGCCTCGATCGAAATGGCGCAGTCGCTAGTTGCGAACTGGACAAAGATCGCCGACCGCCTGGCCCACCGATTCTGGCCCGGCCCGCTGACGCTGGTACTTCCCAAGTCCCACGTAGGGGCGGACGCATTCGTCCGCCCAGCCGAGCAAAGCTCAGCAGCGCTTTCGCCGTGGACGATCCCCGCCATAGTTACCGCAGCTCTCCCCACCGTCGGACTCCGCATGCCCGCGCATCCCGTTGCCCTTGCCCTGATCCGCGCCGCCGGCGTTCCAATCGCCGCACCCAGCGCCAACCGCTTCACCGAACTCTCCCCCACCACCGCCGGGCACGTCCGGCGCAGCTTGGACGGCGACGTCGACTACATCCTCGACGGTGGCCCCTGCCAGGTGGGTATCGAATCCACTGTCCTGTCGTTGTCCGGATCGCCACCCGTTCTCCTTCGCCCCGGCGGAATCCCGCGCACCGAAATAGAATCCCTGATCGGCCCGATCGCTACCGCAGCCGATCCGGCCACCGGCCCGCATCCCGCTCCGGGCCTGCACCCGCGCCACTACAGCCCTCGCACCACTTTATATTTGGCGTCGAATGGAAAACTGCCCGACCAGGGCGAAGGAATTTACCTGCAGCACCAGCATCCGCCCAGCCGCGCCGACATCACCATCCGCCAGATGCCGCTACTGGCAGCCGGGTACGCTGCCGCGCTCTACGAAGTTCTCCATCACGTCGACGCCGGAAATTACAGCTGGATCGCCGTCGATCTTCCGCCCAACACCCCGGACTGGGAAGCCGTACACGACCGCCTTCGCCGCGGTGCCTCGAATCCCTAATCGTTTCCCAATAAACGTTTCCCAATAAATAGGCTATTTTCTTCGGAAGTTACTTCTGTTACTTGGGTTACTGCCCATAAAAGGTTGTAATTCTCTAAGAATGGGGGGAATAGTGCGTCTTCGATCAAACTCGAAGATTTGGGCAGTAGTCGTCGTCTGCCTGGTGATCGCGCAGGCGCTCGCGTCGATGCTCCTCCCGAAATCCTATCCGCTCAGCGCAATCACCGATTGGATCAGCTTCGTCTTGATTGTCTCCGCCTCCGGCGCCTTTGCCAGGAACGCATGTAGCGGCAAACCCCGGCAACGCCTGTGCTGGATCCTTCTGGCCGGCGGGTACGCCATCGAAGCCTGCAGCCAAATCTTATGGATGCATTGGGATCTGGTGCGCAAGCAACCGCCCTCCATGAGCCTGGGGGATGCCTGCATCTTTCTTGCCTGGACCGCCCTTATTTTGGGCTTTGCGCTACGGCCTCACGTGGAGCCCACCCCGCAACATCAGCGCCTGGGAACACTTGATCTGCTGTTACTTTTGTTGACGGGTCTGTACCTGTACCTGTTTCTCGTCATTCCCTGGCAGTACCTGGCGCCCGAGCCCCAGTCGTATGGCTCGGCCTACAAGTTTCTCGCACTAGCCCAGGACGCGATCTTGCTTTCGATCGTCGCCCACGGCTGGCGCCACAGTTCCGGCCGATGGCGCCATTTCTATGCCCTGCTCACTGGGGTCATCGCCTTCGACACCGGCATGGAATACGTCGTGGATTCGCTCTCCGATGCGGGCCATTACTTTAGCGGCGGTTGGTACGATGCCACGTCCGCGGCCTGTCTCGCCGGCATGACGTTCGCCGCTCTGATGGGGCATCGTTTGGAACCCGCGTCGGAATGCGGCGATTCCGATAGCGAACGATTCTGGCTGTGGGCTTCGCGTCTGGCTGCTCCCGTTACCCTGATCCTGCCCTTGCTGGCGGCTTGGTCGTTCCTCGACCGCAGTCTGCCAAGCCCGGTGTGGAATTTCCGCGTTCTGCTGTCGCTGGCCGCGGTTGTGGTGTTCGCCTTTGTCGGCATTGTGAAACAGGCGCGCCTGGAAAGGGAACTGGCCAATGCCAATCGTGAGTTGCTCGACGCATCGTGGACCGACCTGCTCACCGGTGTTCGTAACCGCCGGTTCTTTACCAATTCGATCGACGCCGACGTGCAGCAGGTCCTGCGCTCGTTTGCAAGCAATTCATCGGCCGACATTCGCAATCGCGATCTTGTTTTTTATCTCATTGATATCGACCATTTCAAGAAGGTCAACGACCAGTTCGGGCACCAGATCGGAGATCAGGTCTTGGCCGAGGTCGCGCGGCGAATCAACTCTGCTGCCCGCCTTTCCGATGCGGTGATCCGCTGGGGCGGCGAAGAATTTCTCCTCCTCTCGCGCTATACCGACCGTAAAGAAGCCCACATTCTCGCCAATCGCATTCTCGAGTCAGTCGGATCCAGGCCTTATCGGGTAGAGGCCGCCAAAGCGAATCTGCACATCACCGGTTCGATCGGCTGGGCGGCTTTTCCGTGGACGGAGATGCAGCCGAGCCAAGTGCCTCACGACCAGGTACTGGTGCTGGCCGACTATGCCCTTTACCAGGCCAAGGGTTCGGGGAGAAATCGGGCAGTTGGCCTGCTGCCCCCCGGCCAAACCGTTCGCGGCGAGACCGTCGACGCCACCATCTACATCAATGGAATCCCAGCCTCCCCGGTAACCACCCTGGGCCCACATATCGAGGAGAGCTCCGCGCCTAACCAAACCACAACTACAGCCAAGTCCTCTGCGGCGTCTGCCACCAGCTGATTCCGTTCACGCCTGGTCTTCAAGTTAGGCCTTCCCCTGTGCGCCCCTGTGCTCTCTGTGATTAAAGCCTTTTCTAACTCCGCAATCTCCCGCACTCGCCAGGCACCCGCACTCGAATGGTATGCGGAACGGCGCGCAGTTTCGCCAGCAACTGCTCATCGCAAGCCCGATTGATATCATAAATTGCATATCCCAGCGGCCCGCGAGTATCCAGCACTTGCCGGTCAATATTAATTTCCCGGTCCGCCAGAATATCGTTAATCGCCCGCAAGATTCCCGGCACATTGTGGTGGATATGCATCAGCCGGTGCGATCCCGCCTCGTAGTCCAGATGACACTGCGGCAGGTTCACGCTCAGCAGCGAATTCCCGCTCTTGAAATAGTCGATCATTTTCGCGGAAACAAACTGGCCGATATTCTGTTGCGCCTCCTCCGTGCTGCCCCCGATGTGCGGCGTCAAAATCACGTTTGGCAGCCCTCTCAGCGGGCTTGAAAATGCCCCACCACTCTCCGGTTCCTGCGGAAACACATCCACCGCCGCTCCGCCCAGCTTCCCGGTTTTCAAATGCCGCGCCAGCGCCTCATGATCCACCACAAACCCGCGGCTCAAATTAATCAGGCACGCTCCATCTTTCATCCCAAGAATCTCGTTTTCCCCAAACAAATCCTGGTTTTGCATCTTCCCATCCACATGCAAGGTGATTACGTCGGAAGTTGCCAGCAATTCCCGAAAGCTAACCGCACGAGCATTGCCCCGCGCCAGCACATGCGCCAGATCATGGAACACCACCCGCATGCCCAAAGCCTCGGCCAGGTCCGACACCTGCGACCCGATCTTCCCGTAGCCCACAATTCCCAGCGTCAGCCCGCGCACCTCGTGCGATCCCGCCGACGATTTATTCCAAACCCCGCCGTGCAGCCGTGTGCTCGCCTCAAACGTCCGCCGCATCAGCAGGATGATCTCCCCCATCGCCAACTCGGCCACCGAGCGGCTGTTCGAGATGCAGAACGCTCCCACCGAAACCAGATCCGGCGCCGCGTCGAACACCGCCGCTGAGATGCGTGTCCTCGACCGCACCCCCAGAATCGAAGCCCCGCGCACCTTCACGATCAGCTCGCGCTCGTCGAGCGCTCCCTTCAACGACTCCACCTCGAAACCCGCCTCTTCAAACTGCGAAGCCGCCACACCGCTGATGTTCTCCAGCAATAGAACTCTCAAGAACCCTCCTGGAACTGTATGGCAAAATGATCAACGAGAATTATAAAGGGGCAAGCTGTTGCTGCCACCTGTGCATCAGACGGGCACCCCCTACGTTCCATCCACCTAGGATGACCCATCAGTCTTGTCTGTGGAAGTAGTCCTGAGATTGTTTTCTAGGCCTGTTGCTATTGTCCTTGTACACAGTGTCAAGCCCACTGCTTAGGTGGCCGGGAGAGGTCACCGTAAGTTTCTGGGTCCGGATGCAGAATCCCTGGTCCCACGTAACGCTAGCGGTGCGGTTCTCCACCAATCCCGGCTGCGTTCCCCAATCACAATAACTTGGATGGCACGCGCCAAAAGCATGGACGGAGACTCCGCTGCTGCTCTGGGTGATGATAAGTTTGGCCACTGAGCGAGTCTTTGCATCATCATTCAGCCATGTACCGCCGAACAGTGTCTGAGTCGTGGCGGAAGTCGCTCTTGCCGCTTTTTGGGCGGCCTCGCGATCGGCTGCGGCTTTTCGAGCGGCCTCCCGGTCAGCGGCCGCTTTTTGGGCGGCCTCCCGATCGGCTGCGGCTTTGCGAGCCGCCTCCCTGTCAGCGGCCGCTTTTTCGTCTTCCGCCAATTGTCTGGCAGCCGCGTCCGCTGCCGCTTGCCTAACCTTAACCTCCTCCTCTCGGGAAGCTTTCCTGTTTTCGTACAAGGCGTAGCCAACGCCGGCCGCCATCGCTATCGCTGCCACCGCTGCCACAGCTAAGGTGCGCCAGGATTTTGTCGTGGGCCTCGGCCCGTCTGGCGGCAGAGTGCCCGCGCTCTCGGTCTCGGTCGGCCCTATAGTTTTCTCCGCCGTGCGGTCTGGCGCCCGATCGACTTTTACGCTGATGGGCGCTTCTTCAGGCGGCGTCTTGTCCAGGTGCCGTTGCAGTGCCTTGACCAGCACCTGAACGTCGGTATCCCAACGGGCGTGGGTGAGCTCTACGCCGTTGCGGTAAGCCAGTTCCTTTAAGTCGTCCGGGAGCTGTTCCGCACTCGGCATCCGCGCCTTGGCCACAAGGACGGGCACCACGGGGATGTCCCGTTTCAGCGCGGCGGCCGTTTCCAGTCGGACAAAGTCCAAGGGATTCTCCAGCCGTCGCCTTCCGCTTTCATCCTTCGCATCCAGCCATGTCGGTCCTATCAGACATAGCAAAACGCCGCACGACGATACGTGCTTATCGATTACTTTGCGGAAGTCGAGACCGGGGTCGATGCCAGCCACATCCATGAAGACCGATCCATCCCCGAAGTGCCGGGCAAGATCGTCATACAGACGCCCGGCCTGGCCCTCACTATCGTCTCTTCGGTAGCTGATGAATACTGCACGCATAGGCTTGCCACCCCAGTTGAATTTTTGATCGGCTATGGGGAAGTTACCCAACTGCGGAAATAAATCGGGGATACGGCAGAGAGAATAGTCCACAGCAGGCCATAATTCAATCGCCATGTGGAGGGTAATCCGGTCCCCTTTGTTTTCCTGCGGAGAGGAGCTAGAATGGCGCTGCTTATGAGCGCCCAAGCCGCAAATCCTGCCCCGATCGACCCGATCATGGAGCGTCTCGAGGATCAGATCGCCTGGTACGACCGGAAAAGCCTGGCCAATCAGAGGACTTACAAGCGTTTTAAGATAATCGAGATTATTGCCGCGGCAACAATTCCGCTCCTATCGGCACTGCCGATCACGCATCCAGCTTACGTGACCGGCGTGTTGGGCGTGATCATTACCGTGCTGGAAGGGCTGCTTCATCTCAATCAATACCAGCAGAATTGGATTGCCTATCGCTCAACCTGTGAATCCCTGAAACACGAAAAGTTTACCTACCTGGGAAAGGCCTCTCCCTACGCGAGTGTGGCCGATCCGCACGCACTACTGGCCGAGAGGATCGAATCTCAGGTCTCGCAAGAACATGCAAAATGGGCCTCGTCCCAGTCCCAGGAAGCGAAGACCAAGGCGGGTTGAACCGGGGCGCCGACCCCGCTAGCTGATTGGATAATCTTGGCTTCCCGGTTACAAATAGATGGCGCCGCACAAGACAACCAAACCCGCTGCGCATGAATCTTTCAACCACACCTCGTCATCTTTAAGACTTTGGAGGAAAAGAAAAATGGCACAAACTTTGGAGGAAGTGAAAATGGCGCATGAGCTACCCCCCCTGCCGTACGACTACACGGCGCTCGAACCTACCATCGACGAAAAGACGATGCACCTGCATCACGACATGCATCACGCCGCCTACGTCAAGAACCTCAACGCGGCCCTCGACAAGCATCCCGAGCTGCACAAGAAAACTGTGGAAGATCTCATCCGCGACCTGAACGCTGTTCCAGAAGATATCCGCGGCGCAGTCCGCAACAACGCCGGCGGCCACGTCAACCACACCATGTTCTGGACCATCATGAAGCCCAAGGGCGGAGGCGATCCCAGCGGCCCCATCGCCGATGTAATCAAGAAGACTTTCGGCGACTTCAAAGCCTTCCAGGAAAAATTCAACGCCGCCGGTGTAGGCCAGTTCGGCAGCGGATGGGTGTGGCTGGCAGGCGATGCAAAAGGCGAAGTGAAAATCCTCAGCACCCCGAATCAGGACAACCCCATCTCCCAAGGCCTCCACCCCATCTTCGGCAACGACGTCTGGGAGCACGCCTACTATCTCAAATACAACAACCGGCGTCCCGAATACCTGCAAGCCTGGTGGAACGTAGTCAACTGGGAAGAAATCAACAAGCGCTACCAATCGTCGCTGAAGAAGTAGATCGTGTGGTGACGGGGCTCCGCCCCGTTCAATCGCCCGCGTAGGGGCGGACGCATTCGTCCGCCCCCGCTTCCTTGAGCATAGAATTTCGCAGTGCCTTATGAATTGTCATCCTGAGCGAAGCGAAGGACCTGCTGTTTGCCGCAAAATGCAGATCCCTCGCTTCGCTCGGGATGACAAAATCTAGGAAGTTGGGAGTTGAAGTGTGCTCTCACTTCCTCCACGGGCGCCTAATACACTCCCAGATCCTTCGCCGACACCCACTTCCCCGAATACTCCTTGTTTATCTGCTCAACCAAGTCCGCTTCCGGCAATTTCTCCAACACCTGGTGATACACCACCAGCAATTTAGGCCTAGTTCGCCGGGCAATCTCTCCTAACTCCGCCGGAGAAGTATGGAACGTCCGAAAATACTCCTTCCAATGCTCTTCTTTTAACTCCTCACCATGAGGATTAAACACCTCATGCAGCAGCACATCGCACCCGTCGCAAGCCTTGACCACTTCGTCCGTGGGAGCGGTATCGCCAGAAATCACAATCTTCCGATCGTGAGTCTCGAATTTATATCCATAAGCCGCTTTCCATATCCCATGCCTCACCGGAAACGCAGTAACCGTAACGTTCTCGTCGCGATACACCACTCCCGGCCCGATCTCATGCACGTTGACTTTGTATCCCGTAGCGTTCGCCTGCTCCAATCCCCGCCGTCGAACCCGCACATCTTCCGTCCAAGCTTTCTCGACGTGCGAAGTCATATTCTTCAGCCCATGCGGACCATAGGCCTCCAGCGCCTCCTTTCGTCCCAGCACCCAAGGCGAAAAAATCAGGTCCGGATAACCCAGCGTGTGATCGGAGTGCAGATGGGTTATAAAAACGATCTTCAACTCTTTTGCCTTCAAAGCAGCGATCCCATTCTTCTCCGCCGCCGCGGCACGCCGCACCACTCCCGGACCGCAGTCGATCAGATATGCCCGATCATTCACCACTACCGCCACCGCCGGTCCCCACCGATCCGGATCCGCGCTCGGATTCCCTGTCCCCAGCACCACCACGCGAGCAGGCGGCGCGGTACTCAAATTCTCCCCCCTGACCTCCCGCGTCGCAAAAGTGACGCTACTGGCCACGACGAGCAAAACAAGATGGCAAGCCCGTAACCCCCATGCCTTCCCCTGTGCCCCTTGGTGCCTGCCCTGAGCGAGGCCGAAGGATCCCCGGCGGTTAAGCCTTTGACGTCCGCGGACGAGCCGGCACCCGCGCGCAGCCCCGCGCCCCAAGCCCCATCCCGCTTGACAGTTCTCCATTCCCCTCATTAAACTCCTCTCCCACCACGGCTTTTCGCCGCGCATACCACTCCTGAGCCAGCCGATTTTGCAGCACCAACATTTGGAGGCCCCAATGACCATCTCCCCACTTTCGAAATTCGCCGCCACGCTCATCGCGCTGCTCGTGTTGCTCTCCACCATCGCCGCCGCTCAACTCAAGATCGGTTCCGGCAATACCGCCTTCGCCGATCCGCGTGTGCCCCGTCCGCACACCACACCCTGCGTGGTCACGCTCTATAAAGGATTCGAGTTCGCCGACTTCAATCCCAAGAGCTTCACCTACACGCCGCCCGCCGCCTGTCCCGGCCCCTGGGCCAAGGTGATTCTGCAAGCCAACTTCTCCATCAACCAGGGTCGCCAATTCGACCGCACCGCCAACATCTGGATCGGCCCCACCAACATCTACTTTGGCACCACCTCCGAGCCCTCGCACAACGTCGCCCGCCACTGGCACGTCGAGCGCGACCTCACCGACTACAGTTCGATCTTTACCGTCGCGCAAGCCGGCACCGTCGACCTCGGTAACCTGGTGAACTCCACCTACACCAGCATCCTCCACGGTTCAGCGGATATCCTCTTCTACCCGGTGGCGCAGAATCAAGCCCCACCCCGTACCGCCGATCAGGTCATCGCCTTTTCCTCCGGCCCCACCGGCGGCACCGTCGGCCTCTTCACCACCACCGATCTGCTTGAACAGACTCTAACGCTGCCCACCAACATCACGAATCTCTACTTCGACGTCTTTGCTCAAAGCCAGTCGGGCGACGAATTCTGGTACAGCTGCGTACCCAACGACGTCGCCAGCGAACTATTCAGTTGCGGTGGCACCGCCTTCCGCGAATCCGAAGTCACCATCGATGGCACTCCCGCCGGCATCGCGCCCGTCTACCCCTGGATCTACACCGGCGGCATCGATCCTTATCTGTGGCGTCCCATCCCCGGCGTTCAAACCATGAACTTCCTGCCCTACCGTGTCAACCTGACGCCTTTCGCCGCCCTGCTTGACGACGGTCAGCCCCACACCATTGCCCTCAGCGTGTTCAATGCCGACAGCTACTTCTCCGCCACTGCCTCGCTCCTGCTCTATCTCGATTCTGGTTCCACTCAAATCACCGGCGCGCTCACCGAGAACACGCTCGCCGTGCCCGTGCCCAACATCACGGAGAGTATTCACACCGCGCAAAACGGGAACATCCAGGGCACCGTCACCACGAAGGCCGTCCACAACTTCCAGATCTCCGGATACATCAACACCTCTTTCGGCCCCGTCACCACCACCGTCGCCCAAAATATCAACTTCTCCAACCTGCAGTACTTCAAAGTCTTCCCCACGATCTACGCGCAGAATATTAACCAGACCACCACTATCCAGTCTGCCGTCACTGTCCACAACGCCGGCGGCAATTTCGTCGACACCGTCCACCAGAGCTGGCCGCTGAAGCTGAACATCACCCTGCTTTTTAACCCCGACGGCTCCGGAACCCAGGCCACCGCCGTCAACCAGTACTACGAAAGAGACCAGGAGGCGCGCCACAACGGACAGGCCACGTCCTTCAGCCTGATTCAAAACCGCGTGACGCCAACCGATACCCTCGACTTCGACGCCAGCTTCAACATCACCGGCAACCAGAACCAGGCCAGCACGCAAAATTATTTTGCCGCCGACTCCACCGGATACTGTTACAGCCGGACCATCACCGCCAACACCGGAGTGCTGACCAGCGTCACCGACGGCCAAGGCTGCAACTGACACAAACGAGGTTTCAGAGTTGCAAAGTTGCAAGGTTTCAAGGAAGCGACGAAAGCTTGGGAAAACCGAACCGCAACGAGTCCTTGAAACTTTGAAACCTTGAAACTTTGAAACCTGTTAAGCAAAACCTGTGCGCTCCTTGTGCAAATTCGGTCCGCCGAGCGCAGCAGCATCTAGCGCAATTTCCCGCCCGCCGCTCAAACCGCGCCGCTCGCGCACCAACCGCGGTCGGCCTCGACCCAAAGCTTGATCCGGATTCATCCCACCCAATCAGCGACCAAGAATTCCACCGTTGCACAATTCTTGTGTAATTGACCCGCGCTATTTCTGCGCGTACAGTCACTCCACTTGCAGCAAGCATCGGCCGAGCAGCGACCGTGCTCGATCAAGTCTCAACACCAGAAATCAAACGCTAGCCCCGGCAAGGGGTGAAAGAAGCACTATGAATCTTCAAGGCCAATGGACCGTCTACCGCACCCGTTTCCTGGTGCGTGCTCGTCAACTCACCCAACCACTCGTCTTTACCGACGCTCTTGGCCGCGAACAATCTGGCCGGCCCGGCGACTACCTCGTCGAGTCCTCTGACGGAATAAAGCGGATCACCTCCCAAGCCCTCTTCGAAGATATCTACGTGCCTCTCGCAGCCACGCAGCTTCGTCCTGCGCCCGCAAGTTTTCAAGCCGATGGTGCGTCCGCCGTCCTCGCCCAGCCCGTGGCCCGCGCCTCACCGGAAGATCGCATCCGAGCCACGGCATAAGGCCAGATTTCAAGGTTTCAGAGTCTCAAGGTGAAACCTTGAAGCCGTGTAATCCTCGACACCTTACCACTTTCGAGCCACAAGATGTTGTATTTCCCTCTTGACAGGCACCATATACGGGAGTACGTTAAGCATCCCAGAGCACTTTTTGCAGACCTCCTGAAGGAGGCTACGACCATAAACACCCGGGGCGAGACTCAAAGTTGGCATGACTTGGCGTCTACCCCAATCACGGGAAACCATCCCTCCGGAGTGGATGGAAACTAGCGGTGACTTCCCCCCGCGGTCTGGCCCTGCCAGGCGTCCCCTCGGGGGGATTCATCGACGGAATTAGAGCGGACTACGGCATCTGCCTGTGGTCACAGCAATATGGATTCCACATAGGAGCCCCCCCGATGGAAGGTTTGATCGAACTCGTTGCCGCCTCTTTTGTCCGCCATGGCATTGAACGCCCCGCCGATCTTCAGTTGGCCCCATCGATTACAGACCAACCGAAGCCGGCACAAGCGGCCCGCTCCGTTGAGCCGGCCTTTACCAACGCGCTCCCAGAGCACAATTACCGAAAAGGCCCGCAGGCTGATCCGGCTCCTTAAGGAGCTTGGGCGGGGCTGGTTTCAACCTTGAAACCATGACACTTTGAAATCTGTTGTTTAGATCAACCGCTCTTTGCCATCATCTAATTTAGGAGAAGGAAATGCCCGAAGTGCGTGACCAGGTCAAAACTCAAACCCCTGCCAGTAACACTAAGACGAAGGCCCAAGGCCTAACCTTCCGCCGCCTTTTCACCAAGCCCGGTGTCTCCCCGTACTCCGAAGTCGAGTGGGAACTCCGCAACGCTCAGATCACCGACTCCCAGGGCGGCATCATCTTCGAGCAGAAGAACGTCGAAGTCCCCAAAGACTGGTCCATGACCGCGACCAACATCGTCGCCTCGAAATATCTTCACGGACCGATCGGCACCGACGAGCGCGAAACCGGAGTGCGTCAACTGGTAGCGAGAGTCGCCGAAA